>JAABUH010003707.1_pt1 | contig 12857 bp, 9 predicted proteins | sample 5559121 | NCBI WGS metagenome assembly JAABUH01 (sample SAMN10711871, study PRJNA513364) | rock metagenome | isolation source: Antarctica rocks | place: Antarctica: Victoria Land, Battleship Promontory nord | collected 2015-12-28 | reverse complement strand
ACGACGGGTCCATGCGACAAGCTCCTGACGCCCGTGGGAGCGAGCCACGGGCCCCTTCAGCCTGCCACATGCGGCCCGTCATCGCTAGCGCCCCCCGTTTCACGGTTTACCGTAGCTGTACCTGCCACAGGTGGACATCTCAGTATAGGCGCTTATAGTCAGACCGCTGGACCCCCGTCACGGCCCGTACGGCTACGGCCAGCCCCGTTCCCTCGGGAGCCGGAACTACCTGGGAAAATAATGGGGGGGCCGTGCCTCGCCGCAACGTGCGGTACACATGCCGGGCGGGGGAGCATGTGTGGCCGACGCCGAGCGCGTGAGAGAGCAAGAATATTCAACAACCGGCATGCCCATGTATCGCTCCACACCATCGACGGCGGAGTCCTTCAGGCACGCTGACGTTATGACAGGACAGATGCGATGCGCGCATAGCTTGCGCCGGGTCGTTATCAAGCCGCTGGCTGCCGTTGCCGGTCGTGCAGACGGACGTGTTGACCAGGGCGGGCGCCACGTCCTCCAGCCTCCGTGGGTCAGGCGGGGCACACGCATCGCCTGGCGCGCGAGCCTGTGCGCACACTTTCGCCACACTTCCGACGCGCATTCGCCGCACGGTAGCTATCCTTCCCTCACATGCATCCCCTATGCTGCTGGCGTAGACCCATACAGAGCTAGTTCGGCTGGCGGAGAGGAGACGGGTGTCGCCATGGATACGAGGGGCGCGTGGCAAGGCGCGCGCGCGGGACCGCTCGACGATAGCGCGGCGCTGCCGGCCTCGTCCCCGCGCGCCGCGCGGGGGGACGAGCGGGCGCTGAGGCGGGCGTCGGTCCTCCGGGTCGTCGTGCCGGCGGTGGCCGCCGACTACGCAGCGCAAGTCCCGTACTATCTCCACCAGTATGACGCCACGCGCCATGCGCCGCCGAGCCTGCCGGGGACAGCGATGCTCGCCGCCACCCTCCTGTGGTTCGCGCTCGGCGTCGTCGGGCTACGTTGCGGGAGCGCGCGCGGCTACTGGCTGCTCGTCTCGTTCCTCGCGGTCGAGTCCCTACTTCTGTCTGCAGACGCAGGCCGTGCAGGTAGTGAGCGGCCACGGGGTCCTCCTCTACGTCCTCCACCCGTCGGACCCCGTCCTCTTCGTCGTCTTCGGCATCGGCTACGTCAACCTCGTCGCGGCCGGGTGGGCCGCCTGCTACCTGCTGAGACACCGTGCCGCCTTCCTCGCACGATCGGCGACGTCGGAATAGGGACTCATCCCCCGAGCACCCGGCCCGTCGTCGGTGCGTTGCGTCGGGTGATAGACGCGCCGATCGCCCTGCATCCAACGGCGACCGCTCGCGCGCCGAGGCGCTCCGCACTGCCGTCGAGCGCGGCGTCATCGTCCTGAGCGACGGGCAACTGACGCGCGACGGATAGATTTATTGACGGACCATGGCGCGTGCGCGCTACCCCCGGCTGCCACCATCGCTTTCCTTCCCGCGCGGCGCACGGACCGTAGCTGCCGGAACGCATCGCCCAGGTCGTACTCGCGCCGAGACAGCGGCTGGCGCGCCGTGACATGACGATAGAGGGCGGCCATGCACGCGAGGAGTCACAGCGCGGCGCACGCGCGAATCGACAACGAAGCGAAACGCCCGTGCGCGTGCGCCGCCCCGGTCGCCCCAGCGACGAACAGGAAGCCCGCGATGTAGTCGGCCGGCCGCACCGCCTGCCGCCCGTCGTCCAGGCGTCTCCGACCCCCCCACAGGTAGGGGCTGCGCCCCGTGGCATAGGCGACGAGGATGAGGATCGCCATAGCAATATAAAAACGTACGTCGCCCCTGGCGGCGACGACCGCCAGTGTGCCGGCGCACACGATGCATAGGCCGAGCGCGGATGGTATCTCATATCGCTCACACCGGCGCATCTTCGCCGTCCACCACCGTATCCGGTGGATACACACGACCAGGGGCCAGCTAACCCCCAGCATAGCGAGCGAACCGGCGCAATCGAGTATATAGTGGTTGCCACTCGTGACCACGATCAGCAGCATCGTCAGCGGGTAGCAGAGCGCCGCCAGCCACACCCATACTTTGCCCGAGCCGATGGCGAGGCACAGCGCGGGGATGAGCGCCCACAAGAAATGGACCGAGGGGAAGGCGGCGTAGGGATTGAAGCCGACGACATGCACGACACTCGTGTCGATCGAGGTCGCGCCGTAGGTCCAATCGGAGAGATTGTACGGGGCGCCCCGCAGCACGAAGCGGGGTGGGGCCACCGGAAACATGCGGTAGCAGACGACCGCGCACAGGATGGATACGATCGTCAGGTCACGCAGCACCGGGAAGTGTCGCTGCTTGTAGAGATAGCTCCACGTCAGCGCCGCGAACAGCCAAGCCGGCAGCGCGTTGAGATAGATCCACACCACGGCGCGGTGGAGGGGCGCGGCCGGCAGGGCGCCGAACGGGGTATGGATGGGTTGCGACAGGAAATGCTGCACGCGGGGTTCGACGGCGAGACGCAGGTGTCGCTCGAGGGTGAAGATGTCCGCGCCGTGGCGCATGGCCACGGCCCTGTCGAGCGGCGCGCCGATGGCGAACGCGTGGTAGAGGTTGACCGCCTGGACGATCAGCACCCCGTTGAGCAGCGCCAGGGCCACGGCGAACAGCGCGGCGACGAGCGCGCTGTACAAGGTCGGCGACGCGGGCGCGACGAGCGCGCGCCAGGAGTCGAGGCGGGCGCGGACGAAAGATGGGGCGTTCATAGGCGGTGGTATAAGCCATCGGCGCGGGTCGCGCACATAGCCTATTGGGGGCATGCCGCCATCCCGTGCGAGCCATCTACAACTTGGTGGAGGGCGGAGGGCGGTTGTCTACCTAGACAGCCGATGAATCGGCGGGAGTGTAAGCGCCGCGCGCCTCATGATGGCCCGGCGGGACGGCGCGCCACGGCGAGGAGGTGGGCGCTCACTCCGAGCATGCTCGGCTCCCGCTCGACGCGCGCGACGGCGTCGAGCAACTGCCGCCGCCGACGGTCGTCCTGCCAGCGCGCCTCGAAGTCGGGCGCGAGCCAGCCCGGCCCCTCCGCGGCCACGAGGTCGTCGAGGAGCAGGCCGGCATCGCGGATCTCCCGGGCCAATTCGTCGGGCTGGTGGAGGTAGGCTGTCGTGAACCAGCCGGTCCTATTCCCAGGGTTGCGATGCTGCCCCTCGCATAGGTCTCGCTCGACGATTTGTCCAAAGGCGGGTTCGTCGAGATCATTGGTCCACAGGCCGTCGAGGAGCGAGGTGAAGCGAGAAATCGCGGCGACGAACACCGGCGCCCCCGGACGGGCCACCCGGCCCGCTTCGGCTAGGGCGCGGAGCCTGCCGGCCCGCTCCGTCAGGTGGTACATGGGACCAAGGAGGAGGACGACGTCGGCCGATGCGCCGGGTTCCTGGAGATTGCGCGCGTCGCCCAACGCCGCCGTATAGCCATTCGAGGCCGCCTGCGCTTGCTCCACGTGCATGGGGACGGCATCCACGAGATGCACCGCATACCCCTCATCCGTCAGCCACTGGGCGTAGGCGCCGGGGCCGCCGCCGACGTCGAGGATATGGGCGGGCGGGGCGGGGAGAGAGCGCTGGAGGATGAGGCGCGTCCGCGCGAACTCCAACCTGCTCGTCCCGCCGCCTAAACGAGGCTGCTCGCCCCCGCCGGCGTAATGCGCGACGATCTCCGCAGGTAGGGGCTCCGAGAGTTTATCCATCATCTAGCGATCGGCCAGGCGCACGCGGTACGTCCCGATGCCGTAGGGCCGCACGGAGACGCGTAGCGTCCGCTCACTGACATTGGCCGGCCCGGTAGGCTCCTCGAGCATGTTGGTCTCCTCGGCCGAAACAATCTCGCGCGCGAAGGTGAGCGTGGCCTCGCCGCGCGTGTTGTGCGCGTCGTAGTAGCGCACGACGATGCCGTCGCCGTCCTCGGCCGGCTTGATCGTCTCGATCACCAGCCCCGGCCGGTCGGTCGCGACGAGCGAGAGCGACGGCGGCAACGGCGCGGGCGCGGAAGTATCCGCGGCCGCCGCGGAGGCGATGGACGCATCCCCGGCGCCGGCCGAAACGAGGCGCGCCGAGGGGGGCATATTGAACAGGTAGGCGTGGCGCACGGTCTCGCCGTCCCGCCAGTCGCCCGCGTGCGGCAAGAGAGCGTAGGAGAAGACGTGCTCGCCCTGGTCGGCCTCGGGGTCAGGGTAGACGCCGCTCTTGATGAGGGTCAGGCGCAGCGTGTGCCCCTTGACGTCGTGCCCGTACTTGCAGTCGTTGAGCAGGGACACGCCGTAGTCGCCCTCCGAGAGATCGGCCCATTTGTGCGCGCAGGTCTCGAAACGCGCCCAGTCCCACGAGGTGTTCCAGTGCGTGGGCCGCTCCACGTTGCCCCACTGTATGTCGAACGTGGCGCGCGGGCTGTTGACCGTGACCGGGAAGGCCGCCTTGAGTAGGGTCTGGCGCTCGCGCCAGTCGACGTGCGTGGGGAAGTCGATGCGCGGCGTGTCGCGGTAGAGCAGCACCCGCTGCGTGATCACGCTCTGTCCATAATGACGGACGATCTCCACGCCCGCGCGTAGCGGTCCCTCCTCGACCACGCGCCACGAGGTCACGTCGTCGACGGGGTAGGGCTTGTCCTCATAGTAGATGTTGATGTCCCAGGCGTCGAAGTTGAGCGGGCGGTCCTCGAAGGCGATCAGCTGGTTGCCCCGTTCGCCGGGGGCGATGACCTCGCGGCCGGTGCGCTTGTCCAGTAACGAGACGATCTCGGCGCGCTCGTCGAGCTGCAGGCGGAAGAAACGATTCTCCAGCATGTCGCGCGTCACGCGCAGTTCGCCCACCTCGACCCCGTCGCCTTGCGCGCCGGCGGAACCTGTTGCGCCGTACGACTGGTAGCCGAGCGGCGGCGCCGTCGCCGCGACGAGCGCATGCCGGCCCGCGTCGTCGCGCGCCACCTCCTGCATCACGAGCGGCTGGCCCGCCGCGCCGGCGAGCGTGGGGAGTGGCTCGCTGTCGGGGAACGTGACGGCGACGGGGTCCTCGCGCGCGAACGGGGCCGGGTTGAACACGACCAGGGCCGCGCCACTCGCCGCGACAGCGGCGGCAATACTCTCCTCGGACGCGTCGCGCACCTCCTCACCGCGCGTGGCGATGGCCGCGTGGTCGGCCCGGGCGTCCTGGTAGACCTGGTGGATGGAAGAGCCAGGCAGGATGTCGTGGAACTGGTTGAACAGAAGGCTCTCCCACCCCACCGCCAGTTGGGCCTGGCGGTCGGGCATGGTCGAGGGGAAGAGCAGGACGCCGCAGAGGGCCGACCACAACTCGGCCTCGCGGTAGAGCAACTCGTTCAGGCGATTGGCCCGCTTGATCCAGCCCTGGCTGGTGTAGGTACCGCGGTGGTACTCCAGGTAGAGCTCGCCGGCCCAGCGCGGGGTCTCGGGGTCGTCCCACACGCGTTCCTCCAGCCGCCGGAAGAAGGCCTCGGACGAGCTTTGCTCGACCCTCGTGAAGCCCGGCAGGTCGGCCAGGCGCGCCGCCGTTTCCTGCATCTCCGCCGTGGCGCCGCCGCCGCCGTCGCCGTAACCGAACAGATAGAGCAACTCTTCGTTGATCCCCTTCTGACGATAGGCCGCCCAGTTGCCGGCCACGTCGAAGGGCGTGAACTTGGCGTTGTAGGTGTAGAAGGGCTGCTGCGTCGTTCCGAAGCGCTCGTTGGGATTGAGCGGGGCGGTGACCATGTGCGTGAGCGCCTCGGTCCCGTCGATGCCCTGCCAGCGAAAAGTGTCGTAGGGCAGGCGGTTGTACTCGTTCCAGGAGATCTTGGTGGTCATGAAGTAGTCGACGTCGCAGCCCTTGAGCACCTGCGGCAGCGCGGCGGAGTAGCCGAACACGTCGGGCAGCCACAGCAGTTTGGGGTCGACGCCGAGCTCTTGCCGGAAGAAACGCTTGCCGAAGAGGAACTGGCGCACCAGGGCCTCGCCGCCGGCCAGGTTGCAGTCCATCTCCACCCACGAGGCGCCGGTCGGCTCCCAGCGCCCCTCTTCGATGCGCTCTTTGATGCGCGCGTAGAGCGCCGGCTCGTCCTCCTTGACCATCTGGTAGAGCGCGGGCTGCGATTGCACGAAATAGTAGTCCGGGTACTGCTCCATCAGCCTGAGCACGGTGCTAAAGGTGTGCGCGCCCTTGCGACGGGTCTGCGCGACCGGCCATAACCAGGCCAGGTCGATGTGCGCGTGCCCGACGGCGACCGTCGACGGCCGGGGCCCGCCTGGCCGCAGGCCCTCTATCGCGCCCCTCAGGAGGTCGCGCGCGGGGGCGACGGAGCGCAAGTAGGCGTCGGAGTGCGGACGCCGCAGGTCGAGCAGCCCGTAGGCCCGCTCTAGGGCGCGCAGCAGGCGCGCACGCTCGACGGAGTCCTCGGGCATGGCGAGCAGGGCGCCATGGATCACGCGCATGTCGTGGTAGAGCGCCTCGGTCGCGCGGTCGATGCGCGCCAACTCGAGCGCCTGTATCACCTGCGGGCCGGGCAGCAGCGAGCTGTAGGCCTCCAGCGCCAGCACATGGTCCCTGCCGTCGAGGGCGGCGCCGTCGAGCGCGATCTCGCAGTGATAATAGTCGACGCCCTGCACGGGCGCGCCGTCGAGGTAGGCCAGGGCCTCGGGTCCCGAGATGTCCTGGTACGCGCCGAGCATGACGCGCGCCTCTACCTTGTCCCCTGTCTCCGCCCAGGCCGCCGGCGCGCTCAGGGGGATGCGCAGCCAGTGGGTCTGGCCGGGTCCGCCCCAGCGGTCGCCGACGCCGACTGTGTCCCACGTCGCATCGTCATAGTCGGGGGCCTGCGCGCCGGCCCGCGGGGCCGGGGCAATGCGCGCGGGACCCAGCGAAACGGTCTCGCGCTCGGCCGCGGCCCGTAGCGTGGGCAACGCGGTGGCGATCATCTCCAGGCTAAACTTCACAGCGGCCTTTCCTTTGAATCAAACGCCTTCGAGGTCGCTATCCTCGTGAATCGCGGCCATGGGCATGGTGAGGCCAACGGTATCGAACGTCACGGCCTCGTGCGCCGTAGTCACCACCCTGCGCCAGCCGTTCGGCGCGTCGATCGGTCGGCGCATCTGTGACCGGCGGCTTACGGCGATAGGTATTATTACATGTAGTGTAGGGTATTCGGCGCCGCGGACGCTCGAAAGAAATAACTCCCGGGGCTTCACTAGCGATCCGCGCCTGCCGAGGCCACGGGTGCGTCGATTATCGTGCCGATACCCTGATCGCCGCGCAGTGGTAGCCTGGCGTCGAGGCGCGTCAGGTGGTCGGTGTAGTCCCAGCACGCGTCGCGCAAGCGGCCGCCGGCATCCACCTCGGCCCAACTATACCCCCCCGTGCGCGGGCATACATCGTAGGTATAGGTCTCGCCGGGGTAACCGCGCAAAAAGAGGGCGAGGCCGTGCACGACGCTCCCGTGCGTAGAGATGAGGACAGAGTGGTAGGGGCCGGCCATGATACGCCGGAGGGCGTCCGTGATACGCAGCCACACCGTGGGCGGCGCGTCGTCGACCTCTCGGAAGGCAGGCTCGGCGACCAGGGGGACATCGCCGAGCCGGGCGCCGACGAGGCAGGCGCTCTGGATCGTGCGCGGCAGCGGCGACGCGACGTACAGGTCGAACGGGCGATGGCGGGCGAGCTCACGCCCGAGGGCGTCCATCTCGGCCAGCCCACGGGTTGAGAGCAGATCGCGCCATTGGCCGTCGTTCTCGTCCGTGCGCAGCACACGGCTTTCCAGGAAGCGCGTATCGCCGTGGCGATGCAGGTAAATGCGCACCGTCGCTCCGTTCCCCCTCCTACGTTATCGCCGCCACCGCGCTGCAGTGGCGCGGCCACCTCGACTCGTCGATACCCCTCTTCTATACCATACGGGTGTGTGGTGTGTACCATACCCGCCTGCCCAGGGCAGGGTCTGTGCATTGTCGGGGGGCCGAGCCCGTGTGCCCGCACGCCTCGTGGTTGGCGGGGGTCTGGGGGGAGCCCTCTCCCGGGGTTCCCCCGGAGGGGGCGGAGCTTTTAGGGGTAGGTTTTTCACGAAGGAGGGAGGCTCGGAGGGCACAGCCCTCCGAGATACCCCTCGTGCGGAGGGGTGGGCAGCGTTGCTCCCCACCCCTCCGCACAAAAAACCTACCCCTGTAGGGCGGAGGGGACGAGGAGAGGAGAGGTAAGGGCGACTTTTCACGAGCCCTGCCCGCCTGCCATTGTAGCCTGGCACGCGCTACACTGTCAGCTATGAGGCGCACGCTCGCAGTTATCGCCCTTTTCCTCCTCGCCCTGGCACTGGCGGCCGGGGCCGCATTCGCCGTGCATAACCCTATCAAAAAGTAGCAACAAGCAGAAATTGGGAAAAGGGAGGCCCGTCATGAGCGACGTCAACCGGCAATGGCTCCTGGCCTCGCGTCCGCAGGGGATGGTCGGAGAGGATAACTTCCGCCTGGTCGAGGGGCCGATCCCCGAGCCGGGCGACGGCGAGTATCTGGTGCGCACGCTCTACGTGTCGGTCGACCCTGCGATGCGCGGCTGGCTGGTGGACCGCCCCTCCTACGTGCCGCCCGTGGGGATCGGCGAGGTGATGCGCGCCTCCGGCGTGGGCCGCGTGGCCGCATCGAACAGCCCGGACATGCCCGTGGGGGGGCTCGTCACAGGCCTCACCGGCTGGCAGGACTACGCGGTCGCGCGCAAGGGCGAGGGCTTCCGGCCGCTGCCGGACGGCGTCTCGCCCGAGGCGGCCCTGAGCGTGCTGGGCCTCACGGGGATGACGGCCTACTTCGGGCTGTTCGACGTCGGCGAGCTGGAGGAGGGCGAGACGGTGGTCGTATCCGGGGCGGCCGGGGCCGTCGGCTCGGTGGCGGGGCAGATCGCCAAAATCAAGGGCTGTCGCGTCGTCGGCATCGCGGGCAGCGCCGGCAAGTGCGCCTGGGTGACCGGCGAGCTCGGCTTCGACGCGTGCATCGACTACCGCGCCGAGGACGTGGGCCGGCGTCTGCGCGAGACCTGCTCGGACGGCGTGGACCTCTATTTCGACAACGTGGGCGGGCCGATCCTGGACCAGGTACTGGCGCGCATCAACGAACGCGCGCGCATCGTGCTCTGCGGCGCGATCTCCTCCTACAACGCCACCGAACCCCAGCCCGGCCCGTCGAACCTGGGCGTGCTGATCCCCAAGCGCGGGCGCATGGAAGGCTTCATCGTATTCGACTACGCCGGCCGCTACAAAGACGCCGCCCGCGAGATGGGGGCGTGGATCGCCGCCGGTAAGCTTACCTCGCGCGAGCAGCTCGTGGAAGGGCTGGAGCGGGCGCCGGCCGCGCTGCGCATGCTGTTCGAGGGCGCCAACATCGGCAAGCTGCTCGTGAAGGTGGCCGACTAGGTCGCCGCCGAATTAAGCGAACAGGTCCGCTATTTCCATGTCCGATGATAGCCCGTTGCCCCCGCGGGCATGTCCGCGCCACGGGCGACGGTCACACATCGACCCCTGCCCCTGCCCTATCCGCGTCCCAGAAGCGGCGTAGCAGCCTGTTGCACAGCCAGATGCGCAGGCCGATGCCGATGGTCAAGGCGCCGTTCAGCGGCAGCATGGTCCACAGGTTTTTGTTGCGTGTATCGCGCTCCGTCAACAGGGCGAGGGTCCAGAAGACGAGGACCGTGGCCGGGAACACGCGCGTGAGCGCGGCCTTCTCCCCTTCCAGGTCGCGGCGCAGCCACTCTAACCGGCGCAACGCCCACGCCCCTTCCCCGCTATGCGATGCGCTCGCGCGCCGCGCCTCCTCCACCAACGTGGGCAGCTCGCGCTGGCCGGGCAGCTCCGACGAATCCAGGATGAAACCGAGTATGCCCCGGCGGGGGAATCGCGCCATGGTTGCCTCCTCGCAGTGTCCGGTTGGTAGATCGGCCTTATCACCCCACTGTAGGGGCATCGGTCGCGCGCGTCAAGCTTGACAACAGCGCACGCCCTCACTATAGTAGTCCCAGCCAGCCCAGACGTCTCGAGGTCGCGGCGCGGCCTCCCCTCTCCCGTGGCGGATAGCCCCTAGCAGAAAGTCGGTCGACGATGGCGACGATCAAGGACGTGGCGCGCGAGGTTGGGCTCTCCGTGACCACGGTGTCGCGGGCGCTCAACAACTACGACGACGTGGCCGAGGCGACGCGCCGGCGCGTGCAGGCCGTCGCCGACCGGCTCGACTACCACCCCAACGCCGTCGCGCGGAGCCTGCAGGGCTGCCGCGCCAACACCGTCGGGCTAGTCATCCCCTCGATCCTGCACCGCTCGTACGACGCCTTCTGGTCCGAGTTCATCGGCGGCGTCGCGGGGGCGTGCGCGGGGCGGGGGGTCGACCTGCTCGTCGCGGCGACGGGCGCGGGCGAGGCGCCGGACGACGCGCTCCGGCGCCTCGCCCGCGGGGGCAGGGTCGACGGGCTACTCCTCTGCGACATCCGCGACGAGGACGAGCGCATCGCCTACCTACAGGAGCAGGGGCTGCCGTTCGTGGCCTTCGGCCGCACGGTGGGCCCGCACACGTACTCGTACGTAGACGTCGACGGCACGCTGGGCGTCGCGCGGGCGATAGAGCACCTGATCCTCCTGGGACACCGCCGTATCGCCTACCTCGGCCTCGACCCGCACTTCGGCTTCTCCCACGCCCGCTTCGACGGCTACCGCGCGGCCCTGGCGCGCGCGGGCCTGGCCTGCGACGAGGCGCTCGTCCGCCACGATCTCTCCGAGGGGAGCGTCCCCGTCGCGCTGGCCGCGCTGCTCGCCCTACCCGAGCCGCCCACCGCGGTCGTCGCCGCCGCCGATGTCCTGGCCCTGGCCGCGCTCAGGGCCGCGCGGGCTGCCGGGCTGGCCGTGCCGGACGACCTCTCACTCGTCGCCTTCGACGACAGCCTGCTCGTGCAGCACGCCGACCCACCGCTCACGGCGATCGGCCAGCCCAACCATCTCCTGGGCGAGCAGGCGGCGTCCCTCCTGCTCGACCGCGCCGCCGACCCCTCCCTACCCCCGGTCCAGCGCCTCGTCGCGCCTACCCTGGTGGTACGGAAATCGACGGCGCCGCGCCGGTAAGGGTAGGTTCCATTCGCTCTGCGCGTCCTTGCTCCTCGCCCCCTCGCCCTAGACATATTGACAGCGCGTCGCTCCGCGTATAACATAGGTGCAGGGAGTCAAAACGTTTCGGTTCGCCGACGCTGCGATCGTTGTCCCGCTACGGTCCGTTCTCGCTACCGGCATCCCCATGCCGTACGTGGGTCGCCCTGCGGGTCGTGATGACGTCCTTATGGTGGGCCTGAAAGGAGGGTAGCCTAGCCAAATTCTGAGATAGATCGACGGTCGCTATTATAGCGCACGATTATCATAACGACGCGTCGGATGGACGCTGTTGCCCGGCACACGCTCTCGCCCGGGATGGTCTCGATGAGACGGTTCGAGGGGAGCGATGGCTCCGGTCGGAACGATCTACGACGTGAGGAGAGAAAGACAGACATGAAACGTACTCATCGACTTCGCCTCTTACCGGCGGCACTCGTCGCACTCGGCGCGGCGGTCCCGATGGCTGGCCACGCGGCCTCACCGGCGACGCCGGCCAGGGGTCATAACGCGGCAAGCTTTACTCTGCGCTTCTCCACTTTCTTCAGCCCCCAGGAAAAGACGGAGTTCAACAAGCAGATTCTGCCGCAGTTCCAGAAGCAGTATCCAGGCGTCGGCGTCAGCCTGGAGCCGATCCCTGACCAACGCATCAAAGCGGTCGCGCAGATCGCAGCCGGTACGGCTGCCGACATCACCAACCTCGGCGACGGCGACGTAGACTTCTACGCCAGCCAGAATGCGCTACAGGACCTCACCCCGTACGTTGGTCAGAGCTTCCTGAACCAATACTTGCCGAACACGCTGACCATCGGCAAGGTCGGCAGCCATCAGTACGCCTTGCCCAAAGACTACTCCACGCTGGCCGTCTACTACAACAAAGACCTCTTCAAAGCCGCCGGCCTATCCGCGCCATCATCCAACTTCACCTGGGACGAACTAAGGCGTGACGCGCTGGCGCTCATGAAGAAGAGCGGTACCTACAGCGTAATCGTCGACCCCACGAATCCGCGCCTGGCCGGCGCGGTCGTCAGTTCGTTCGGGGGACGCCTGATTAGCTCCGACGGCAAGCATGTTGTCGGCTACATGGACAGCCCTACCACAGTCAACGCTATCACGTTCTGGACCGGCCTGGTTACGAAAGACCATGTCGCACCCACGCCGTCGCAGCAGGCCTCGGCGACAAACGGCGGCGCCGACCCCTTCGCGCAGGGCAAAGTGGCTATGAACATCACAGGTGTGTGGCCGTCGTCGACCTACAAGGCCACTCCTAATCTCCACTTTGGCGTCGTGCCGTTCCCCCGCACCACCGGTGGCCCCCAGGTCAATACGATCTACTACGCCGGCTTTGCCATGACCCGCGCCACCAAGCATCCCAAGGAAGCCGCTGCGCTCATCAAGTTGATGAGCGGTCCCGTCGGCGACGCGATCTGGGGTAAGACCGCCCTGCCTGCCATCAAGTCGATTGCCGACCAGAGCAGCAACACCATGGACCCCGTGCGTAGTGTCTTCATCAAGGGTGTGAAGAACATTAACACGCTGCCGGGCGACCTGACTGGCCCCGATGCGGCCGCCGCCGTCGGCACGACACTGTCCGAAGGTTTGACGCTCATCGATGGAAGCGCGGGCACCTCCGTGCGGCAGGTATTGCAGATCGAGGCAAAGAAAGGTCAGCAAGCCCTCGCATCCTTCCACTAGTAGGCTGCCAAACGAGCCCTGAGTAGTTGGCGTCGACCGGGA
>JAABUH010003703.1_pt1 | contig 12869 bp, 15 predicted proteins | sample 5559121 | NCBI WGS metagenome assembly JAABUH01 (sample SAMN10711871, study PRJNA513364) | rock metagenome | isolation source: Antarctica rocks | place: Antarctica: Victoria Land, Battleship Promontory nord | collected 2015-12-28 | reverse complement strand
GATCGCTTTCATCGTTTGAGGGATACTGCTCGACATTTTGCGATAGGTATAGCTCGTCGAGGTCGGTAAGAAGGTCAAAGTAGTTTGGGAGCTTCGGTTGATTCGCGATGCTGTTCGAAGGACGAATGTCATATGCTACCTAACACATCATCAGCTGGATCTTTCCGGTACTATGTTGATTTGAATTACTAAAACGTAATGATCAAACTTGAGACCGCTTCTCAACCTCCACTCACACCCCCCGAAAGCCGGCTAGAACCGAAGTCAATATTGTTGGAGGGCTCGGATAAGCTCGCGTCGCGTCGCGTGTGATTTGTTCCTTTTCGCTCGTCTTGCTTTTATGCATTCTTTATAAACCTACAACAGATACTGCCGGTTTGAAGCTGTACAAGAAACGTCGTCATTCACAATGTCGGTCTTTTTCTCTCAAGCTATCCGACCCGACATCTTCACCACTCCCATCCCATCAGAGTACACGGATGAGCGAGACGCACGCCCTTGTCGTTGTCGATACTAGTTCAGTACAACCCTCCACCCCCTTACCCTCATCCCTTTTACTGCTTAACTCCTACACCTCGCCTTCTAGTCATCGCAAGACCAAGCGCGAGCTCCTAGCTGTAGTCAAGCGAATCCCATCTCTACGCCTAAGATCCCTCCGTCGAGCAATCATACCGCCGGTTCCTTGCCAAAGGGGAGTGAGCGACAGTCGGCCGGTCCAGTGAGAAGGAAAAGGAGAGCGAGATCAACGACCCGGAATCGTTCAACCAAATGAGAGGTATCGAGATGTGTTTGGGAGAAACAATGTCAACATAAGCGAGAATCCCGAGAGGTATCATCCGAACATATGATCGACAAACGACGGTGCGGTACACTCTGGTCTTCGTTATTCTACGAAGCAAGCAAGACTGGCGGAGATGGATTCAGCGTGAGGGAACCGGAAGTCTGGAACAAAAGAAGGATCAGGAAGTCGGCACCACGTCGAGAAAAGTAGCCGAGGAGCTCGAGATGAACCAAATGGATGAGCGAGCTGCACACTTAATTGCCAATTTCGGGCCAATGTGGAAGGAAAAGGTCAAGTTTAGGCTTCTGAGGGATACACCGAGTTGTGAGGGATGTACTTACAAGGTTGATGTCAATACGTATTGAGGGGTGAGCACAATCATGGACAAGTGGTGATGTATTCCATTTTTTCTAAGTAGGTTCTCAAACAATGAGACGGAGATCGAAAGTTGACTGAGTAGAAAGTACTAGTGATCCTCACGACGACTTGCCATCGTGACCGCACGCCTGGCATACTTCGTTATCCGCTTTGGCCAAAAGCGTACCGGCGTGTCCTCTGATGACTTTCGCACAGCGAGTCTCCAGCGCTTCTATCTGACCACGTCTTTCCTCCGACAGTAGCCTCCTCCGAACGAGTCCAGGTACCCGTAAATGTGAAGGCTTGAAGCCCCCATACGGTCGCAGGCAGTGATAGACCGGTTCGCCAAGTCTTCACATTCCTCATGATATAATTCACAGCCGCGTCTTCTCCCAAATACTCGACCACATCGACCTCGTACTGCTAGCTTGATCGTGGTCTTTCCAGGTACGAAGTAGACCGGCATGTCTCCACCTGTGCCATGGACGATGGCCGTCGGCTCACGCCCCTTATGCCGCTGAATGGATGTCATAAATAATTCGGATAGGAGCTCACGAAACTATTGCTGATGAAGGGGGATGCTGACGGATGAAGCTGGCTGACAAGAGAAGGCGATGTGGAAGGCGGCCTTCTGCAAAGAGGGAGAATACCCTTCTTCAGGAAACTCGAAAAAGCGCCTAGGATGACACTATTGGGCCGGAAAGGAAGGGCCATCGACGGCTCTTGTGCGCGTTATCAACTTGGCTTGGGATAATTGGATCTCACACTTCATATGCGACAAACAACGGTCAGATCATGCTGGTGAAGTTGATCCCAATCGCAGTCCTCGGTCGGCAAGGGGGAGAGGACGGCGAAGGAACGAGAAGATGAGAGACCATATCTCTGGGTGGAGCTGTTTCGCAGGCATGATGAGCTGGAAGGTCATGAGGTGAAGAACGAGCGGTTGGGGAAATGCCACAAAGTGATGAGAAGGGAAGAATGGGCGGAAGAAGCAAGAAGACCTCGAGGCTATTTTAGACCCTGAAGCTTTGTGCGCACGGATTCGCTGTGTGTGGGAGTTGCGTCATCGGTGATTCTGACATCAGATATCGTGATACTTGTTTTCTCTTATCATTCTTGCTGTCACTTTGATCTTGTTATCATTCGGGAGAACGATGAACGAAAGAATGATTTGTCAACTCCAACCCAAGATCTGGGTCCAGATTATCTCATTCCTTCGTCGTCCCGTACCGTCAGCTCGTGATCCTGTGGGATGATAGCTTCATCAGACCACGATCATGAGAGTCTCCCCAGTCAGTCTGCATCGTAAGGACGCCTATCAAAGATGTTTGTCGATGTGACCCAGACATTCCACGTATCATCGGAGGGAGTCTCTGCTCCCATAAATGGCGATCTACATCCCATCGTCATGATCACCCAAATCAAGTTTTTCGATTGCCTCTGCTTGACCGGTCCGAAAGTCGTCTGTCTCCACGATATCACCGGCCCATACACCCTACCGGCCCAACACGTCGCCAAGAACAACGACGAAAGTTCCCTTCCATCTCGTCTCACACCTTCGTCCCGAGGATGTGGCAGTTCCTATCATCATGAATGAAGTTAACCGCTTCCGTATTGTCCACGAGATAGCGGAATTTCGACGGTTGGGATGCTTCTGAGAATTTGGAGTTTCGCATGCGTCGACCTCCTCCGCTTCTTGGCATTTCCATGCTCGACCCGGACGCAGCGAAGAAACACACCCCGACAGTCGAAACCTATGGATTCTTCCGTCCTCCTGATATTCTCCGAATTCTCGATTATCTGGGACCGGTTGAAAGGTTGTCCCGACCTGCTCTAGTGATAGTAGGAGGCGTCTTTCTGCCGTCACTGCCGGAAGTAGGCAGAGCGAGCCTCTCGGAGGGCGAAGCTGAGGTATTGAGACACTGCGCAAGGCTGCTGATTCAGCGGAGAGCGGCCGCTTGTTGGTCGGAGAAAGTATATGAAACCCGCTCTGGGGCCGCTCTGGCAAGGGAAGATCAAGCTCGGCTCGCTAAGGGACACTCCGAAGTGCGAAGGATGTGGTTATGAGGCAGATGTTAATACGTTCTGAGGCAAAGTAGAGCAACGTTTGGTACGTCAATTTTTCATGCGGGTATTTGTGAAAAAAAGAGTCAGTGGGATCCTAAGACAGTATGCGCACGGGTTTCTGTGCACGACACTTCCATCATCAAGACGTCATCCGTCAGCAAACCATTACCAAGCGCGAACCTTCAGGGCACTGCTCCTGTCATCACCGTCTGACTCAATTTCAACCTAGTACACCGTCGCCCATCCTTCATACAATAGTCGTTTGACATCTTCAGCACGAGACTCATTTACATGTACTACTTTTACCCATTCTCGAAAGCCTGCTTTACCTTGTCGAATAACAATGATGGTTGGTAAGGAGGATAAACGATTAGGCATTTCGATCGAACGCGGCGCAAAGCGGTTGGACCCTGAGCTGTTTGCGCACGGTCCATTAACGCGTCACCATCCATCAGCATCCCTACCCATTTACCGCTTTTGTCCGATCAATCCCCTCTCCCCGGTTACTGTCCATGAACGATAAATTCAAACCTGTATTTCTGACTTATCCCTAAGATCCCCATCCATTATGGTCCTCCATGAACTTCAACCAGCGATTTGGCCACACGTTGTTTCCTTCCTCAAACGCCAATCTCCACCAATCAAGACCGAGTGTCGATGGGACGAGCTTCATCCGCACGATTTGACAGTAGCAGCGAGGCTGTCTGTCGTAAGTGGTTCTTTCAGCTTCCATCTTGCCTACTATTTGACAAGATCTAATACGTATCAGTCTTTCAATCAAGCAGCCTCGAATGTCCTGTACAGGCATCCCGTCGTTGACAACCTAGAATCCTTCTTCACGTTCTCAGCGTTCCGCCTACCGTTCGAAACAGCCCCGAAAAGTCCCAGCTACTCGCCACAGTGCGAAGCTCCATATCGTCTACCCTGACGACCGAAGATCCCCACCTATAAGGAGCTCCTGGAGGGTGAATCCTGGAATCTCATCGGTGAAGGCGAGACGGAGAGGGTGATCAGGCGGAAACGGGAAGCTGCCACGGAGGTAGAGGGGTTACACCGAGCTTTCGACCTCTGTTCAGCGCAAAAAGCAAGGTGATGCCCTAGCTGGAGACCATCTCGATGGGGGCCTGGGGTGGAGGGAGGTGCAAGGGTAATACGGATCTGAGACCCTGGAACACCGTCGGATGTACGCTTGTCACGAGCTTTTCTTCGAGTTCATCATCGCATGCGACGTGATGTATTTTGGCAAGCACACACCTTGCGGACCTCTCGCACTCCGCTCGGCACATTACATCGATGAATCGACCCGCTCGTCCAAGGTGTTTATCACCCACGTCATCCGATGAATCAGTATATTTTCGATAGTTTGGGGCGCGTCGACGAGGCTCTGCATCCCGCTCGCCCATAGCAAGGATACAGCCGGACAGTTACAACCAGATGTGATGCTAAAGGCATATTTCGGAACCTTCCTCGACCGAGCAATCGAAGTCCGAAGAAGCCGACGAAATTTCATTCCCGGCCCCACCGATTCGACCACACTATCAATCTCGAGGTATACATCAGCAATTGCCGGGTTTCCGTCAACGATCGAGGAGGTCCTTCAGCAGGTCCCGGAAGAGGATTGTGACGGATTTGTGACAGAGTTTACTTCGTCGGACGACAGTTTCCTTCGCTTTAAGGACCGCCTACTCATCGCCTACATAGAGGCACTCGGGGAAATTTCTGTCGAAACCTCTCGGCTGATGAGTGAAGGGGTACCATTCAAGGATAAGATAGTTTTGCTACCGAGGCAATATGCGCCGGTGTGTCGCGCTTGCGGGTATGACGATGCCGGAGGAGTATGAAGGGGAAAACAAGGATGAAGGAGTTGGCAAGGGGTGAAGGCGAAGGCGTGAATAGTATGGATACACATCGTCAATGATAACTTCTGCCTGTCGAGCTGAAACTCCAATCTTCAAAAGCGTCATGCATTACAACAGGATATCCCAAATTCACTCCATGGAATGAAAACCCGACATCATCTGTCCAGCGACTGAAAATCATAAGGCGCTGGAAGTGAATATGAATAGTCGATCATAGTGTTTTGAGGTGAGCCGAGAGGACCATGTCGGAGCCTTCACTCGCGCGAGGAGCACCTCTTCATCATGTTGTCTGCATTCAGACAGTCAAGAGAACGATGATATGATGTAAATGATTCGATGATAATGCTGCGTATGGCTTCGGATTCCCGCCTGTAGATAGCGACCGTCTTTTGCCGGGATCATTTGTGGAGACCCCGCCGCCACGTGCATTGTGCTCGCGTCGACCTTCATGGAAGCGCTGACATCGAGTTACCTATAAACTGTAGGGGAATGATCGAGACACCGGGTCAGACAATCATGCGTCTACTCACACTGCTCAGCTTGATCGCTGCAGCTGTAAGGGCTGTCTCGCCGCCGCTCAGCATCAGCCTGGAAACCAGTTGGCCAGCTCCTCCTATCCTTCTTGAGATCCTGTGAGCCTCTTCCTACCGTTCCGGCTCAGTCAGAATGATTGTCTTTAGGGAGAACGTTTACGACGAACAGCCCTCGTCTTACTTCCCGCTTCTCAGACTCTTTGCCGATCACTTCTCGACCACCAATCCCACCTCACAAGCCATCCTCGAAGCATCCCTAGACCTTATAGCTACCCACGACCTCCTGCCGAAACCGTCTTCCTTATCCACCTTCAACTTCGCCCTCGCACTTCATACTTCAGTACCGCAGATTGAGGCGCTGTACAGCTACTATGAGAGTACGGTTGACGAGGACCTACTTGGGGTTAAAGGGTGTGAGAGCTGGGTTGAATACAGAGGGAAGGGGTTTTGTGACGTTGAGGGGTTGAGACGGGATGTAGAGCTGAGTATCGAGAAGGGAGGGCATGACAGGTGAGGTCCTGCTCCTAGACCGGTAGGCCACGCAGCTGATCGTGGCATCAGAAGGTATGGATCAACACTGCTTCCATTCGACCATATTTCGCCTTCCACCTCTGCATCATCGGAAACATCTCAAGCAGTATTCTACTTCAACCCCGAGTCACCGAGCTCAGCACCCTTTCTCAGCTACCTCACCCAGTACGCATCTCAGACTACCTCTTTTCAATACGTTGTACGGTATCGTCCGTCGATAGGGGGCGAAAACGGGAAGCGAGGGAAACGAGGCGAGAAGCGAACGGCAATGTTGGGATATGGTGTGGAGATGGTGTTGAAGAAGACAGACTACCTTGTCGTCGATGATCGAGCGACCTCTGGCGGGAACTCAGCTCTACAGAAGCTGGAGAGGTCGGCTGGCAATGGGTCTGGGATGTTCAGCGAGTTGCTGGGGGATGACCCATGGTCGGAAACCGCTACGCCGATGCTGAAGAGCGAACTCAAAGTTGAGTGACCGGGTTCTGCGAGTCACTAAGCTGATGACAACGCAGACATCAGCTTGCAAGCTACGAGCTTGATCATGGCGTCTGAAGACCCTCTCGAAGCCCTCATCCACCTTTCCCAAAACTTCCCAAAATATTCCGCTGCCCTCGCTAGGAAAGTCATCGTCCCGCCGAACATTTGGGCAAAGGGAACCGAGATCTCCTATCGAGGCCGAGCGGCGCCTGCAATCTACATCAATGGAAAGGCTTATAAGGATCCGGAACTTGATGCCTTCTCGTGAGGGACCAGTCTTGCAGTATTCATTCGTAGAACTGAAATTACGAAGGCTTCTCAAGATCATCCGAGCTGAAAGAGACCTCATTCTCTCCCTGACCTCGCTTGGTCTCACACCGAAGCAGGCTTTCGAGCTTATTTCCGATACCATGATCGGCCAAGCGATGACGGAGGATGATCCCGGTGAAGGATTGGTGGATGCTAGCGACCGGTTGGAGGGTAGAGAAGTCATCACTTGGTGGAATGATATCGAGAAGGACAAGAGGTTTGTCTCCCTTTATGGGATGACTTCCGAGCTGAGTTCCTTCACCAGATACAAGCAGTGGCCTGTTCATATCCAAGGGGTACGAGTTCCTCAAGTGCCTAGAAGTCCGCTGATAATACGCCAGTATCTTCGTCCGATCTACCCTGGTCAATTCCATACTATTCGAAGAAACACTTGGAATGTTGTGCTCGTGCTCGATCTAGCTCTCGCGCCCTCGCTCGAATCTATCGCCGACGCCGTCAGCACTATGATTCAGCGGGGAGTACCCATCAAGTTCGGTGTGGTACCGATGTGGACTGCGGGTGAAGATGACATGTGTAGGTATCCCGACTATCTGCCGAAGAGGATAGCTTACGTGAAGTAGCCTATAAGATGGCTCAGGTCTTCCATTATGTTGTAAAGACTTTTGGCCGAGGCGCGACTCGTGACTTTCTGGCAGAGGTGAGCGTCTCGCGAGGAGCTTGAAGAGTCTGACAATTGCAGATCGTTGTCGCTACGCCTGGAACACCGGCAAATCCGAGTACGGTGAAGCTGGAGACGGTTCGACAAGCATATACACGACTGGTCGAAAGCAGCACCAAAAAGTTCATCCCTCTGGATGACATCCTCGCCAGCGACGAGGATGCTACGCGGTTGGAGCTCATCCAGAAATACAACTCTCGCCTGATGGCTACCAAGGGAGAGTCGGCTCCTGGTCACCTGTTTATCAATGGCAGATACGCCTCAATGGGTGGAGTACGTCCTGCCGGATCCGGAACAAGACAGGACTGACGCAATGATTCCAGCAATGGACAATGGTTTTGCAGAATGAGCTGGGTGCTCAGCTTAACTTGCTTCAGAAACAAGTTAGTACCGCTGCCTCATCCGAGGTTGACCAAGCAGATCGTTGCAGGCTTGCCACCCGATGATATCTCTACGTTCTTCTACGATCTGCCTTCAACGTCAAGTAGACGGAGCAAGCTCATCGTCCCCGGTGTTGCGGAGAACAAGCTTGAAATTTACAATCTGCTCGAAGTGTTTGAGGCGGATCCGACGAAGCGCTTGACATCGGATTTCGTTTACTCGGGTCAGTAGTTTCCCTGCGAGTCAAAAGAACGAGACTGAGCAGTTACTCCAGATGACGCTGAGAGAGGTGCACCGATCACGATATGGATAATTGGCGATCTTGACACTTCGGAGGGACGGCAGGTCGTCAAGGATGCTCTTCTGCATCTCCAGGTCGGTTTTGTCTCGATGCAATGGCCACCACGACCTGATCCAATCTCAGACCCCATATTGCGCGTCAAGACTCGGTTTCGTTCACGTTCCAAGCACTGGATCTTCTTCTCAGGAAGGCTACCGCTTGTCTACCCTGATATACCAGCTCGTCTACCGATCAACTCTGGCCATGACTTCACCGGCTGACTTGCTTCGCCTTATCGAGGAGATAGAGACCAGCGGGATCAGCGATCTCCATACCAACGGCAACGTATTGTCTGAAGCCTCACAGCAAGTATTCGCTGGCACGCCACTCCATGCCTTCACATCAGCTGGATGGAGTGTCGCCGACACCGTTGCATCAGCCGAGTTCTGGAGGATCGGAGCTGAGATTGCAACTGTCTTAGCACTCCGCGACAAACAACCTCATTTGCTCGTCAACGGACGGGTTAGTTCGGTTCCCGACGATGCCCTGCTGACAACCAATAGCTGGTAGGGCCTCTCACTCCGGTCACATTCCCTGCCGGCGACTTCGATGTCCTCGAAGCATTCGAACATCGGAAGCGCGTAAGGCCGGCAATTGATTTGCTGAAGACGATGTATGACGACATCCTAGCTTTTGACCGGTGAGTTTCTCGGTGGTTCCGATCGCTTTGCTGACGCGAGACAGGGCGACCTTGGCCCATCTGATATCCGTAACATCCTCCGTTGTTGCATCTGCGTACAAGCCTAGCGATGTGGAGGGGATCTTCAATCCACAACAGACACCACGAGGGCGTTTCTATGATACGCTCGACGATGCTGGCGATGTGTGAGTGGCTCTTGCGAAAAGGAGTTTACGCTGACTTTCCAGCTCGATGTCGCTCGGTGATGCTGAGACGGCAATCCTGCACGTCGCGGCTGTCATAGATCCTGTGTCAGAACAGGCTCAGAGGTGGTCTGAGCTAGTCAAGGTAGGCTGCAAAAAGCGATCAGATCGCTCACTCGGGAACAGACGGTTTCGACGATGGAGAAGGTGGCTATAACGGTATATCTCGAACCTGACGTTGAAGCTACAGAGGTTCGGGTGTTGCTAGCAAGGAGTATACAGACTGAGTGTATTCCAGATCCGACTGAAACGCTTCTACCGCTTTGCTCTCGCCTCTCAGCCGTCTTTCGATGCGGAAGGGTATGTCCCGCCGTATCGAATTTCGCTAAGCTGGACGCAGGAACGAAACTGCACTCGCCGTTACCTTCACCGATCTGCCCGCAACTCCGATCTTCACCCTCGGAATGGATACCCCTCCTTCATGGATCGTTAGCCCTAGAAGATCCCCATACGATCTGGATAATCTCGTTCTCGGCAATATCCATGAGCCCGCACACGTCCTCTTCAGCCTCAAACAGCTACTCATCGAAGGTCATGCGCGAGAAGCCAACAATGCTCCACCTCGCGGGCTGCAGTTGCAACTCACCAAGAATGGCCTGGAAGTCGCCTCAGATACGCAAGTCATGGCGAATCTTGGGTACCTACAATTCAAGGCAACGCCAGGGGTATATCAGCTCGCAATACGACCAGGTAGGGGTACCGAAGTGTACGACACAGAAAGTGTCGGGAACGAAGGATGGGCTAGTCCGGATGTCAATGAAACTGGAACGGCGGTAACCTTGACCTCATTCGAAGGGGTAACGATCTTGCCGAGATTTGTGCGGAGACCAGGGATGGAGACGGAGAACGTCTTGATTGAGGCGGAGGCGATGATCACGCCTTCTTTTGCGAGTGCAGTATTTTCCAGGCAGGTTCCGCGATCATCACAAGCTTCCAATCTGACGGGCACAATCAATAGGCTCAAATCGATTGTCGGCCTAACAAGTACGGCTCCGGTCCCACAGACGAGGCACGCGGATATCAATATCTTCACAGTAGCTTCTGGTCTTCTATACGAGGTCGGTGAAGTTGACGGTACCATTCTGCGACTTGCTGATGATTGCAGCGCTTCGCATCGATCATGATATTGAGCGTGATGAAGCATACTAAGCGCTCTGTCAAGTTTTGGTTCATCGTGCGCTCTCATGCCACTAGCAAATTCTGGCGCTGACAGTCGGTCATAGGAGAACTTTCTGTCACCCTCTTTCCTTGTACGGACATTGACTTGAGAAAGGCAGTAGCTGACTTAGCTTGTCTCAGGCATTTATCCCGCATTTGGCCAGAGAGTACGGCTTTGAGTAAGCTTATGTTGATGCTCTGAGGCTACTCGCTAAATTATCGAAGGTATGAGCTCGTCACGTATAAATGGCCGCACTGGCTTCGGGCGCAGACTGAAAAGCAGCGTATCATCTGGGCGTGAGTTGAGCAGGGAGATCTTGAGACTATGCTAAATTGCGCTACAGATACAAGATCCTGTTCCTAGACGTGTTATTCCCGATGGATCTAGACAAGGTCATCTTTGTCGATGCCGGTACGTTCAGCTTACCGGCTTACCTCGTAGCTCATCCCTGAATAGATCAGATTGTTCGTGTCGACATGAAGGAGCTCGTAGACGTCGACTTGCACGGCCATGTATACGGCTTCCCTCCGATGGGTAATGACCGGACCGAGATGGAAGGCTTCAGATTCTGGAAGACAGGATATTGGAAGGATGCCCTCCGAGGAAGACCATATCACATCAGGTAAGTATAGAAATGAGGGGGTTTGGAATCGCTTTATCGATGGCGGACAGTGCGCTATATGTGGTCGATCTCAAACGCTTCCGTCAGCTCGCGACAGGAGTGAGCCAGATGCCTGCCACTAACGTCAGCGCTGATGAGGGTAGGACCGGTTGAGAGGCCAATACCACGCTCTATCAGCTGATCCAAACTCGCTATCGAACCTCGATCAAGATCTACCTAATTCAATGCAGGATCAGATCCCGATCTTCACCCTTGAGCAGGACTGGCTGTGGTGCCAGACCTGGTGCAGTGATGAGAGTTTAGCAACTGCGAAGACGAGTGAGCCGATCGGCGACTTGCGAAGTCAGGCTAACTTATTCGTGCAGTCGATCTATGTCAAAATCCTCTCACAGTCAGTCTTCAAGGTCAACTCGGTGACTTCGCTGATAATGCATCATCGCAGAAAGAGCCCAAGCTGGTTAGAGCTAGACAAATACCAGAATGGGATGTATACGACCAGGAAATTGCGACGTTTGCGGCTCGCTTATCCGGCGAGGGCGAAGCACTAGCGGGAAGTGTGGATGATTTAGCAGCGGAGAAGGTGGCGGATGGACCGGTGGATCCGGTGGCCGAGGATCTGGTGGGAGGGCCTGAAGACAATGGTGCGGTCGCTAGGGATGTTGAGGAATCAGAAGCTAGAAAGAGAATAGAGGACGAGCTGTAGACTATCATTGCATGCATATCATTTCTTCGGCGAGGGATGCGGCCTGAATTGCTTCCGCTAGTTATACATGCCAGGCACACCTTCGATTCCGAAATTCTGCTATGCTTCGAGTGTTCTTAGTGAATCGCTCGGTCACAAACAGCATGCTCTCGTCAATCGTTGCCGGACCTTCGAGGGCACCGAAGATGAGGTCTCGGATGTTCCATAGCTGTCGAGTGAGATCTGCCAGTGGTCTTCCACCTTTCAAGATCCGATCGAAAGGCTCACCTGCGCCCGGCCCCTCAAACCGACCAGGAGGGAAACCTCAGTCCCCGCAGAAACCTTCATCCAATTCACCCTCCAAGGCATCAGTAGCGTCATCACGACCACCGGCGTCTCCACTCTCGGCGACTCTGCGAATACAGGCTCCGTCCCACAGCCAGGCAGGACCTTCCTCCAAACCGACTGTCCCGAGAGCCAGCACCCAAATTCCCGCTGCCCGAAACGGAAACCCAATGCCTGATAAAGGAGTCTCAGACCGTCAGTATTCTCCTCCTCCTCCTCCCACCACCATCTCGCTCCGCCAACCCAGCCACGGTCCAAACGACTGGCCATGGCGCTCTATGCCCTCCTCCGACCCAAACACAAACCTCGAAGAACGAACAATCTACGCCCATCCTGTTGGAGGCGGCTCGAAATTGATCTGGTTACCTTGGATCATGGTGGTCGCTCTGTTCAGTTCTTATGTGGTTGTTCCTCACTTCTACCCGATGACGGCGAGGATGGAGGAGGAGCGGAAGGAGAGAATCGAGTGAGTGGAGTGAATCCCTCTAACCCCTCTGGCCATGTTTTCTTTCCACGAACAGACAGGAAAATCAGACGTGATGTTGACGCATCTGGGTATCGTAGGAAGATGAAGACATCAGACAAATTTTATATAAGGAGTCACGCGACACTCGTGAGCTGGACCAAACCTGTCGAACTCGTCATCGGTACTCTCTGTTTCATTGCTGCACCCGGTCTCACTTGGGTCCAATCGAGGTTCGTCACTCGACTCGTTCAGGAGAGGTTCACTCATTCGGCTGGAGGTACGACGACGGAGAGGGTTAGGATGATCACCGGTAGTTCGCTTGCTTGGTTTGGTCGACCTAAGGGGAAGGTTTTGGCTCCGAATGAGGTTTTGGTAAGGATGATCGCAACTCAAAGTAGG
>JAABUH010003701.1_pt1 | contig 12875 bp, 14 predicted proteins | sample 5559121 | NCBI WGS metagenome assembly JAABUH01 (sample SAMN10711871, study PRJNA513364) | rock metagenome | isolation source: Antarctica rocks | place: Antarctica: Victoria Land, Battleship Promontory nord | collected 2015-12-28 | reverse complement strand
GGCGCGTCCCGCGCGCCGGGTCCCACAGCAGCGGGAGGGCCTTAAGGAGGGCCTCCTCATATTGACCAACCATGGTTCTGGGCGCATGCGCCGAGCGGTTCGCCCCAGCCTTAGGTCGTGCTTCAGCGGCGCTTTCGAGCTCGATGAGGTTCAGAGAGGGGCACGCTGGCGTCCGGTCCGGGACCAGGCTGCAGGCAGCGGGGCGGGCGGGCGCCAGGCTCTGACTGACACGCACACACTATGAAGTCTGCCTCAAGTTGGCCAGGTTGCGCATACTGTCCGGGGGGGAGGGGCGGGCGGGGCGCGCCTGCGTGTCGCGCGCCACGCGGCCCAGCGTGTCCTCCAGCGCCGCCACCAGGCGCGGGAAGTGCGCCGCGAGCGCCTCGCGCACCAGGCCGCCGCGCGCCGGGTCGGCCGCCGTGGCCAGCGCCGCCGCCAGCGCGCGCGTCACCGCCGCCCTGCCGCGGCGCGCGGCGTCGCGCCTCAGCGGCCGTCCTTTCCAGGGCGCGCCCGGCCGCAGACTGCGGCAGACTAGGGCTGGCAGCGCGGGCATGGCCACGCGAACAGCTCTGTCACCACACCGCCGTGCGCGCCGAGCCCCGGCACAAGAGCCGCCGGCCGGCCAGGCCGGGCTGCGGGCATGCAGGCGTCAGGGCACAGCATGCCGCGGAGCCGCGCACCTGGCGCAGGCACAGCAGGTGGTCTCCACCACCTCCCTGTCATAGCAGCAGCTCCCACACGGTCCGGGCTGGCGCACCAGAAGCGCTCCAGCGGCGGCGGCGCGCCGGCGGCCGCCAGCGCGTCCGCGAACGCGACGTGCGAGAGCGGGTCGCGCTTCTTGGCCAGCGCACGCTGCAGGTGCCACACGGCCACCGCCGCGGCGTGCAGCGCCTCCAGCGCCTGCGCGCGCGCGCGCGCTCCCTGAGCCCCCTGCGCCTCACCCATGCCTGAGCTGCGGTCGATGGTACCGTGGCGCGCGCGGTTGCCAGCAGCCACTGCAAGGTTTGGTCCTGCATAGCAAGGCGGCTCTGCAAATTCTTGAGCTGCCCGTCACCTTGCGTAAGGCTTCCATTGCAGCTCTGTTCAGTGAGGATCCCAGGCTTGCCACACAATATTTATGTCCGTGCAGACAAAGCACAGCAGGCACGTGCTCTGTGAGCATGCCCCGCCCCGCTCCATACTCGGCGTCCCGCCTGCGTGCCTTGCCGAGGCGCTGCCACACGATGTCGCCGAGCTTAGCGCCGCCGGCGCCGGCCACGGCGGCCGGCCCGCGCGCGCCGCCGGCCGCGGGCGCGAGGCGGCGCGGGTCGAGCGCGCCGCCTAGCGCGCCCTCAACGCCGCCCGCGCGCGCGTCCACGAGCGCCGCGACGGCCTGCAGCGCCGTGGCGCGAGCCGCTCACAACTGCGGCACAGGCCGCCCCAGGCTCTCGTGACACCGCCCGCGTGCGTGTGAGTGCGCGCCGCGGTGGCCTGCAGCGAGCATATGTGTTTGAAACATCGACGGGCTCAACAAGCAGATCGTTCCAATGTAAGTGCGCTGCCGGCCGGCCCAGGCACCAGCACGCGCAGGCGCGAAGGGGCGGCGGGGCGGGCAGGCGCGCAAGCGCGCCTGCGGCAGCTCGTGCAGGTTGAAGTACACCTGCAGCGCGCTGCCGACCTCCGCCTGGCTCAGCGCATCCATGCCCGCGTGCAGCGCGGCCTGCCCCGCGCCGCGCCCGGCATGCGCTCCGGTCAGCCGTCTCTCGAGCATGCTCACGCGGCCTCGGCCCGGGCGCGCCCACAGCCTATGTCTTGCAGAGCAGTGTGCCTGCACAATGCGAACCTCGCGAACAGGACCGTTGATCCATGGCCAGCTCGCGCAGGCGGTGGGCGTGTTGCGGGACGCCCGCCTCGGCCTGCCCACAGTCCAAGTGATGTCAACATGGCAGCAGCTGCCTGCTGCAACGGCCGCAGGAGCGGCTAATCAGGTCGGCAGGGCGCCGCGTACACTTCACCCTTTGGTGCTGTGCATCATAGCTCATGTCTACCCAGGGAACATGCAGCGCTGACGGCAACAGCACGATGATGACACAGGCCGGCCGCACCTCCGCCTGCGCGCGGACTTGCTGGTCGGCGGAGCGCAGCAGCTCGTCGTCGGCGGCCGCCGCCGCCAGGCCGCCCAGGTCGGCCTCGGCGCCGACGTCGGCCACGTCGCAGAGCAGCCGCGCGGCCTTCGCCAGGTCGAGCGCGCCGGGCGCGCCGGCGCCGTCCGCCGGCGCCGCCGCCAGCTGCGCCTGCGCCGCGCGGGCGTGCGCGCGTCACGTTCACCAGGAGCCGGCCGCGTCGCGCGATGCGGAGCGTCGGCTGGCCAAGGTGGCAGGTCGCGTGCGGTGCGAGCGACCGCCGGGTCGCCGCGGAGCGCGGCCGCGGGCGGGCGCGCACGCGCAGCTTGGCGACCAGCTTGAGGCGGTGCAGCAGGTGGCGCAGCAGGTCGAGCGTGGCGTGCAGGTTGCGCAGCTGCAGCGCCTGCGCGCGCAGCGCCGCGTGCGGCGCGGCCACCTCGCCGCGCACGCGCCGCAGCGCCGCCGTCAGCGACTCCACCGCCAGGTTGATGCCCTGCGGACCAAGCGCGCCCGCTCTGTTACGCATTGCTACACCATGCCTCGCCGCAGGCGTCGGTAGGCACTGCAGGAGCGCTGCTGATACAATGGCGAGTGCAGGCCTTACTCCAGCGTGCTGGGCTGACGTCGCTGCCTGTGGCTGTGATGTGGCCTACCCCAGCAGTCGTTCAGGTGCAAATGGCCACAATTGTTGGTTATATACACAAAGCGGCGGCGAGTGAAGCCAGCAGGCGCGCCTGCATTGCACCGTCGGCCTCGCACAGCCGGTCCGCCTGCGACATCAGCTCGCTCTGCCTGGCCAGCACAACGCCGCGCAGCCGGGCGTCCAGGATCCGTATGCCCTCCTGCAGCTGCTCCGCCTTGGCCTGCGTGCCCGCGCCAGGCAGTTCCGTGTTGTGCGCCTGGACGCCCTGCATGCTGCACGCTCCGGAGGTGCACTCTGTGCAGATCTGCGGTTGGTGCAGCAGGTGCAGCGCTCACACTCGTCCGCGTGCACACCTGCGCCGTGTTCTGTGAGCCCGCCAGCGCGCTGCTGGCAAAGTCATTGGCATCGAATGCCTCCTGCGCGAAGGGCGCAAACACTGGGTCGTCCGCCAGGCTTGCCGTGGGGTCTGGCGGGACAGACAGGGCGACGGGCGGGCCGGTTTCCAGTGAGTGCTGCCCCCCGCGCCCCATGACAGCGACGGAGACCGATCACTAAGACAGTGGTCAAGGAAACAGTGCGGTTAACGCAGACAGAGAAAGGCTGTAACGAGCGGCATTCTGCCTGCGTTTGGACATCTAGGCCCTAGGGACCCAGCATATAGGGCTGCCCCAGCTCCTCGCTTTTGCGCGGGAAGCTCGTCAGTGCCTCATTTCTCTCTGTGCTACTGTGTCGCGTGCGTGCGCAATGAGGGCAATGAAGGCCATCGGTGTGCTGCTGTGCTGCGTGGCGGCCGCTCACTGCGCGGTGTACTTTGAGGAAAAGTTTGATGGTGCGGCTGCCGCGCTGATCGCCGCACCCTGTGCAACTGTGCAGATGGTGTGGCTTGTGGAGGCGGAAACATCGTCCTCACGGGGCCTTTCAGTGGCTGTTTGATCTTGCATCATAAATATTCCCGCGGCGACACCCTGCGCGAGATCATGATCACGCACTGAGCGGCTGAGGCACGCACCGCTGTGCGCAGACAAGTGGACAGACAGGTGGCAGAGCAGCGACTGGAAGCGGGAAGAGGGCCAGGCCGGGGACTGGCAGCACACGGCGGGTGCGCGGCGTGCAGTCTGCTGGCCCTTTGCCTCAGGCGCCCCCATCCACTCCCCGTTTTACAAACGCGCATTATGCTGTGCCGTCTGGCAGCCTGTGACCGGTGATCGCACCCACCACTGGCAGGGAGATCCTACGCACAGGGCGCAGGCGGCTGATCCGAGTTTGCCAGGCTGCCGGCGCCCGCCAACCTCAGGCGCTGGCGCGCAGGCGAGTGGCACGGGGACGCCGAGGGCGACAAGGGCATCCAGACCAGCCCGGACCACCGCTTCCACACGATCTGGGCGGAGATGCCGCGCGAGGTGGACAACACCGGCAAGGACCTCGTCGTGCAGTTCTCCGTCAAGCACGCGCAGAAGCTGGACTGCGGCGGCGGCTACATCAAGCTGCTGCCCACCAGCAGGTGCGCACGGCGCGCGCTCCGGTACCCCCCCTGGGCCGGCGCGCTGCTCCCGGAGGACCGGGGCCGGGCTTGACTCATGTCCTGCATGCTGCGGGCCCCTGTGCCGCCTGACCTCTTGCCCAGCCGCTGGCCTTCTCTGGACGAGGCCGTGGCTGGCTTCCGCCTCTCCTCTGTGACGGTGCGTGACTTTCCGCGCGCGCGCGCAGCAAGGACAAGATGAAGACGTTCGGCGGCGACACCCCGTACTCCGTCATGTTTGGCCCCGACATCTGCGGCTACTCCACCCAGAAGGTGCCCCGCCGCCTGGTCACAGTGCCACCCGGCTTTGGATGCAGGGCCCTTTACATGCGAAGCCCCCGAGCATGCCCGTTGGCACAGCAACCGGGCTCCCCGTTTCTGACGAGCCCTTGTGCGAGGCAGTCTCTTGGCACGGGCCTTTAAGCACCCTCAGCGGTGCTTGCGCCGTGGCGCCGGGGCGGCAGTGTGTCGCTGGGTGCCCGGTGAGGCAGGTCTGCACGCCTCCTGGCCGCAGGCGTCCTGGCCGCGCGCCTTCTGCGCCGCCTGCGCCCTCACGCAGCACCTGAGGAGCCCGCCCAACCGGCGCAGGTGCACGCCATCCTGACCGACAAGAAGGGCCGCAACCTGGAGACGAAGAAGACGACCGCGTGCAAGACGGACGAGCTGACGCATGTGTACGCCGGCCCGCCCCGCTTGGCCGCCAGCCTGACGCGCCGCCGCTCCTGCGCTCCAGGACCAGAGTGTGTGGGGTTTAGGGTCAGGGCATGGGCCGCTGACGCGCACGGCCCGTAAGCTGCCCCAGTTTGCTGATACATGGCTGTAAGTCAATCATTCATGCATGGGCCGCGCAGGTACACGCTGCACCTGATGCCCAACAACACGTACCGGATCAAGATCGACAACGAGGAGGCCGCCAAGGGCAGCCTGTACGAGGACTGGGAGTTTGAGGCGCCCAAGCAGATCCGGGTGCGCCGCGGCGCGCCTCCGGCCCTGCTCGCAATCAAGGTCTGGCTGCTGCTGTTGCGGCAAGCCTGCAGCGCATGCCGGCGATGCTGCTGAGGTTTGTCGCTTGCACGGCATGCTTGAGTGACTGTGCTGACGTGGGCGGCGAGCAGGGCATGCATCAGCCAGCGTCCAGTGACGTGCCCTCTGACCAACCTTGTGCATGTGGCGGTGGTGAGCGTGGCGCCGAGGCTCCCCGCGGCGCTGCGCAGGACCCTAAGGCGACCAAGCCGGAGGACTGGGACGAGCAGGCCACGATCGTGGACCCCGAGGACAAGAAGGTGCAGCTGCCGGCTCCGCTCGCAGTCGGATTTTGCTTCGCAATGCCCGACGTTCAATGGCATGATGATAAAGTCCTGCCTGCACTGCTGTCTGCGTCTGAAGCTCTCGAGGTCGCCACCAGCCGCGCCGCACGCGCCAGCCGCAAGTCCGCATCATGTGCAGAGGCTCCCGGCTTCGACCTGTTACAGCCTCGTGCCTGGCTCCTCTGCACACAGCTCGCTGACCTGCCTGGAGCGCTGAGCTGCCTCCCTGTGCTGCACCGCGCCTCGCTGCTTGCCGACCTGGGGCGGAGCGCGGGGCGCAGCCCGAGGGCCACGACGACATCCCGGCGACCATCGCCGACCCCGACGCGACGCAGCCGGAGGAGTGGGACGAGGAGGAGGACGGCGCGTGGGAGGCGCCGCAGCTGCCCAACCCCGAGTTCAAGGGCCCCTGGACGCCCAAGCAGATCCCCAACCCGGCCTACAAGGGCCTGTGGGAGGCGCGCGCCCGCCGCCCTCGCCCTGAGCCCTGAGCCGGAGTGCTGAGCCGCCTTGCGTCTTCCTGTCTGCCGGCACCATGGGGCCTTGTAGCCCATGTGTTGGAGCGTTCTGGCCCTGCATGAGTCCAGTGCGCGCCAACCAGGGCATGGCATGGGCGGCGGCCTTGCGCACCCGGCCTGTCGGGGGGACGAGTGCGTGCAGCACGCGCTTGGACGCTCCTGTGAGCTCCGGCCGTCGCCTGCCATGCGAAGCGCACCTGTGCTCCTATGCCTCGACGCAGGCCGCTCACGAGGCGTAAGCGCGCTGCGCAGGCGCCCATGATCGACAACCCCGAGTACGAGGCCCAGGCCGACGTGTACAAGCTCCCGCCGCTGAAGTTTGTCGGCTTCGAGTTGTGGCAGGCGCGCGCGCGCTCGCGCCTCAGCTCCGGCGCCGTGCATGCGTACTGCCATTCCTCAGAGTCCAGACTTGAGCTCCTTTGATGGTCACTGGCCTGCGCGCGCCATGCCTGCTCGTAGCAGACACAGGCCCCAGACAGGCGCGCGCCGACGCGCCCAGGCAGGCTGCAGAGCGCTGTCCACCCAGGCAGGGGTGCCCGGGGAGCGACGCGCCGCCCGCGCGCGCGCAGGTCAAGAGCGGCAGCATCTTTGACAACGTGCTGGTCACCGACGACGCGCGCTACGCCGAGGACTTCGCCGCCGCCACCTGGGGCAAGAGCAAGGACGCCGAGACGACCATGTTCGGCGCGATCACCGTGAAGAAGGCCGAGGCGGCCGAGGCGGAGGCCAAGCGCAAGGCGGTGCGCTTTCAGAAGGGTATGAGGCTAGGGTAGGGGCGCCTGTGGAGTACGTACCGCGATATATGCAATCCAACAGCCGTTCGTGTGGCGGGAATTTGCCACAGCAGGGCTGCGCGCTGCTTGGCGCTGGCGCACTGAGCCTGAGTGCATTGCCGTGTGCCTGGATGAGCTCACCAGGGCCGGGGTGCTGCGCCCCGACACAAGGCGCCCGTCCACGACGGCATGGTGTTAGCAGTGCATCCCAGGACATGCACGCTCGGCCGGGAAGCTCGCATCAGCTCCGCGGTGACAGCTTTCTTGCAGGCCGCGAGGCGAGCCTGGCGCACGTGCGGTGGGCGCGGAGGGCGCAGATGCAGTGAGCGTGCTGTGCAAGCAGTTGATGCGGCCGCCAAGGGGAGGGATGGGGCACAGGGTATAGGGATTAGTGTAGGGGTAGGGCGCTGAGGGCGCTGTTGCCGAGCGGGCCGCGCCGCGCAGGAGGAGCTGGCGGCGGCCAAGGGCGAGGACAAGGAGGGCGACGACGCGGCCGAGGCGCTGTCGCGGCCGGGCGCCGGCGACGAGGACGAGGACGATGAGGAGGCGCATGCCGAGCTCTGAGCGGCGGGTGAGTGCGCACCCGCGTCGGTCCGCGGTCATTGGTGAAGGGACGGGGACGGCGGCGCATGCTGAGCTCTGAGCGGGGAGCGGGCTTGACCCAGAGCATGTGCAGGGTTTGACTTTGTTTTTCCTGGGCATGCCTGCTGCCTGCGCCCAGCGTGTGGCGGGTGCAGCCACATGCATTAGAGAAGGGTGGATGCAGGTGGGGTTTGGGGTTGGAGCATGCAATGCCATGCGTGACATGGCCTCTGACGCCCAGAGGCTGAGCAGGATGATTTGTCCAGTGACCGACACTATGGGCAGGGGATGACCTGAACAAGCGGGGCACTGCATCACAGCAGCCCCAGGACAGCATCGCGCGCATGCATGCATGCATGCATGCGGCGAGCTCGTTGGAACGCATCCCGCCGAAGCAAGGACGGGCTCTGCATTATTCAGTCGCTCGCAGGATGCCTGCCTGCCGGTTTCGGGTGGTGCACGGGCAGCTCAGCGCGCACGCCCTGCGCGGGCCGGGAGGCCGCGCGGTTGCGGCGCTCCTGGTGTGCAGCTCCGGGCAGACAAGTGCGCATTTCTGGCAGGGGACGCGGGCCCGAGCTGCGTGCGAACCAGCCTGTCTGGGCTGTGGTGTGCCAGAGCTTGGGCCCACGGGTCAGTGCCCCGAACAACCCGGACAATCAATCTGTACAAAGCTGCGCGATGTTCAGAAGGTGCAGTTGCACATCCTGCGCAACACTCTGCGCAACACCCACATCAGCTTGTTCAGGCTGCAGCCGCACACATGCCGCGCGTCGCACGCAGCCACTTCTGCTTCCCAGGCGAGACAGAGCGTGGTCTGAGGTCTGAGGCACTGAGGCGCTGTGCCAGTCACGCACCGTGCCTGCTTCACCTTCAACCCCGATGCAGCATGGCAGGAGATGTAGCGCCCAAGGTCCGTCTCTTGACAGCGGCGGCAGCGCTCAAGAGACAGCGGCGGCAGCAAGGCAGGGCCACAAGCTGCTGCCATCAGCACTGGCAGCAAAGCAGGAACCGCAGCCGACACCCAGTCGTCCAGGCTAGCTTTCTCCCTCGCGGCCCTAGGCAGCCGCCCCCACGGGCACCGCCGCGCCCGCTGCCGCGCGCAGCGCCGCCGCGGTCATGTCGTCCAGGCTGGTGTGCAGGCGGACCTTGCGCGCGCTGCGCTTCTCCGGCAGGCTGCGCGGGTCGCGCCTGCGCGCGCGCGGCGCGGCTGGGCGGGCCGCATGCTGCGGAGCTGCTGTGCCCTATTGCCTGCTGTGCCCTTGAATTTCCCTGACCCAAGCGCTGGCCTCCCAGCGCTCCTCCGCAAGAGGTGGACTGGCCAACCAGGTAGGCGAGACGAATGTGTGAAACTGTTCGTACGCACTCTGGCCGGTCCCGGAAAAGCGCTCGGTGCGGGCGCACAGGTGCTAAGAAAGAACGCAGAGCCCTTGCTGCATGCTGCACTGCTTGGCAGCACAGCCCCGGGCAGGGGCCGGGGAGCGCCGCGCACCGGTCGGTGAGCGGCCAGCGCGGCCGCACCTCCACCCAGTCGCCGCGCTCGCCGGCCCGCGCCCCCTGCTCGCTTACCGCCGCGCCTGCCTCCAGCCACGCGCCGCCATGTCGTGCGCGCCCGCTCATGCACGTGGGCCCCGCGTCAAGGCCGGGGTCAAGCCCAGGGCTGGCCGCCACAAGCGGGTGCTCCGGCGGCGGCGTCGGCGGCGGCGGCTCGCACAGTCCCAGGCGCAGGCGCTCGACGCCCGCCCAGGCGACCATGGCGCCGTTGTCGGTGCACAGCGCCGGCGGCGGCGCGACCAGCGCCAACCCGTGCGTTGCCGCGGCGGCCTGCCGTGCGCGCGCGCAGCCCTGGGCCGCTCGGCGCCCCCCGCGCCTGCCTCCCGGGGTGTGTGAGGGCGGTGCGGCTGCGCGGGCCGCGGCGCGCAGGGCGCTGCGGCGCCCGTGCCGGCGCGGCGGCACCCCGGCGCCGCGGCCAGCTCTGGCCCGCGCCCCCTGCGGCCTGCCCAACTGGCGCGACGCCGCCACAGGCGTGCGCGCAGACCGGGAGAGGCTACCAACCCGACGGACACGACTCGTGCTCCTGTACATATAGGAGCGCGAGTCATGCCTGTCACTGCGCCAACAAGCTCAGGAACAGGCGCGTTGGGCATTGCTCTATTGGGCTAAGGGTAGGGTTAGGGTATCCACGCATGCCCAGGGGCGCCGCGGGTTGCCGGCGCGCCTGCAAACGCGCGCGCACGGCCGCATTGGCGGCCACGCCGCCAGAGACGACCAGGTGGCGCAGGCGCGGGTGCGCCGCGGCCGCCCAGCCGGCCGCGCGGCGCGCGCGCTCCTCCAGGTGCGCGACCGCCACGCGCTGGAACGAGGCTGCGATGTCCGCACGCACCTGCGCCCCCGCGCATGCCCCAGTCGGCGCGAGGCGCGCTCCCTAGAGAGCTCGAGACATGCGTGTGCGCTGCTGGTGATAAGCTAGCCGCTTCTGTTGCAGTGCTGCGCCCGGGTCTCCCACCGCAAGCTGTAAATGAGTGACGGCCGTCGCAAGGGTCCCCGGCATGTATCCGGGGTGGACACTGGCCGGCCGGCCCCGGCGCCACCTGGCCGCAACAGCCTCCGCTGCAAGCACGTCCCCCCATACTCGCAGCAGGCAACGACAGGGATCGGCCGCTCGCGCCCGCGCCGCTCGGCAACGCCGAGCATCTCGAAGTGCAGCCTGAGCGAGGCTGTAACTGAGCCCAGGCAGCCGAGGCCGCGCCGCGCGCCTGCCGATTGGCGTCGCTCGGCGGGCCCGGCGCCTCGGCCTCCACCGCCAGCCGCACCGCCGTCTTCAGGCCGGCATATGAGAAATTACAGTCGGGCCGGCCGCGTAGCGGCAGCGAGAACGCAAAGCGGCCCGAGTCGCCGCCGGCCGCGAACGCCTCCAGCGCCGCGCCGCCGCTCGGGTCGGCCGGCAGGCCCAGAAGCCGCGCGCTCTTGTCAAACGCCTCGCCTGGCGCGCGGCGCGTGCTTGGCCGGAGGGGACGCATGCTGACATAATTGAGATGCACGGCACTTGGTATGTGTGGTAATGGTCCCGGGGCACGGCATGCAGGAAGAGCTTGACGCGGCAGTTGCCCCGCCGCCGCAGCTGATTGACTGCTGCTGGCGCAGCAGTTGCCAGCTCGTGCATGCCTGGCTTTGGGCTCGGAGGATCCAGCATGCGCGCGGGCGTGCCGACAGGGCGGCAAGCGGCCGGGTGCATGTTGCCGCAGCAGCATTTGCTGATAACTGTGGGGTTCGTGGCAACTCCGGAGCGCCCCAGGCCCATGCACTGCCGTGCCCCGCTGCCGCAGCCACGCGCTCCGCACACCCGCGCGCTCAATGCCTAGTGGGCCCGCTGCGCCAGTCAGCAATATCAGCCACAGCCCGCGTCCGTCGCTCCCCCTTGCGCGCAGCGTGCGCACCCACGGCGTCATCGAGCGTCGCGCCCAGCAGCTCGTAGCGCCCCACGCCCTCGGCCACCGCCAGCAGGTTGTGCCCGCCGCTGACCAGCAGGCACAGGAACGGGAAGGGCACGCGCGCGCCGCCCATGCGCGCGACCTGCGCGCGGGGTGCGCCCGTCGCTCGCCAGCAGGCACAGTAGGGGCTCCGGCGCCGGCCCAGCCCATGCGCGGCACCAGCGGCGCCCCGAGCACGGGCGCAGCGCCTCTGCCAGCACGGCAAGCGCGCCCCAGGCTGTCGCCCCACCCTCTTTCTGGGCCGGGCGGGCGCCGGCGGCAGTGCGGGCCGCACCAGCGCGTGCGCCTCCATGTGGTGCACGGGCACCAGCGGCAGCTGGTGCTCGGCCGCCAGCTGCCGCGCCTTGCGCACGCCCACCTGCCGGCGCGGCGCACCATTGTGAGCCGTGCGCGCTGGGCATCCATGCCGGCGAGTGCCAGCGAGGAGCGGAGCCGAGCTCAGCCCTATGACCCTGAGCGCGCTCGGGCGCCAGCTGGGCCCTGCAGCGTGGCCTCGGTTGAGCTCGCGTGTAGGCACTGGCGGCCGCCACGCCCGCCCGCCATGCGCGAGCGGATGGCAGACAACAGCCGCTCCCCACGAGCAATAGCTGCGCCGCACCCGTTGGGGCGGCTGCATGCAGGCGCGGCCTTGGGCGGCTTGCGGCCGGCGTTGCCCTCAAGTGCGGGCGCGCCTGCAGGCACATCGCCAGGCCGGGCCCGACGGTGACGGCGACGGCAGCCAGGTCGCCCGGCGCGATGCCCGCGCGGCGCAGCGCGGCAGCGACCGTGCCGTCCATTGCAGCCGCATGCGCCTCCCTAGCCAGGCTGGGCACCACGCCGCCGAAGGGCGCGTGCACGTCCACCTGCGTCGCCAGCGCCTGCCCCGCGCGGGGCGCTGCGCTGACGCTGGACTCGCGCTTGTGCCGTGCAGACTGCCTGGGCTGCCAAAGCTGCTACCCTGTCGCAGATGGTGTCAGCAGGTATGCGCTCCTGTGGAGCGTGCCTGGCCGAGGATGGCGCCGTCGCTGGCGCGCACCACGGCCACGCCCGTGTCGTCGCAGCTGCTCTCAATGCCCAGCACCAGTGTGTCGCTGGCGGTGGCGAAGCCTGCGCGCCGGCCCCAGCTGTCATGCGCTGACGCTGCGTGGACTGCGGAGGGGAGACCAGAGACCCCACGTCACGTCTGTCTTTGCTCAACAACAGACTCCCTGCCGTGCGCCTGGACGGCTGCATAGCCGCAAGTACATCAACAAAATCTTTAGGTGCATGATATAAAGGAGGAACAGTCTTTCCTGCGAGGCCTGGCAGCACGGCGCACACCGGCTGCGTGGCGTGGCGCGCAGGAGCAGACGCCAGTCGCCCAGCTGCTCGCCCAGCCGCTGCGGTCCGTGCCGGGCACGGCGCTGCGCTGGCAGAGCGTGCGCAGGCCGCGCCTGAGCAGCCGCTCAGGCAGCCGCAGCGCGGTGTGCATGCAGGCGCCGTGCGGCGGGCTGGCACGGAGCTGCCTCAACATGTGACCGCCACAGCTTCACATGCAGGTACAGTGCACAGGCGTACACTCCTCCACGGCGTCAACCAGCCACAAGCAGAGCAACGGATGCTTGGCACAGTATTAAAGTTAAAGCGCATACACCAGATACAAAGCAGACACACTGTTGCACTTTTGCTCTGCAAACGAAGCGACCGGACTGTGCTGTTGCCTGAGGTGAGGTTTTTGCTGCACGTGCGCAGCCCTCTGCTCTTCAACTCGGCAAGAGCTCGACTGGGGTCAGGCCTGCCAGACAGGTGCTTCCTGTGTTGTCTCTGACGTGAAGTGTGAAGGAGAGCTGTAACCGGCTGACAGCGGCTGTGGCAACACTCAGTCACTTGGTGCAGACCAAACGCAGCAGCGTGAGCAGATGCTTTGCTAGACAGCACATCGCAGGCTTGAGCAGTTATGCATGCACAATGCTGGCGGCTGCTGC
>JAABUH010003700.1_pt1 | contig 12876 bp, 12 predicted proteins | sample 5559121 | NCBI WGS metagenome assembly JAABUH01 (sample SAMN10711871, study PRJNA513364) | rock metagenome | isolation source: Antarctica rocks | place: Antarctica: Victoria Land, Battleship Promontory nord | collected 2015-12-28 | reverse complement strand
ACCAGCGCGCCCGCGTCCAGCGGGCGCTGGCGCAGCGGCGCGGCGCCCTTGTCGCCAGCGCCCTCGCCGACCGCGCCCTGCGCCCGGCCACGCCTCCGTCAGCACGAGCATGCATGCGTTGCCTTGACAGCGCCCTGGTCGCCTGAGCAGGCAACAGCTCGCTGGCGCGCACGCAGCGGATTGCGTACGAGCTGTGGCGGTGCTGAGGCAGGGACGCACCTTCTGCGCGGCTGGCAGCCCGCCGGGCAGCGCCCCGGCGCGCTGGCCGATCGTGATCTCGCGCGCGCCGGCAGGCGGCCCCGCGCGCCCAGGCATCGCTGACCCTGCCGGGCCGCCGGCCGCTGGCGCGTGCGGCGGCTCAAGCGCTGGCGCCTGGTACGTCATGTGGCCGCCCACCGCCTGCGCGCCAAGGCCTATATATTACGGCGCCCGTGACTGGGTGCCAGGTAGACTGGCCTGTGAGCCTGGCGCCCAGGGCGGCGCGGCTGCCTGGAGCCGAACATGCGGCCATGGCCTGGCCAGGTCAGACGCAGCGCATCTGGCTGGGCCCGGGCAGGGCTGGGGCGGCCGCCGGGTATGCGGGGGAGCGGGCGCCTACGGGCAGGGCCGCGCGAGCGCGCCGGGCGCGCGACGCGTGCCCGCCCCAGCCGTCTCCTGGGCGTGCTGCTGGCAGGGCCGCCTGTGGGGGTGCGCCGAGGCGAGCCGCGCACAGGTCTCCAGGGCCGGGCGGGCAGCGCGCGGGCCGCGGCGCGCGCCTGCAAGAAGGCCGGCGACTCGGCGCCCTGCACCTCGCGCAGGCGCCGCGGCGCGCCGCCCAGGTGCCGCTGCAGCGTCGTCGCCAGGACGGCCGCGGTGCTCGCGTCCTCCTGCGCGCCGGCACGTGGCAGGACATGACAGGCTGCATGCAAGTCAGCCCTCCTCTTGGAAGTCGGCCATCCTCTTCATTCACACAGCGTGGCAAGCGCAGGGCTGGTGGTGAGCAAGGCAGGAGATCTGGTCGGCGCGCAGGGTAGGCGGACAGCGGGCCGCGGGGCGTCGCATGGCATGCAGGCGCCGCGCCTGCGGCGCCGCCTCCCCCACCCAGAAGAACACGCAGTGTGCCAGGGTCGCGTCGCGCGGCAGCGTGTGCAGCAGCACGTACGACGCGCCTGCGCGCCGCGCCGCGGCTAGATTTATTTGAACGCCGGGGCCCGTCAGCACGCGCTGCAGCTGGCGCGCGCTGCAGCGGCGCAGCCTGGCGGGCGCGCGTGCGGAGCCGTGCGCACGACCAGGGCGGCCGCGGCAAATGAGTAGGCGTCGTGCATAACAAGATGTCGGCGCGGGCGCCCGCAGGCGCGAGCAGCACCTGCAGCGGCCCCGCCCCGGGCGCCGCGCACCGGGGTCGAACAGCGCGAGCTGCTCGGTTTCTTGCTTGAGCGCGTCAAACGCGCACACCAGCCACTTCTCCGTGCCGGGCGCCTGGCCGGCGCCCTGGAACGTGCGCTGGGCCATGGCGCACGCGCACTGGCGCCTGAAGTTCTAAATGGCTCAACGTTCGTGCCCAGGTGCTCTCTTGATGTCACCAGGTTTAATACCCTGTGATTGCAAAAGCACGGCTGGAAAGCGTGCATTTCGGCTTTTGGAGATCTATGATCCGCCGAGGATAATGGCGCTCGCGTCTGCAAGTTTGCTACACAGCAACCAACCGGCTGACGTCCTTGAAGATTGAGGATCAGACACGGAGCGGATGCCGGCACCCGAAAGCCATGCTCGACGTCCAGGTCTGCGGCCCTACCACTGCTGAGCTCGTGCGCTGCAGTGAGCCTCGCATCGAGCACCTGGATCACACCATGCACATGCAGGAGCAATGGCTGACAAGCCCTGCAAGCAGAGGTGGCTCCTAGCCACCTGCATGTTCGACGTGCGCGCTTTGCTCGCACGCAGGCGGGGCCTGCAGCAGCCACGGCTGGGCACTGAATGTGCCATAAGGCGGGCTCCCGCCTTGCCGCCGCACGCGCCACAGCACGCCGCGCTCTGGGACGCCAGGCGGCCCGCGCTGCGCTGGTGCCTGAGCAGCCCCGCCCGCCGTTCGACACACTCCCCGCGCTGGCCAACAGGTGTCCCATCCCCTATTATAGCTGCTAGAATAGGGCGCAACCGGAGGCGTTCAGCCTCCTGCTCGTGAGGCATCGTGCCAGGCAGCCGGGCTCGCAGAGCAGTGCCCCGCTGCGCCTGCAGCAGTGCGTGCGCACGGGGCGGGGTGCGCCTGCCGGACGAGCCAGGCTGTGTAGCTCTGCTGCCAGCTCGCCCGAGGTCAATGCCGGCGACCCTGCCGGCCCTGGCCGCTCTGAAGCCCCCCGCTGTGCGCCCTCCTGTCAGTCCCGCTTTGCTGGGAAGCCAGGGCTGAGCTTGCGGTTACAGCGGCGGCGCGCACAGGCATAGCAGCTCCTGCCACGCCACACTTCAGACACGCTGCAGTGGTGCACACTGGCCCGGGCCGTTGGCACGCGGCGCCAGCGCAGTGAGCACATGCCAGCGGGGCGCGGCCGGCGGCGCCAGCGGCGCCGCTCGGAGCCCGTGCGCACGATGGCTCGTGCTGACGCGCGGGCGCCCCTGCTTAAGCGCCGCGCGCATGCGCAGGCGGGCGCGGAGGCGGGCGGCTGGGTTGCGCCCCAGGGCCGTTGTGGGGGACGCTACCTGTAGGCAAAGTCGTTTGGCAGCGCTGACGCAGGGCGCCCGCGCCGCCGGCTGGCATGCAGTTGTGTGACGGGCGGCGGCGGCGCAGGCGGGCGGCAACGCGCGCGAGCGTGCGCCCATGACCGCCAGCGAGTGCCTGGTGGCGCTGAAGCACGGCCTGCTGCACATAAGCCGGCAGCGCGGCCTGACGCTCGCGCAGCGCCTGTGGCTGGCTGCGCTCAAGTGCGTCGCGATCCTGGGCTACTACACTGGTAAGGCGCGCTCGTTCCGGGCGCCAGGCGGCACGCCCGCGCCGGCGCCGGACGTGCCCGTGCGGCAGCTCACCCGGTGCGCACCCTCCGGTGAGCCGTGTGTGCGGACCGCGCTGCCGCCCGGCCTATCTTGGCGCGGCTGCCCGGCCCAGTGATGAGGGCGTGTCCGTGTCCCGCATCCCCGCCGCCCTGGGTGCTGGGCGCGCTGCTCACGTACTTGTACGGGGCCCAGGGGCGCCTGCACCTGTGTGGAGCACCCCCTGGTTGCGACCACCCGCGCTCTCTTGCTGTGCGGCGGGGCGTACGAGCGTGGGGCAGGGCGCGCAGGGAGCCGCGCGGCGCCGAGCGCGGCGGCCTGCTGGCGGTGGTGATCCCCGTGTTCGCGCGCACGCCGCTGCACGTGCGCCAACTGCGCGCCGCGCTGCAGCACGTGCTCGCGCAGCGCGGCCGGCCAGCCACGCACGTCGTGCTCGTGGACGATGCCAGCCCACTCGCACTCGATGTCGCTCTCGCGCCCGGCGGCACCCAGGCGCGCGCCCCGCCGGCCCCGCGGCCCCCCCCCCCCTTGGCCGCGCTGGCTGAAATACAGGAGAAGGCGCGCTGGGGTCTCACGACGGACGGCGTAGCCACCGCAGATGGCGCTGCTGCGCCTGGGCGCAAGGCGTTGGGTGCCTGACATGCAGGAGAAGGCACGCTGGGGGCTGAGGGGTAGGGCGCGCGGCCGCCGCAGGTGGTGCTGCTGCGCCTGGGCGCCAACCGCGGCCCGGCGGTCGCGCGCAACGCGGGCCTGGCCTGGCTGGCGGCGCGCGGCAGCGGCGTGGTCAGCTTCCTGGACGCGGACTGCGCGCCCGCGCCCGGCTGGCTCGCCGCCATGGCCGCCGCGCAGGCCGCCGCGCCGGGCATCGTGTGCGGGCGCACGCTGTCCACGCGCCCGGACACGCCCATCGGTGCGGGCGGCCTCCAATCCCAGTACGGGTTGGGCATTTGATCTCATGGCCCATCCATCCGGGACCCTATTAGTTTCATATTGACATCGCAGGCGCGTCGCCCACGCGCCTGAACACAGCCATGGGCACAAGCCGCTTCCCGCGGAACGAAACCCTGTCGGAACCTGCTGGCGCCGCGAGCGCGCGCCCCGCCTGCGCGCACGAGCGCGCCACCGGCGCCGGCACCTCTCAGCGCCTGCGTCACCTGGGCGGCGCCCGGCAGGCCTGTACCACGACGTGTGCGGCACGCTGAACGGGCGCATGCTGCGCGACGGCTCGCTGCTGTACGGCTGCACGTGCAACATGAGCCTGTCGACCGCGGCGCTGCGCGGGCTGGCCTTCGACACCAGCTTCTCCAGCGCCGCGTTCGAGGCGCGGGCCCGCCGCGGAAGGTTTAGGGTGCCGCGCCCCCCCGCCCGCCATCCTGCTGGTGGCGATGCCGCGCGTTGGCCATGTGCGCCATGCGCGGCTGCCCGGCCGGCGGGCAGGGCGGAGCGGTCATGCGTGCGCAGAGCGAGGCTCGGTCGCCGAGACGCAGGGGCGAGCGGGCGGGCAGGCCGGGCTGCCGCCAACACGCCACGGCGAACGGGCGCATGCTCTCACCCCGGGTTGCCATACACCCCATAGGGCCGATTATCCTCCGAACCGCGCATGCGCGCGCCCAGGACGTGGAGTTCTGCGTGCGCGCGCGCAAGCACGACGTGCCGCTCACGTTCTGCGCCGGCGCGGTCGTGGCGCACGCGTTCAACCCGGGCCTGCGCGGGCTGTTCCGGCAGTTCCTGCGCTATGGCCTGTTCGAGCGCCAGATGTGCGCGCGGCACCCGGAGTACCTCAGCTGGCTCTCCATCACCACAGAGATCAGCTCGTTCGACGTGCGGCTGGCCGAGGCGGGCGCCGCGGCGGGCGTGCGGGCGAACGGTGGCGCGTCAGGCCCGCCCGGCCCGGACGCCGCGCCCGTGGCGGGACACGCCGCGGGCTGAGTCACGTCACTCTCCTGCACAGGATCCTACTGGGTCCTGGCACTCCTGCCACAGCACCAGGGCGGGGGAGGCGCCATGTGCGCGTATGGCAGCGGGTCGCGGCGCCGGACGTTCAGCCAGAGCGCTGAGACGACCCTGCAGTGAGCAGGCGCCACAGGGGGGTTCGGGGGCGGCTCAGGCCCGCCTTGCATGTCATGTCCATGTCTCAGAAACACACCCAGTGGGGTCGTCGGGGCGCGGGCCGCATGCAGTGGGCTTGAATGAAGCATCAAGAAGCCCGTGCGTGCGCCCTGAGACGCCTGCATTTTGCAGCCTCCGCCACCCGGGCGCATGCGGCGCTGGCCCCCCACCTGACCTCGCGGAGGTCGCATGAGCACAGACTGCCAGGCTGTCCGCCAGGGCACGCCGCGGCGGTCTTTCAGCACCGTCCCGGCCCTACCCTAACCCTAGGGACAGGCGGTGCTGGTGCTCATAGAAAGTCGGCTGCTGTGCTGCCGATGCCTCTGTCAGGGGCAGGCGCGGGTGCGCGCTGCGCACAGGAAGAGCGCTAGCGGCGCCGCCGGACCACCCTCTTGAGATTAGCGCCAAGAGGGTGGACCTTGGTTGGCGCCCACTAATTTTCTTTTTTTGCCGCCACGGCCCTGCTGGCCCGCCCAGCGGCGCTAGGCAGAGTGCTGCACTAGCAAGCCTGTGAAACCTCGCCGAGCGGGGAGCCGCCAGGGGCGGCTGGTCTGCGATCACGCTGTCAGAGACTGGGGCGCCTGGCGGCTTATCTACCATCAGCGGGATCTCTTGCCGTGAGCGATTGGCAACTCAGTGAAGACGCCTTGCGAGGGGGCTGCTGCTTCACAGGAGGCGCGCATGGAGCGCAGACCTGTGTGCAGGCGCGGCTTGACTTGATCCTGCTCGCTCGAGCAGCTGCAGTCCGCGCTGGGGTTGGGCCGCTGCGGGCTGCACCCCTGATCTCCTCCCGGCCGTGCCAGCTGCGGGCCCCCATGGTAGGCCACCTTTGTCGGCGTGCTTCTGAGCTTGTCTTCCCCCTTCCCCTTTTATCTCGAGGCGCTCAGGGGTGTGGGGCAAGCGGGCCGCTCGGTATGCAGCACGCTGGACGCTTTGGAAGCACCGCGGGAGGGTTGCACGCTGACCTGATTCACGTAGACATATGCGCATCCTGCATGCATGCCACTCTGTCATGCGGTCGGGCGATGCTCAGTGGCGAGCGTTTGCGTGTTATCAGCGCGTATGCCGCGTCACAGCATCCTGCATGTGTGTAAATGCTGACGCTGTGGAGGTTGGGTGGAGGTGCAGCAACCACCCAGAAAAATTACGTATTGCACATCGTCACAGGATGCGAGCCTGCATGAGTCCTGAAATGCGCGGGCAAGCCTTGTGCAAACATGCAATCGTTACACCAGCCTCTGTATTGCCCATCTACCACCTTATTATCGTCACGTTATTGTCTTGGCGCCAGCGCTGTCATGGAGCCGCGCGCCAGCAGCAAGCCCTAATCACGGCTCCCCTTCGTCAAATCCACCGAGCAGTGGCTGCCAGCGCATGGATGGCAGCAGCTCTGTATTTGTCATCTCAGCAAACACCATAAGGCATGTGCACTGCTGTACCAAGCGCCAGCAGTAGAGGCTGCACAGCTTTGATGTACGTGCACGACCGGGGACAGCCCCTCTCGAAAACAAACTGGGTAGGCACCAGAGCTGCTCATGGGCTGCAGGAACCTCCTTGCCTATGGCCGCTACAATCCCGCTCCTGTTTTCTTCCTGCGGCGGAGAGCGCAGGGCTGGGGCACAAGTGCCTGCCTATTTAGGCCCGGCTAGCGAAATTGCACGAAAAAAACCCAGGACAGTGACTGGGGCCTGGCAGTGCAGGCAGATGTCGCAGCGCACGGCGCTACGCACGCAGGCCTGCGCCAGTCTATCGACCCACCATGCCCTGGGCCAACGGGCGATACCGCGAAGACACAGGCCTCGTTCGTACCTAAGACCTCGGTAGCACACGGGAAACAGGCCGCGTGTGGCCGCCCAGCCTCACACCCCGCCGCCAGCGCACCTGCCTGGCACCCACAGAGGGTTGCCAGCCCCGGGTGCTGCCGGCTGGTGCAGGCGAGCGCCGACGGGACCGCCTACCCTGGAGCGCCGGGATGGCCGACAGCCCCAGGCCGTCGGCCATCAAATGTAACGATAAGGCGCGCACGCCGGCCGCACAAGCCTCGCGTCACGCTGACATGCAGTCACAGCCCTCTGCGGGAGGGCCTAGCAAACACCGTGCCCCGGGGATACCCGGCCGGCCATGCGCGGTGCGGGCACAGACGACTGCATGTCAGAGCCGCAGACGACTCATGCGCGGCGGAGCTCGCATTGGCCTCAGTCGACTACACTTCTCGCGCGCGCACGCGCGCGCGCGCGCGATACTCACACGAGCCGCGCGCTGCCATACATCAAACGAGTGCGCTTTGCTGACTCACCCCGCACCTCACTTCGCGGGCACCGTGTGAAATTTTTGCTGTTTGCCCCTGAAGCCTCGGGCCACACTGTGCCGACCCTCAACCGGAACCCTATGCGCCCGCCGCGCCGCCTGGACAGTCTCGTCAGCGGCAGAGAAAGCAGATTAGTTCCGGGAGCATGCAAAGCGCACGCGCCGCTCAGCTGCATGGCCTCGACATCCCGGACGCGCTGCACAGCACGGCGGACGTCAACAGCACGGCGGACGTCGAAACCCAGCGTGGACGCACCCACGCCCCGCCTGACACGCACTGTCAGGCTCCGGCCGCAGCCGCAAGGGCAGGCCTCCCTCACGCCGTCCCCCTCTCTCAGTCCCACTCCCCTTCGGAAAGAATACCACACACGCGCGCGCGCGCGCGCGCTTAGATGCGCCCAGCGCGCCAAGGTTCTGCCCGGCAGCGCTGCACGCCGGGCGGGCGTGCCCGGCCCTGCAGCTGCCGGCGCAGCCCAAAACGGGCCAGCGCCGTCGCTGCAGAGTTCCAGTCCTCGGGGGCGGCCCCGCACGGGCCCCCCTGCACACCCAACCCGCCCTAGAGCAGCGCTGCCTGCCGCGCGGCGCGGCAGGGGCGCACTGCAAGCAGAGCCAAGCGCCATCTGACATACGACCTGACCAGTCCCGCAGTGTGCAGCAGGCCCAATTGGGCGCTGCCGTGCACGTGTCGCCTCCAAATCGCCCTCACATCTCCCTACACAACCCCCCTCGCCTGCGCGCTGGCAGCCCTGAACGCTCTCCTAGAGTGCACTCCTGTTAGGTGTACGTATGTTGGGCACCATAAATCTGCGACCCCAGCCGCCCCCCAGCGACGGCGCGCTGATGCCTCGTGCCTTTGGTCCTCGCCCCAATCAGCGGCCTTCCAGTCCTCGCCAATCAGCCGTGTACGCTGGGCGGGCCTGCGCGGCTGTACAAGCCTTGCTTTTGCCAAGCGCTCCCTCATGCCCACCTTGCCGGGCCCTCACTGCCACCATCTGCCCACCCCCGGTCCCTGCATACTCGCGCCCCCCTGCAGCAGCGGGGCCCCGCCCTGCTGCCCGGCCTGCGGCGCAGACGGCCCAGCCTGCAGCAGCTGGTGGCTGCCGCCAGGCACCTGCGGCTCGCCCGCCGGCGCATGGCCCGCCAGGTACGCGCCCGCATGCGGACTGTAGCCCGCCCACAGCGGGGCAGGGGCTGCGGCCGCGCAGGCGTGCAGCGCCGGGACCGCGTAGGCGGGCCCGCCGCCGAACAGGCCCGCTCGCTGCAGATTCTGCTGCTGCTGCAGGCCCTGCCCGATGTGGGATGTGGGGCCGCGGGCGGCGCTGAGCAGGGTGCCCTGGCCGGGGTCGGCCATCCCGCCCTGCCCCAGGCTCGGCAGCATGCCCTGCATGGTGGCCAGCGGCAGGCTCGCGCTGGCGCCCTGCAGCGCCCCCGCGCCCGGCTGCAGCGCCACGCCGCGCAGCGCCTCCAGGGGCAGGCCCTGGCCGAAGCCCTGGCCGAGGCCCTGGCCGGGCGCCGCCGGCTGCAGCGCGAGCGCGCCCGGCGCCGGCGCGGCGCCCTGCGGCGCCGGCGGCAGCGCGCGCAGCGGCGAGCGCGCCTTGGGGCTGCGCAGCGCGTGCTGCCCGGCGCCGCCCTCGGCGTCTGCACCCGCCGAGTTGGCGCTGCTCAGTGAGCCGGGCACCCACCCGCCCGAGCTCAGGCTGCTGCTGCGGCCCTGCGAGGCCAGGCTCAGGCTCAGCGCCAGCCCCAGCTCGCCGGCCTGCGGCAGCGCGCTCGGCAGCAGGCACGCGGCGCCCTGCGCGCGTAGGCGCGCCAGCGCGTCCGCGACGGGGCCGGGCGTGCTGGCGGACGGCAGAAACCCTGGGCTAGGGTCTGCGGCGCAGGCCCCAAAGCCGCCACCGCCGCCGCCGGGCGGCGGCTGCTCGACGGGGCGCCAGGCGAGAGCTTGCTGCGCCGGCGCCGGCGGCTGCAGCGGGGCGCCCAGTCCCGCCAGCGCATGCGCGGCGGGCGCGGCGCCCAGCAGCGAGCCCTGTGCGCGGCGCATCGCCTCACGACTGCCGTCCCACAACTGCGACGTGCCCAGCAGCAACAGCCCCCTTGACCCGCCTGCAAGCGCCGAGCGGGCCAGCATGCTGAAGCTGCACCACCCTCGGCGGTCGCTCCAGCTGGATGCAGGTGCGCCCTCACAGCCACACGATGAAAAACTTACATGAGCGATAGCGTGCGACGTGCTGAGGCTGCGCGCTGGCCGCCGCCGGCGCCGCCGCAAGCAAGCCTTGCCGGACAGCTGACACAGCGCAGGGCTCGGCGAATCGGCGCGGGGCCCCCATGCGCCCGGCCCGCACCATGGAGCCGGGGGCGCCGGGCAGCCCGCTGGGCAGCCCGGCCGCGCCGCCGTGCCGCACGAGCCAGGCGATGCGGCCGTGCGCGGCGTGCCCGCGCATGCGCTCATACAGCGCATCCGCGCCGCCATAGTCCAGGATGGCCACCGCGCTCATCTTCTTCGGGCAGCCGAGCGCCTGCGCGCGGCAGACAGGGTTAGGATTGGGGTTCTTCCTGGCGGCACCACGCGCAGCCTCGACCCTCAAGCTCGGCAGCCCCAACCCTCAACCTGTGCGCTCCAGCACCCCTGCAGCCCCTGCCCGCCGAGCCCGCGTGCGGCGGCGGCGCTGCCCCGCTCCCTCGAGCCGCCCACAGGGGCGCGCGCAGGCCCCACGGCGCATTGCCTCGCGCACGCCCCCGCTGTCACGCCCGCATGCCTGCCGTACAGCCCGCGCGCGCGCGCGCGCCTGCCCGAGCTTCTTGCGCGTGAGCGCGTACACGATGGGGATGTCGCACGCCAGCGCCTGCCCGTGCAGCTCGGCCAGCTGCGCCTCTAGCTGCGCGCGGTCCTCGTCCTGCTCGATGTTTGGCGCCAGCACCACGCAGCGCGCCTTGCGCGCGCGCACCGCCTTCTGCACCTCCCTGCGCGCGCGCGGGCCGCGCTCAGGCCCTGCGCGCGCCCGCTGCGGCGCTGTGCCCCCACGGCTGCCGCTCGCGGCCGTGCGCACGCACGCTGCTGCCTGCCCAACGTGCGCCTGCTCACATGGCACGGGCGTGGATTGCAGGACCTACAGCAGGGCAGTGCAGCTGGGCGCCCATTCGGTCCGCACTGCAGGGCACTCAACCCCCCCCCCCACGCCCATGCCCTGTGACACAGCATGTCCAGCAGCGCGCATGTCGCACAATGCCGCACTGTTGGCCTGCAAGCAAGGAGCCCTCGGGCGGCCCCTGCCCCGCGCCGGCGCACCGCAGGCCCGACACAATGCGCTTGTGGCGGCCGCCCTGCAGCGGGTGCATGGAGCGCGCACGCTCCTGCCACAGCTGCAGCTGCTGCAGCAGCTGGTCCGTGACGCAGTTCAGCTCCGTGGTGATTACCTGCGGCGCGCGCGCGCGGCGCCGGTGACCACACGCTCGCGAGCGGCCTGCGCGCATGCCAGGCGACAGGCGCGGCGCCCCGCAGGCCAAGCACACGACTGGGGCCCAGCGCAGCCACAAGAGCAACACAGCCCCGACGGCAACGCAGCGCCGGCCTGCCGAGCATGCCCGCCGCGCCCGCCGCGCGGCTCGCGGGCTGCGCGCCTGCTTGCAGTAGCTGCCGCACTGCGCCAGCGGGCCGACGTAGGTGGTCGCGCGCTCGCGCTCCGGCTCCCCGCGCAGCGCCGCGCCGCCCGGGGGCGCGCCGGCGAGGCCGCCGCCGCCGCCGCCACCCGCGGCGGCGGCGGCCGCCTGCTGCGCCAGCGCCTGCTTGCGCAGGTGCTTCTTGCATGCGCAGTGCTGCTCAAAGTTGGCGCGCCCGCAGCAGGTTTTGTTGCACACCTGCGCGCGTGGGGGGGGCTCGGCATGCATGCCGCCGGCGCGGCCTGCGCTTCTGCGGCGACGCCTCGCAGTGCGGGGCTGCAGCGAGCACAGCCAGCGGGCGGGCGGCGGCGGCGTGCCCTGCCCATTTGAGCGCGCCCGGGCAGCCGCCTGCACCTCGCCGCCCTCGGCGCTGCCCCCACTGCAGGTGCATGACCAGCACACCCGCGGGCAGTGCGCGTGCAGGGCAACAGGGACAGGTAACGGTCACCACGCATGGCAGCTGCGCAGTGTGTCCGGCTGAGCCGCGGGCGGGTGCCAGACCTATCACACACGCCTGGGTGATTGCTGTGTCACCCAACGTCAGCGCGCGTCTGACAGAGCCAGCGTGCCCTAACAGGGTTCCTAGGGGTGGGCGGTGCGCACGTAGCAGGTGAAGCTGTGCCCGTTAGCCATGCGCGGGTCGGGCTGGCCTGGGGGCAGCGCGGCGGCGCGCCGCTGCAGCAGGTGCAGCTGCCAGGGCGTGAGCTCCGTGCCGGCCTGCGCGCGCGCGCTCACCCGTCGCGCCCAGCCTGCTCAGGGAGTGGGCCCCTGTTCCCTCAAGCAGGGCTCGCGACAGTACCGCCACACACGCACGACCTCTCCGTAACGAATGAGATCACTGCGGTGGCGGCAGCGCGGCTTGCACCAGCAAGCTGTGCCAGCCCATATGGGACAGCACATCAGATGGCTGCTGACGAGGAGGGCGCATGCACAGCAAAAGCTTTTGAGCGCCTGCGGCAGGCGCGCCTGCGCAGGCAGCTGCGCCAGCAGCTGCGCTGACAACTGCGGCGGCAGCTGCGCTGGCAGCTGCACCGGGCCGCCCCACTGGCCGAGCTGCGCGGGCGCTGCTTGGCTCGCCGCGGGCGCATGCGCATGCTGCACGGCCGGCGCGCCAGCCGCGCTCCAGCCAGCAGCTGCAGCGGGCGGCCAGGCCGGCCACTGCGCAGCAAGGGCCGCCGTCAGGCACATCCGGCGAGCGCAGCGCCAGCGCGAGTCAACACGAGCCCAGTATATGCATGCCCGCTTGCGCGCGCTCTCCTGATGCCACTGACCAGGGGCAGAGCCTGCCAGCATGCACGCAGCGGCAGACAGCTGCCAGGGAGGGCCGGCATGCCGTGCCTCCACCGCGCTGCCAGGGTGTTTCAGCAGGTTTGGTAAACTGGCACAGGACAGTGTAAAGACCAGCGCACCTGCGGCTCCGCGATGAGCATGCGGTGCATCATGTCCTGCAGCGCCGCCGACGGCAGCTGCAGCGGTCCAGGCTGCGGCGCCACGGGCGCCTGTCACCAGGCTGGGTCGAGCACATAACACCACAGCCGTGGCAGCGCGGAGACGCTGCTCGGGCTTGGGCGCCCGCGCGCGCTCAAGCGCTGCTGATACGCACAGCCCACCCATGCAGCCAGATGCCTGAACCACTCTAGTTGATTGTACACAAGCCCACCAGCAAGCGCCACCGCCGTGCGCGCTGCGCTGCACTGGCTGCACGGGGCGCTGCCGAGCCTGGCACCAGAGCGGGCGGTCCGCACCCCGGGCGCGGGCGGCGCGGTGCTGCCGAAGCCGGCCATCAGCGCGCCGGCCTGCTCCGCCTGCTGCAGCGCCAGCGCCGCGCATATGCGCTCG
>JAABUH010003699.1_pt1 | contig 12877 bp, 18 predicted proteins | sample 5559121 | NCBI WGS metagenome assembly JAABUH01 (sample SAMN10711871, study PRJNA513364) | rock metagenome | isolation source: Antarctica rocks | place: Antarctica: Victoria Land, Battleship Promontory nord | collected 2015-12-28 | reverse complement strand
GAGATCAATCTGCTGAACATGCAATTCGAAGAGTACAAAAGATTATTGATCAAGAAGAAAATTTACGACGTGACGAAGAATAGAATTCTTTACGACAGTGAAGATATGAAGCGAATTGAGATTGAAAATGAGCGATGCTGACAGACTGCGCTGATAGAGATGACAGCAAAGAACTGCTGTTGCTTTCAGTTCATCATCGATTGACTCTCTTCAGATCAGTAACTAGAAAATTGTAAAGACTATATTAATTCGTTCACTGACTTTGAAAGTAGTAGAATCAATCTTCGTTACTTCAACATCTAAGAATACGCTTGAGTCATTAATCAAACGTCGCAAACTGCGATCACGAAAGATCTTGAAAAGAGATGCAATAGCTAGATTGAAAAAGACTACATGCACGCAGAACTCGAGAACGAAAATTCAAGAAGAGTAGAAGAATAACTGAAAGCACACGTTGATGCTCTGATTTCATTAACAGCAAAGATCGTGTCTGTGCTATACAAGCTCGTGAAGAAGATTTCATGATCGATGAACGAAAGTTCTATTACTTTTTGAACTAACAATATTCACAACGTTTCAGTTCTAAAGCAAAGTCTTTGATACATCATCAGCGAAAACTTACTCTCTAGCAACGAAGATTTCGCGAAGAAGAAGTGATTGACACTCATGAAAGAGACACTCGATCGTCAAGAGATCTCTCAGTAGACATTGCTCAGTCTTTGTCAAGATCTTCAATGATGAGATTGTCATCTGCGATGTCTGCTCTACAGACTCTTCGTTCAAGCATGATTACTTCTTCAAACGAAGATTGCGAGCAATTTCGTCAACAAAACAAGATTTCTGTCAATGTTAAAGAGCTTAGATAAATTGATGCAGTCATGAATAGATCGGTTTTCAACGCTCTAAAACGCAAGCAGAATGTTAAGATGAACGATGATCTACAGAAAATCATCAGAAGATTTGATAGACTTTTCACTGTGCTCATGATTCAATGACTATCATTCATGAATTGATTCAACACGTTGTGTATGAAGCTATCTTTTCATGAAGTGCGAAATGTGAACTGTCTCATTGTCGCAAAGTATAGAGAGATGCAAGCAGAACTCAAGAACAGAACTACAAGTGTGAGAGTGTATTCAACGATAGACTGAGAATCGAATTTGAATATTAATGATGATCTCAAGAATAGAAGTCTCTGTCACAAATGTCGCGATTCTTCAGATGAATTCTGAGTAATCAGCTGTCTTCATGTTTACTGCAGAAAGTGTCTTAATGCTCTCGTCTATGAAGTCATCAAGTGCGACGAAGAGCAAACTGCATGTTTAGATTGCAACAGCATTTACATCGAGTCTCGATCATGCGACAAGTTAAAAGAATTGCAGATGAATGTTGAAGACAGTGAGAGAACTTTCTTACGCACTCGCAAAGATCTCGAACAAGATCTCAAATGAATCAATTTCAATGACTCGATTCTTTTGTCTTCGAAAATGACAACGATGCAGACGCAGATTGAGCTGTGATTGATGAAGAAGTCAAACAAGAAGATCATCATCTTCATTCAGTTTCACATGCTGTAAGCTTTCATCATGTCATGAGTTCTCTGACTTGAGAACAAGCTAATTGCAAAACAGCATGAAAGTGCTGAGTCATCTTTTTCAACAGCGCGACTGAGTCTTTGTCAACTATCACGACAAAATGAGTCAGAAAGCTCGCGATCACGTCATCATCACGTTTCGCGACGACTTGATCATGAAGATCATGATCATCTTTCTCAAATGCAACGACATCGAGCTCAATTTCATCATGATCTCGCGCGTCATCTGCGTTGATCTGTGATGAAACAGCAGCGTGAAACAACAAGTCTTCTATCGCGTCTTTCACATCGATCAGTTCTTCGAAATCTTCATCACTCGTCATGTCATTAAGAACAGCGTTGACAAGAAACTGATCTTGCGCGTCATCTGCGTTGATCTGTGATGAAACAGCAGCGTGAAACAACAAGTCTTCTGTTGCGTCTTTTGCATCGATCAGTTCTTTGAAATCTTCATCATTCGTCATGTCATTTAGAACAGCGTCAACGAGAAACTGATCTTGCGCGTCATCTGTGTCGATCTGTGATGAAACAGCAGCGTGAAACAACAAGTCTTCTGTCACGTCTTTTGCATCAATCAATTCTTTGAAATCTTCATCACTCATCTCGTCATCAAGAACAGCATCGACGAGAAACTGCAGATGCTGCAGAACAGCAAGCGTGAGATCATTGATGTCATCATTGACAACATCAAGATGCTGAATCAGCTGAGCTTGATGAAGCTGATGCGACTGTTTGAGTCGATGAGCGTCGAAGAGAATAAGAAGTCATTTATTCTGATGAATGAGAGCGAAGAGAATGAAGATGTTAATGAAAGAATGTCAGCGATGAGAAGTTGTAAGTTGAGAGTGAGAGAGATGTTGATTGTGATTTCATGAATCTAAGCTCTTTTCTTCTTCTTTTTTTCTTCTTTTGACACATCGTTTCTTTCACATCGCTACTCTCTTTTCACTTTTCTTCTTTTCTCGCTCTCTAGTACTTTTCGATCAGCAACGAACACGTCGTTTGCATACTGCATACACGCACGCATGCATGCACTCAGCTCAGCTGATTCAACTTCACTCACATAGACGACATTATTCATCTTATTCTGTATCTTATTTGAATCAACGAAATTCTTCTTGAACATCTCAACAGTTTCTATACGTGAAACGCAAAGAAACTTGAAGAATGAGAAGAATTCTTCTACTCGATTTTAATCATTCAACGATGCTTTTTCATCAGATCTCTGCAGACTATAAAGTTCTGAAACAGATGATTCTTAATGATCTGAGCTTCGTCAAGCACGATATGATGAAAATGAACTCAATGAAAGATATCATGATTCTTCTTGTACATCTTCGTTCATCATTCTCATCTACAAAGTCATCAAGCGCGACGAAGAGCAAACTGCATGTTTAGATCTAACTGCAACATCATGTACATCGAGTTTCGATCATGTGACGGGTGAGACTCAGAGTTCTTCAGCAATAAAATGCACAGTTCGCGTTCTCAGTTCGCACATGCGAAGACAAATTATCGTAAATTTCTCGAAATTTACCTTGAGTAATCAGAGTTCTTCAGCAATAAAATGTGCAGTTCACATTCTCAGTTCGTACATGCAAAGATAAATTTATCGTAAATCATTCGAAATTTATCTCTGATAATCAGAGTTCTTCAGCAACAATATTCGCAGTTCGCATTCTCACTTTGCATAATGTGCGAAGATAATTTATCGAATTTTCTCTTAAATTTATCTTTGATAGTCAGCTTGAGCTCAGAGTTCTTCGACAATAAGATTTGCAGTTCGCATTCTCAGTTTGCATGTGCGATGATAAATTACCGCAAATTTTCAAATCTATCTACACTTTTGAGTAAGTCATGAAAACATTATCACAATTTTGATGCAACGAAGTTAGAACATGAATCTGACAGAGTAGATGAGCACTAAGATGTTAATCTACTCGTTCTCAGTCAATAATTGAACATAGTAGTGTCAACAACAACAGAATTATACACTTTCAGAGATCGCATATCTTCAAGTACGCGTCGTGTCTTTTTCTTCTTCATTCTTTTTTTCTTTTATCTCAGAACTCGATCGCATTCATCAGTTCATCATGTATCAATCATTATTTCACGTCGTCTTTTAAGTGAACTGTCATGACAAGTAATAAGAACAAGAAAAACTCGAACACTGCGATTGATAGTCAGATGTGTAGCATGTATTATGAATTGTTAACACGCAGTTAACTGACTCAATAATCATGTTTAGTTCATCTATCAACGAGATGTCAAAAGAAGAGTTGAGAAAGCAAGCAACAATTTCGACATATCATTGAAAGAATCTGAACTCAGATCTAAAAGACAAGAACGCGAGTTTCTTGACACGTTGAACAGCTTGAATGATAATTTATCATCTCAAAAACAGTGATCTGCAGAACGATTGCAGAAGAAGGCAAAATCAATGTCAATATCATCATGTATATTCTCAGCTAATATGATCTCAACATAGTTCACTAGAATCATTCGATTTTTCAAGAACATCTTGTTAAAGAAAAAAATGCATCAGCGTAAACAGCATCTTCACTCGTCGTTATCAATCTCGTCATCTTCTCAGCTCAATGAGCGAATCTCAAAGTCTCAAAGATCAACAGAATTTTCGTCAAGTTCTCTTGCATTGAGTTCATGATACAACGCAGCACAGATTGATGATTCAGATGACAACTCTAGAAAAATTCTTTGAACAGAATTCAGATGACGATTGAGAACAGTCTCTGCTGCAGCTCATGTCGATGTGCTTAGATACATAGAACTCATTCTACTGACAACGATTATGACGTGTGAAGTAGAGAAGAGCATAACGTCATGATCAGAGCTGCAATGAGTTCTCTTAAGCAATCTCATGTGCAATCTCTGAAACAGAGATCGCGCACATCAATTAAAACACAGATCATGAACGAACTACTTTGTCGCGAAAAAATCAACAATAGACGAAGCTCGAAAGATAATGTGCAACTCAAATCTTGTCATATCATCAATAGATTGATAGACACAGTTATATGATTCTATCAAACAATATCGAGCACAAATAATGTTTCAGATTCAAGATGTAGTGAAGAATCATTATGTCTTTTACGAGAAAGTCAATACATCGAACTATGTCGTCAGATTGTTAGTTAATGATAACTTCATCAGCTCTGATATTGAAAAGATAAACATCTTCACAGACGTGATGCGTTGACTGACATGTACTTAGTCTGAAGAATGTTGTTTTCTAGCCTCGATGATCGTGAAGATCACTGCTGCCTCATTTTTGATCAAGAAGATCATAGTCTTGATCAACTATCAAACACGAGAATCATGTTTGCTGAGCTGAAAGACGAAATCATGATACTCATAGCAATCGCGATTCAACATGTCATCAGCGAATGAACAAGCGATCAGAAGAAGATCGAGAAATGAAAAGAAACTGCTGTAGAGAGTATAACATTTCAACTGTCAATGTTTTCTTGTGCTTTATCTTTAAAACGATTGAACAATGATTGATTAACATGCAACAGTAACACATAAGTGAATGATCAAGAGCTGACGAAAGCAAATTGAGACTCGAAGAAATTTAATATTGAGCATGCTGCATGAACGCGTCGTAAGTCATGTTGAATATCATGAAAACGACGTATTCAACAGCATCTCTGCGACGTATAATTTCAATTGCAATCAGATAGATGATCTACTGACTATTAACGCGTCTCGAAAAATCATCAGAGAACGTTCTTTCTCTTCTTTTACTGATTCGAGATACTCGTCAATGTATTCTGTGAATGAGATCTCTAGTCTCATAAGAAATTGAACATCGCAGCTCGAAAAGTCAAACAACACAGAAATCGCGACAGAAAAGACAAAGAATACAACAAATCAATCAGAATCGATGAATAGCGATGAACATGAAACACTTCAAGAAATATTGAATGATGAACAGAATCAAGATCAGAAGAACGATTCAGATGTGAGCGTTCGTTTTTCAGCTATAGAAATGAGCGATAACTAATGCAAGATAAATGTTTGAAGAATTCGAAGACACAACTGAAGTCGAATCTGATCAGATTTCGCTTGACGAAGTCAGAGATACATATTGACTACGAACATCGAAGATGAAAGATGAAAGATAGTCGAAAGATGAGCTACGCTTGATCATTCAACAACTTTCGCAAGCAGCTGAAGATAAACACTAAGACTCTGTATTATCAAAGAGCAAATGAAAGTGAATGTGTACTGACGTTTGAAGACGAGTATCAGATTTTTCTGAAGAGAGTAGAGAAGAAATTGAACGTCAATGTTAACGTTTGACGAGAAAGTAAGAGCGATTATATAGAACTCGAGTGATAGTAGTAGAATATTTTGTATATGAACAACAAACACAATCGTGAGTTGCTTTGATGCTTTTAGTTCTATTGATTGCGAGTAACTTATACAACGTGCTTGCAAGAATGAAGAATCGTACAAGACATTATGAAATACACAAGCTTGTCTTCAAGAAACTAAAACTTTTGAGCAGTGCACGACATGATGTTTCAATGCGACAACGAAATAAATCTGAGTAAAATATTTCAATTTACCTATCATGAAATAATGACGTGATAAGTATTTGTCAAGAAACGTGCACAGATTACAAATTTCACATACTGATAATAATGAGCGCTGAATGTGAACACTGATCAGATGATACACATTGTGCATTGTATTATTTGAGCATAAAAAGCAAATGACTGTCATCAAGAGCTACAAGTGATTGTAGCTAGCTATTAGTTGTTGATGAGTGACTATTAGAGCTTGTGAGCTAGAAGCTCGACTAAACAGATATTTTTGACTGATGTTAGCTTGATGAGCTTGTAGTCAGTTTTAGCTGATTTCGTCAAATGATCGATGTCACATCAAAAATGACATTTTTACTCTAAAGATATCTTTGTTGAATCAATGAATACTGTCGACACGCTGAGTAACTATCATTAAGCGAGAATTCAAAGAGAAGATGATCAAATACAAAGCTAAATGAGTGTGTAAGAGATTTCATCAGAAGCAGAAAATTAACTATGATGAGATCTTTGCTTCGATGATCAGAGTCATGATCATTAAAATGTTTCTAGCATTGATTGTCAAATATGACTATGAAGTTGAACAAATGAACGTCATCATCGCTTCTCTAGAAGCACATCTAAAAGAGAAGATCTGAGTGCAGCAATCATTGAGATTTGAGCAAAAAGAATCAAATAAAATCTTTTTGATCTGTTGTTTAAACAAGACTCTATATGAATTAAAATAGACATCTCGAGAATGATATGCAACTCTGAAAGTTTATCTCATCTTCATCAACTATCAAAGAGTAGAAATTGATCATTCAATGTTCATTCATGATAATGACATCATTATCATCATCTATGTGAACGATCTGCTTATTCTAGAATCAAATATATTCAATATTCAAGCTTTGAAGCTGCAATTTGCAGAATGCTTTCAAATGAAAGATCTTGACTCAATTGAGTGATATTTAAAAATGCACATAACTTGTAATAAAGTTGAATGAACTCTTTGAATCAATCAAAGCATTGATATCAAGCGAGTCATTAAGCTTCTGAGCATGAGCAATTGCAGCTCAACTAAAACATTGATGCATCACAGATATCAGCTCAAGAAGAACGTTTATTGAAAGTCAAAGAAGTGAGTTGAATATCAAGCTATCTCTGAAGAAATAGAGAGTTATCAATCAATCATTGAAACACTGATGTGAATAGTCTGTCAAACATAATCAGACATAGTCTATGCAGTGAGCAAATGCAGCAGATATTTGACGAATTTTACTCTCGATCATGATTTAGCTGTCAAACAAATCATTCGATATCTAGTCGATACTGCTGAGCTGAGACTTCGATATGAATCTTTCAAAGTGAAGAGAGTTGAAAAAGCTGAATTCTTTGAATATATTGATTCAGCTCATGCAAATTGCTTGAATTTTCGAAGATTCATCTTCAACTATATGTTTTTTCTATGAAATAAATCAATTAGCTGAAGCTTCAAACGTCAGCAATGCATCAGCACATCATCTGCTGAAGCTGAATACGTCAATGAATGTAATGCAGTCAAAGAATTGATCTTTCTGATTCAAGCATTGAAAGAGATGAGATATGATGATTCAGATACGAATTCAACTATCATTTTAGCTGACAATCAAGCGACTATAAAAATGAATAGCAATCTCGTCAATTACTTTCGAGCTAAGCACATTGATACGTCGTATCACTATATTCGAAATAAGGTAGAAGAGAAAGCAATCAGATTGAAATACATACTCATTGATCAAATGATGATCGATGATCTAATCAAATCTCTGAACTCAGGCAAATTTCTAAGATTCAGATCAGTTATGAGACTAGCTTCAAGAAATGAGACTATTTCGTCAAGCATGACATCAATGAGTAAAAGAGCACAATATACATAAAAGATCTGAATAGCTTCACATGAAGCTTCAATTTCTAAAAGAGAGTGTTGAAAACGAAGTACATATGCACATATGTATGAACATACGTATGCTCATACATATATCTCAACGATTAGTTATTTTCGCTTCGATCGAAGTGACTTGACGCTAAAGATATTTATTTATTCTTTCACTTCTTTCTTTATTTGTATGCTCTATCATATGTTCTACCTACTAGATAGTCAATATATCTACATATACATATTCGCTCTGACTTTCATATATCAATATGTATCATAAACGTCTACGACAATGACGTCATCAATATAAATGAAGAAGTTTCACTGTTCACAAGAAAAGTTTAGTCTTTGAGCTAAGTCACGTTCAGAAATCTGTATACATATCATCTTGTCTACTAGTTTCAATCTTTTCACTCTCACTTCAATCATATAGAAAGTTTTCTGCTAAATTTATCTTGAAACTCTTTGAATTCAATTTGACATTCAAAGATAGTCACATGATAGTATTCTGTATTTTACGTCAAGCTCAATCTAAAGTTGTCATTCTTGCTTTGATTGATAATGAAGTCTTTGCTTATGTTTTTATGAATAAATTCTTCACGTAACAACATCATCTTCTCTTGCATCAATTAACTCATTCTTGCAGACTTCAAGAATTTGATGATTAAGTCACTTTAATCAATTATATTATTTATATTATTGAAATCACAATGATTCTTGATGAACACATTGAAAAACTATTCTTTTATGTCATTGAATTAAGTCAATATTTCATCATCATGAGTCTATTATGACTTCATCATCACGTCATTGATATCAATTTTGAGCACAATATTCTCATCTTGTTTTTCTTTTTTGTTTTAATCATTGTTGCTTATTTCTCATCAAGATCTATGATTTTAATCAACAAGAAGAAAATTTCTTGTTTGAAGTTAACAAAGTAGCTTTCTCTCAGTCTCGCTCTCAATTCACTCACAAGAAGCAACTTAGTTCATGAATCACTCACAAGAAGCAATTCAGTTTACAGATTACTCACAAGAAGCAATTCAGTCTACAGATTGCTCACAAGAAGTAATTCAGCATTCAATTTACTTGCAAGAAGCAATTTAATTTCTCATTCACTTGAAAGAAGTAACTCAGTTTTCAGTTCGCTCACAAGAAGTAATTCAGTTCTCAATTCACTTGCAAGAAGTAACTCAGTTTCTCATCTGCTTATAAGAAGCAATATAACTCTTCGTTCACTCATGAGAAGTCAATTAATACTCAGCTCATTCACAAGAAACAAATTTCGTTCAATCTTGTCTTTCATTTGAAACAAGAAACTTCTAATTGTATTCTTTAAGTCATTCAAAAAGAATACTCATCAAAAATCAAGTGTCAAAATTCTTTCTTCTTTAAAATTTTTGTTGTTTTTCAAGCAGATCAATTTAATTGATCTTTTATACAACTTGACATAGTCAAGTTGAAAGCTTGAAGCTTTGATCATGCTGCTTGTGTCAAAGAAATTGAAGTGTTTAACGTCATTTTAAAGAAAATCAATGTTTTCTTGAATCTCAAGTCAATCTCGTCTTCTAGTCTAGATTCTGATGAGTCAAAATCACGCTGCGCGACTTTGACTGTCTGTTCAAAGAACAGTTCAACTTTTGCTTAGTTCTCATCTTGCTCTCAAGACAGTATATATGATAAGAATCATCATCTGAATCTTCATCAAATGAAAAAGAAATTTTATTTAACTGCATTCACAACATAAGAAGATCTTGAAGTTTATTAACAAAGTAAAAACGTTGATTCAATGTAATGATTGAGTTTACTAAATGAATAGACGAGATCTATAAAAGTGATATGACAATGTGATATTCTAAGCAGACACAGAATGAGTATATATTATGATAGAGCTAATTATTAAGAAGCTCTTGATAACTCAAGAAAATTGATTGACTATAAAGAGTTTGTCAAGCATTGTCAAGTCAAGCACGACATAACTCATGACATATTAAGTCAAAGATATGACATAGTCTAAACAATGTCTTGACAAAGTCATAAAGTTTCAAAGCTAACTCAAATTTGATCTTCAACTCAGTCTCTGATTCTAGTCTTTGATCTAATTTCTATGTGTCAATTCATCATGACAATTGTCTTTTCTTCTAAGTAAGTTCATTCTTGATCTCAATAATTAATGTCTTTGTTTACTTTAATAAATGATGATGTGCACTCATTAATTCACTCTAGAAGCTCTTGATAAAAATCTTTAAATCTCTGTGAGAAAACAAGAAAAAGAGAAACTTTTGATCAAATAACAATTCATCTTCAATTATAATGTGTATAAATGACATTATAAATAGTATAAATAATGTGTAGTTGATGTAGATGACAGTAATTATGATGTGTAAATAGCACATAAACATTGTTTATCTTTCAAGTAAATGATGTTGTTGAGACAATAAAGCATAAACAAGAGTGAATAATAATTGTTGATTTATTTATCGCTCTTTCAGTTTTTCTCAACTTCTCATTTTCTTCAACTTCATCTTTTTTCAATCATGATCATATTTTTATCATTATATAATTACTTTTAACAAACTTTGAGTATATCTGTATCATAAAAGTAAGAGATTTAAATCATGAGTCATGAATGTGCAGTGATGCTCAAAGAGAATCATAAGATGATGAAGTCAATTGATGATTGAGTCAAGATTATTATGAAAGTAAGTGATGTTACAACTTGAAGTTTCACGACTATTACTGTAATTAACAGTATCATAAGTTTGCTCAAAAAACATTAATCAGATGTGATGATCATGATGTTGCTGATGCTGAATCACTCGTAATGATGCAGATGTCATCAAATTCTTATCAAAAGCTTATTGCTTCTACTATTTAAAGTTTCAAGTACATCTCAACTATCAAAGAGAAAATTCGAAAAACGATGAAAGAAGAAATGATTACTGATGCTTCGTTGATGATCTTGTTGAACTCACAGACTTCGCGAAATCAAAGAATGATGATGAGATTCGCTTATTTCACTTCTTGATGTTGTTACTGATGCTTTTCAGCTGTCAATTATGAAAATAAGCGAAAGAAGCATTACTGATTTTGAAACTCTAAATAGAATGATTTGTATAAAGTGTGCTTGAGTTCTACACATCAAGAATAGAACATCGCGATGTGATGTCATCTTTTAAAGAAAGACAATGTATAAGAAGTGTGCTCACTATGCAAGTAATGAGAATTTCTATATCACAGTGAGTATACTTATCTGATACATCTGCTAAACACTCATGATTCAATGTTTAAATTTTTGACATTTGCATTTTAACTGTCAATGAATTTTTTCGTCTGCAGAAAATTCATAATAGTGCAATTGAAAATAAAGAAGAGAACGTCACTTTAAAGACATTCACTGCTCATTAGAAAATTCTTTACAAGAAATTGATGACAGTGACTCATGTGAAGAATTATCTTGAAAAGATTCACAAACTCAAGTCTTTAAAGATTCAAAAGCTCATTTTCAAAAAGATGATGATTATTAATGACATTGTCAGAGAAATTCTGAATGTAAAGCGCTTTGCAATACATTTAATCTCAATTATATATCATTTTGTCAGCATTTTTAATTATTCTGATATATTTTAGCATAATCTGTTGTCTTTTGAATCTTTATCTTCACGTCTCAATGTAAATCTGACAATAAGAAAGAAGAAGAAGTCTGCAATCTTGTCTTATGTGAAAGATGTTTGATGAAGTGATGATTGCATGATGTTTATTATGTCGTGATGATTACGCTTTTTTGTCGAGCGCGTTTGAGCATCTTTGCGCTTTTTTCTTCTGTCTGTTGATTTACATATATAATCATTTCATTAAAGAGTGAAACTATCATAATACAATGATTCTTCTTTTCTAATAATGAGTTTATGCTTGAAAGTGAGTGATTATGCTTTTTGCTCATGTTTCAGCCTCGTTTCAAAAGCTTCTATAAGCTTCAAGACATCTTTCATATCTTCACTTGATATTCATTAATCATATTCAATGAAATATTCTTTTCATTGTATTTTATAATATAAGATTCTCTTTCTTTTTCACTTTTATAGAATCTTTTCTATCTTTCATTCTTACTCATCATCAATAAGCTTAAGTATGAAATAATTGAGTATAGAATTATCATTTAGTCTACGATTATATGACTTTAAAAGAAATACATGAAAGACAGAATGAACTCTATAAATGATTGAAAGATCAAGACAATACATCTGCTTGTTTATGAATTCTTGTATATGAAAGAACTCTATCATTTTATTTGATAGCTTCTTACTCAACTTTTTCTGCTTCAGGTTTTTTGCTGATAGCATGATTAAATCATCAACATTAAAGAACTTAGACTTATGTTTTCAATTATAGTACTTTGTCTGAGCATTGATCGCATTTTATCATTATTACATCAACGTGTTTTGCACATCTTGCAGCATTTCAACGCGTTCTTTTGCTGCTGATACTTCTTCTTTCATAGCATCATTCTTGATGTGTATGTCAAAGATTGACTCATAGTCATACATGACTTTAAAGAGACTACAGCTCAACGAAGAGTGCTTTATCTGATGATACATGAACTCGATTACAAGTAGAAGTGTAGCTCAGTCGTCTTGCTTTTCTGAACAATATACTCGTAAATAATGTTTCAATGTTTAATTCTGGATATAAGAACATAAACTTTTGAAACCACGAAAACGAATTACTTAAACTATCTAGAGACAGAGCACACCATCGGCATGATGCCCGCGCTTCATCCTGACCGTCAGGGGCAGATGAGAAGCGCCGCCG
>JAABUH010003698.1_pt1 | contig 12878 bp, 12 predicted proteins | sample 5559121 | NCBI WGS metagenome assembly JAABUH01 (sample SAMN10711871, study PRJNA513364) | rock metagenome | isolation source: Antarctica rocks | place: Antarctica: Victoria Land, Battleship Promontory nord | collected 2015-12-28 | reverse complement strand
GACGGCTCAAGTTGCTCGATCGAGTGCGCTACCCGCTTCTACCCACAACTGACTACCGCGCTGCCACAGCAACTTATCCACCGCTGGCGACCCAATTACCTACTGGGGAATCTTCGCCATTCTGGTGGTGCAATTGTTGAGCGCCCATACGGCTGGCGAGGTATTGCTAAGCGGTGTGAGTGGCAAGAAATACAGATTGAATCAATTCCCACGTTGTCCACCAAAAGGCATATCATTCTGACTCAAAGCATAAGGAACCCAGCCAGCCCTGAGGTAACAGGCCTAGATTATGCTTTGCCCACATGCTTTGCCGACTGCGTGTCGAAACTCTGTCGTGTCTCGAAATCACATCACAGAATTGTGTGCATGATTTAGTGCAGAACGACTGCAGCTTAGACGACGTAGCTGTCGCTCCTGCACTGGGTAAATTTCAATTCTGCCATACAACTTTGTTTTCGTACCTCATTAGCTGCGAATTGCAACTGCCAAATCTTGACAGCTCAGCTGCACCTGCACCGGCATTGCCGAGATGGAGCAGAGTGGTGGCAATGCGCCTTCCAATCCTTTAGAGCCAAATTCGGGATTGGAGGAACCGTCTGCCACAAGCGCTGTCAACAGTACCGTTCACCCTCAAACAGATCAGATAACAGAAGATTCTGCAGTCACAAAAGCAGAGAAGTATGAAAGGCATGGAATAGCAGACAGCGTAGAAGAATCGCCATCGAAGAGACGGAGGTTGGATCCAAGAGAGGAGGATGGCCCCACAGAAAGCGAGAGACAGAAGGGAGTAGCTCCTATCAAGGCAGAGTCAGCATCTTGAGGAGTTCTGAAGGGGATCATGGCTTACAAACTCAGGTATCTCGTGTACCCACCTGGGAGCAGAGGAGACAAATCTGCTGCCGTCGCTGATGATGACTCCGCAGAAGGCGCCGCTCACACCAGGGGCTCTGACAGAGGGCCAAAAAAGGAGAAGTCTCGGGGTCAGAATACCAATCGCAATTTCGGTACATCAAGAGACGAAGTGGGCCTATGTTCGAGTCGTGCTACTAATGCAGAATTCTCTCCTGGCGAGTGCCGATTTGGCAGCGACTGTAAATTTGAGCATGATCTTCGGAAGTACTTGAAAGACTGGAAACGAGAGGATCTATCAACTTTCGGCGGAGTGTGCCCTATCTGGAAACGAAAAGGCAAATGTGACGTTGGCTGGAAATGTCGATTCGTTGGGTCTCACAGCGCGGAACGAGACACCAATGATGGCAGGAAAGAGTTGGTGCTATTAGATGAAGCTTCTAACATCGGGGCTGCGAGTTTGCCTGGGGTATCTGATATTGGTACAATCAATGAGATATCGACGCAAGCAAAGAACGATCTAATGAAGCGTAAGTTTCGAACACCAAGATCCGATCAGTATACCGAATGGATAGACACGAATGGAAAAGAGATTGAAGCACAGACTCGCAAAGAGGCCAAGATTCGTCGGGGTGAAGTCAATGGAAACGAAGCTGGGGATTCTGAAGTCAACGGCGACAAGGAAGCTATCGGTGACAATAGAGCATGTTACACTGAGCCTCCGTTTCTACCGTCCGAGAAGCGTAGAATATATTTCGGACCCGAAACACCAGTCCTCGCACCTCTCACCACCCAAGGTAATCTTCCCTTCCGGCGATTGTGCGTCAGTCTAGGTGCACAGGTCACGTATTCGGAGATGGCGATGAGCCTGCCTCTAATTCAGGGTCAGAAATCTGAGTGGGCACTGATGCGAGCCCATGAATCGGAAGGGACCCCACCACTATACAGCCCAAAGAACACGATGGTCAAGGTTTACGACAATGCAATGGACATGAAATTTGGAGCCCAGATCGCTGCAAACAAACCCTGGCAGGCTTTGAAGACGGCCGAGATACTGACTCAATTATGTCCGCATCTGCGAGTGATTGACCTGAATTGCGGCTGTCCTATTGACCTTGTCTACCGCACAGGAGCTGGCTCAGCCCTTCTCGACAGCCCAGGAAAGCTTGAAAAGATTGTCCGTGGCATGAATGCTGTTTCCGGGGAGATACCGATCACGGTCAAGATACGGATGGGCACCAAAGACAGCAAGCCAAACGCCATCAAGCTTGTAGACCGTCTCGTCTATGGTGGAGAGGAAGCTCTCAAGACCGGCGATGGCCCTTGTGGCGCCGCAGCCATCACACTTCACGGTCGAAGTCGGCAGCAGAGATATACGAAGAACGCTAATTGGAATTATATTTCAAAGTGTGCCGCGCTTATAGAACAATACAACAATACAGGGAACGATCTGGCCGACACTGTTCGAGAAGCTGACGGCAGGTCAAAGCCAGCCAGCGGCAAAGTATACTTTCTGGGCAATGGCGATTGCTACTCTCATGTGGACTACAATTCCCACCTCGAGAAAGCGAAGGTTGATTCCGTCATGATCGCTCGCGGTGCGCTTATCAAACCGTGGATATTCGAGGAGATCGAAAAAGGTCAATATATTGATAAGTCGGCGACCGAAAGGCTCGCCCTGATTGAGCAGTACGTCCGATACGGTTTGGAGACTTGGGGTTCCGATGAGATGGGTATTGGCATCACAAGGAGATTCCTCCTGGAATGGTTGAGCTTTGCCTACAGATATGTGCCTGTCGGGATCCTCGAGCATCTGCCACCACATCTGCAAGACCGTCCACCGGCATGGAGGGGAAGGAACGATCTGGAAACCCTGTTGGGAAGTGACAATTATAAGGACTGGATCAAAATAAGGTCAGTCTTCCTAATTCCGGCTCACACGCAACAACTAATCGGTCCATAGCGAGATGTTCCTAGGTCCCGCCCACAAGGACTTCAATTTCCAACCGAAGCACAAGTCCAACAGCTATGAGATTGAAGCGGAAGGTTAGAGCGTGGAGCGCGAGTGCCTTTCCAGACCAAAGATTGCTTCACAAGCCAGCTATCTACAGAAAACCAGACGGAGGACATCAAGCGAGTCTGGATTTACAATACTGGAGAGGAAAAGTGTGAGAAATTTCAAGCACAAAAACGGATCACGAATCAGTAAGGTAGGAAGAGCACTTGAATTGCCGTCGAATTCGTAGAGAATAGGCTAGAAGTAGATAGGATTGATGCTCAGTCGCAGCAGTTCTAGTGACATTGGATCATAAATACCATATCGAAATGATAGAAATGAGAGAAGTTGTGGCAGGACCCTGCTTGTCCGCTTGGAGCGTTGCCAAGAATGACGTTCCGGGGCTGCCTGCCAAATTGAGCCCGCCATGTTCCAGCACCACAACAATCAACATCTTGAGTTCACAGTCCAAGGTTCTTCAGCAATCCAAGACCATAAAGTAGTAGCCAGTGTCAACTGGAAGCTGTGATTGCGCGTAATCCGGCAAACCAGGTACAAGAGACGTCATCCCGCCCACTTTTCCTGGCCGCATAAGACGCCAACATGACACTTTACTACTCGCTTGTAAGTTCTTACTTTCTGCAACCACCATCAACTCACCCGTCACCTGACGCAAAGACCACGACCGCCTCTAAGTTCAGATTACACCGTTGACATAGAACGGCAATGCCTTCTCTCATCTATGCTCCGGTCTCTTTTCTCTCCCACATCCTCTTTCAAGAGACACTGCTAATGCCTCGGCTGCCTAGGTGTTCGCCCTCCTGGTGTTCGAGATGTCAGTCTTCGGATTGCTCATCGTCCCTCTTCCATACTCCATGAAGCGAAAGCTCTTTACCTTCATATCGGAGAATCCTCTCATTGCGAAGCTACAGTATGGCATGAAGGTCGGGTCATAACGTTTTCGTCGGTGTTACCAAATGCTCACGGCACGACAGATCACGTTCATCTTCATATTGATTCTGTTCATTGACAGCGTCAATCGTGTCTACAGCGTCCAAGTAGAGCTGGCCAAGACCAAGTCGAGCAAGAAGTACGTTCGGGCGTCGTACACAATGACACACTCTTGCTAAGTCCGTTACAGTTCTGCTATGCTTGAGGGGTCTGGACGTATGGAAGTTCAGGCACGCAAGTTCTACTCTCAACGCAACATGTATCTCTGTGGCTTCACTCTCTTCCTCTCCTTGATCCTGAACCGCACCTACGTTATGATCCTCGATACTCTCCGTCTGGAAGAAAAGGTCAAGCGCTTCGAAGGTGACCCAAAGGCGCAGGGTAAGGAATCCGAACAACTCTCCCAGGCTGGCGGTGCTGGAGAGATTGGCAAATTGAAGAACCAACTGGCTCAGAAAGACCGTGATATAGAGACGCTCAAAAAACAAAGTGAGGGTCTCAGCCGCGAATACAACAACCTTGGCGACCAAGTCGGTACTAAAGACTCAACCCCGAAGAAGGATAGGTAGATGCTTCCCAGCCCTCCATCGACCCCCATGCCTCTCGGTCCAACAGGAATCAATGCACTCGGATCGGCCATGCCGTGGTGGGAATGGGCAATGGGAGGATAGACGGGAAGTGCTGGTGGGATCAATGTCGTCGGTAGAGAGCGGCTCGCTCTGGACTCTGAGTTGTCAGATGTATGATTCTTGGAATAGACGCAGGTAGCGATTAGCAACCGGCGGTCGATATGTTACCGCCGGCGTAGTCTGCAATGTCTTTTCATTCGTTCACTGTTCACTAGGCATTTGAATGGATTGTACATCCCGTTGCACTCTGAGAACAGATTTGCTTGCACCTCGCAGCGCTCCCTGTGCCATGGCCTTGGGATCCTTCCCGCCAGCCATCCGAAGCCGTCGACTCTGTTGTCCCCAATCCTTCCCGGGCCAGCTCAGCAGCCAACACAAACTGGATGCTTAAAACCGTTGACCATTGGAAGCAGGCCAGGAGGGTCGGGTAGCACGAGGACTGTGCGCCGACAACGTGGTGTAAGTAGTCTTCCCGCCGTGAGCGCTTACACACCCCCCCTTCTGGCCTATCGTACGGGTCGTGAGGGATCCCCAGCGGTGATTCTGCTCTGTGCTTTGCCTTGCCGTGGGCCAATGATGGAGCCGACAGCGCATGCTCCGGCACGAGTTTGAGAATTGCGTAAGAAATCGATCGTGGGCGGTGTGCGTTTCACAGTCGATCCTCTGCGAGCTCTGACGCTGGCCAACAGGAGCAAGTGGAAATTTGTTAGATTTCTTTATTTACCAGACACGATTCCTTCGGATGCCCTGATGCATCTCCTGCATGGCTGCAGCCTTGTGCTGGGGCGGCTGTTGGCGTGGGTTGGTTTTGGCCCCTTCCCGCCGTCTTGACTGGTCCACATCTTCAAGCCTCTTCCCTGGGCTCGATGGAGCGTCTGAGGTCCCCCATCCCACATGCAGCCAAGCTCCCCTCTCCTCCACCGACCTTGCAGCTCGAGTCATATCTAGGACCGTAAGCTACCCACCAGGCTGAGAGCTGCCCTTACTCACCTACTCGTGCCCTTTCGGTAGATCCACTAGACCCCGCAGATACATCACTGGCTCCGCTGTCTTTCCAATGCCATCCATCATCTCAGCTTCTTCCTTCTCGCAGACCTCCCCAAACATCAATTGATCGCCAACCCACCAGCAACTCCCCCATGGTCGCCCCAAACTTTTCGCAATGATGATGGCCTTGAAATCGCCCCTTGTGTCTTCCCCAGATCGCTCTCTCATCTCCGCCTTCTCCCCGTACTCAGACTCCCCCACGTCGCCTGCCCCATTCAGATCTCCCACCTCCCGTCCCATGTATGTTGTCGACTCATGAGCCGCGATTGTATGGCTGACTGTCCAGGTCCAACGACTATTCCAATTCCCTTCATCCTCCAAATGTGACTTCTCCGCTGGCTTCAAGCGCGAGTGACATCGCCGACCCCTCGCCTATCGCCACATCCTCCAATGGGACTGACACTACGGACATCGATGATACAATTGAAGAGAATGAAGATTCAAATCCTACACCCCAGCCTCCAGAACCCGTCGGGCCTCCGTTGAAGGTATGCCCAACACTCGATAGTTTGCAGAAGCGCGCTCACTAGATCTCTAGCTTGAGACAGCCAAAGCAGCTTCCCAGGCGCGGAAGTCAAGATCGGATGAAGATGAACAGCCGAGCTCAGTCATACACGCTCCGCAAGGCTTTGACACGTTTGTAAGATACAGCTTGGCAAGTGGAGATTGCAAGCAGTCACGCTGATCAGATGGAAGCATCGGAGCTCACCTACCTCAATACACGAATCTTCGCAAACATCCGATCTAGTGGTAGTATCACCACCAGGTGGGGAAGACCATGGGGAGAAGGTACGGTCACGATCAATCTATGAGGCTAGTCACACTGACACCTTCCCCAGAAGACCAATGGTCATCATGCGACATCTCCCCCTCCACTGCATACCGCTATAGCACCTGCAAGAGATTGGTCGGCCACCCCCAGAGCCCAGACCAGACCCGAGATAGAAGCACAGGTATTAGATCCTAGAACACCGCAAGTCTCGCGGTCTAGCTCCCGGTCAAGTAATCTTGAAGGTATGCATGGCCGTGATACCGCGCTTGGCTATTCTCATTGGGTAGCAGATATTCCCGAAGGCATAGACGCCGAGTTCCATGCCGATGGTGGCGCCAATAATCATGGATCTCTTTTCGATCACACCGTAGAGCGCTTCCAAGAAACTGCTGACGAAGTTTCAAAACTCAAGATCGCTCTGAGCGAATGTTGGACGTTGTGCAATACATTGGCTGGCCTTAGCTACGTTCATCGCGAGAGGATTTTCAGCGATGAGAGGAGTTCCAACTTCTCAGCGAAAGGCGACGTACAGGAGCAGGCCTGGAAATCATGTTGGAAGCTTTGCCAGAAGCTCTATGAAACGCGCGATGAAGAGATAGCCACGCAGGTTCGACCAACCCTCGACCTCTGCCGAGACTTTTGCCAGTGCCTATTTGAAGTACGGCGGAGAGAAGACGACGTAGCCGACTCGGTGCTGCGGGTCAGCTTTGAGCTCAATAATCACCTGTACAATACACACGATCGGACACTACCGGAAGCTTTCCGGGAACGGACACTGGACTTTTACATTACGCTGTGTCATCGTCTGATGAAACAGCGGTCGGATCTGGCGAGGGAGACAGACTCACTACTTGAAGCATGTTGGTCACTGGCAGAGATGCTTTTCAGCTTACGACAGAACAAACGAGAAGGGAAACCAGCAGATGAAGAGCTCCTAGGATCAGCCGTGCAAGCTTGCTGGGAACTTTGCGATCTTTTCCGCGAAGGCTGGACTCAGATCCGACCAGATCGTGGCACTCCCAGACCGAGTCAAACGACTTTTACGCAAGCCTTTCAACAAGCCAAGCAATCCCAAGTTGCCGCTTCTTTTACATACGTTCCTGAATCTGACCAGTCCGAGGACGAAGATTTGGGACGTGCGAATCCAGAAACGCCTACCACAGTCTTTGAAGACACGCAGCAGCTGTCACCAGACGAAGGGCCGGTGCCTAATATTCTAGTCTTGGGTCCTTCGGAACAGAACAGTCGACATCAACAATTCCAGCCCCAACAACAATGGTCCTCCTCATCGAGCACTCTGAGTGGCTATTCTCAGTCTTCAGGACGGACCGGATCATCCACCTCGACTATCATCAATCCTACTACGTCCGCCAATGTTGAGGATCCACACCTCACATGTCTAAAGCTCCTCATAGTTAAGGCTGCAATCAACATGGGATTCCAGCGTTCATCCCCATCCTCCAACTTAGCTTCCTTCGTCAAAATGGTGCCATCAAACAGTTTTGGTAGTCAATCTTGGCAATTGCAATTGCTGGAAAATTACAAGAAACTTGTGATGAATGATCCTGGCATGAGGTCCCCAGGGCCCGCCAGAAGGGCTAGAGCAGTTGACGTGGCGAGAAGCGTGAAATGGATGATTGGAAGTCACGGACAGTACTCTTGGTTAAGAGATCTGTATCGATTAGTGTTTGGCTTTCACGTTGAGGAAGGGGAGAGCAGGGAGGTGGTCATTCAGAGCTAACGCCCGGAACGTTATGTATTATTGTCAGATCGCGCTTTGCCTTGGAGTTTCGAAAATCTGGATTTCTGGCGGTATTTTGGCTTCGTTCTGAGCGATGTTGGTTGAATATACCCCTTTTGGAGCGGCTTGGCTTGTTCACTGCAATGCATAGGATATCTTCAAGAGAGCGGATTTTCATTTGTGGTCTGTTTGTTTCAGTGCCAATCAGAAGGACCGTAGGTATCAACCAATCTACTTGGGATCTAATCTCCATCTCCTGAATCACTTTGTATAAAGTGAGTAAAGATGATAACAATGAAACGCATATCCGTATCTCGACATGAGGCGATGGCCGGATTTGGAGCTAGCCCTTTCCGTTTAGCGCCTATATGTCATAGCTACCTTGATATTGTCACAATCAATCTCTAGACGACTGACAATCTTCATCATGTTTGCCAGACAAGTCTTCAGATCAGCTCAGCCGTTGAGGCAGGTAAGACTCCCTCTCTAAAGGCCGTGGAAATCTCTTGGCTTCCCTCCCTCCTGTCCCTGCTATCAATACAGCTACTCGACCCATGCTAACTCTCGCTCAAACCAGAGCGTCCGCCGATATGCCACCCCTCCAGGCCCAGCCTCCGGCGGCTCCAACACAGCCATCTACGCCGCCATCTCCGCCGCCGCCCTCGGAGGTGGTGGATACTACTACTACCAACGCACCTCCCCATCATCAGCCCCCGCGCCACCCTCCGCCGCCGAACAAGAAACCGTCCCCGCAACCCCCTCCCCCAGCGCCTCAGCCCCCCAAACCGCAACCTTCACCGGCGGCGACCAAGGCTTCATCGACCTGAAGCTCGAGTCCGTCGAGGAAATCAACCACAACACGAAGAAATTCCGTTTCGCGCTGCCGAACAAGGATGATGTCTCCGGGCTGCAGATCGCGTCGGCGCTGTTGACGAAGTATAAGGGGCCGGGCATGGAGAAGCCGGTCGTTCGGCCGTATACGCCGACGAGCGACGAGGATGCGAGGGGGTATGTGGATTTGCTGGTGAAGAGGTATCCGAATGGGCCGATGAGCGAGCATATGCATGATATGGAGCCGGATCAACGGTTGGATTTCAAGGGGCCCGTTCCGAAATATGAATGGCAGCCGAACAAACATGATCATATCGCATTGATTGCCGGCGGGACGGGCATCACGCCGTCAGTCACTCGACTCTCCCGTTTTCTTTTCCCCCGCGTGGCAAGCGCTGACATCGGTCGATTGACAGAATGTACCAGCTCGCGCGCGCCATCTTCCAGAACCCCGCCGACAAAACAAAAGTCACCCTCGTCTTCGGCAACCTGACCGAAGAAGACATCCTGCTGAAGCGCGAATTCGAACACCTCGAAAACACCTACCCGCAACGCTTCCGCGCCTTCTACCTGCTCGACAAGCCCCCGGACAGCTGGACGCAGGGCAGCGGCCATATCACCAAGGAGCTGTTGAAGACGGTGCTGCCGGAGCCGAAGGAGAAGAATGTCAAGGTGTTTGTGTGTGGGCCGCCCGGGCTGTATAAGGCGGTTGCGGGGGTGAAGAAGAGCCCGCAGGATCAGGGGGAGTTGACGGGCATGTTGAAGGATTTGGGGTATGGACGGGAGCAGGTGTATAAATTTTAGAGGGTGGGGCCGCCGTTTTTGGACATAGCGATAGATTAGAATACAGATTTCACTCATCGTGCTATACGCATACATCCTTCAAAGCGCCACGCCCTTGAACTGCTTGATTCTCTTTTCCAAAATCCCACCTCAAGTCAGCTTGAAACGGCCAAAGTTTTTGATCTTACCACAATCAAGGGTTCAGGACAGACCAAGTCCTATACATTCTCACGAATTCTCCCTCGAACATTATTAACGATGGGCAGCACTGTACTTCTATGCAAAATACATTTGGGACAAATCCCTTAATCGAACAATTCCATCAAGTTTTTATCTTTGAGATTCGTACCATGAGAGGGATATTCTCCTACCTTTCCCTCTGACTGGCACGTCCATCAGGCCCATTCGTGCGGCAGTCGGCTCTACGGGATCCACATCAACCCCAAGTCGCAGCCAGTGGACGGTTTTCTTGAGATGCAGGAAACTCCGCGATGTGAATGCTTTGCAGGGTATACACGAGCAACACATGTTTGAATGAGATGGTGAGCATCACAAATGCAACAGCTCCTCTGTGCATTCTGCTCTGGACCTCCTGTACCAATGTGCCCGCAGCCGCGTTCACTCTGCCACTGTTGCGCCTGGGCAGCCTCGGAAGTATAGGCCAAAACCGGAATGCGACGGCGCGGTCCAACGTGACGCTCTTTCGTGGTCTCAGGTCAGTCTCGCTTGTGGCCCACGACCCACCTTGCAGTACCGATCTGACCAGATGGACCAGGCAACTCCCACCAGATCCATCTCTCTTCGAAGCACCTGACGCACACTCCACAATCGTCCGTCTGTACGGTTACGGCGAAAGTCTTGATCATTTCGATACCAATTCCATCGTAATAGCCAGTGCCATCGAAGATGCACCCCACCACTCCCCGTCATCACACATCAAATGGTCGTCCCAGTGCTACTCGGTCCACAATGTTCCCGTGCAGCTGTGGGTGAAGAGAGATTGGGGCCGAGGTTGGTACGGAGAAAGTATGACATGGGGCGAATGGGGAGCGACGGCGAAAGTGCTGTTGAATTTCACGCGGGATTGGGAATTTGTGGCATTGAACTTTGACGTGATCAATGCAGTCGATAATGTCGATATCGCATTTGGGCAGTTGAGGCGAATATGAAGAACATCAGGTTCGTCGTTCCTGCATGATGATGTATGTCCACTTTGGGAAGCAACTGCTAGAATGGGTGACCAGCATATCCTGAAATAAGCGAAGAAGGCTTCTATCCTCTCTCCAGCAATAAGCTTTGCAGCTAAGCTTGGGGCGATCGCAAAATCACCGACTTAGCCAACGGTAGTGTAACGGCAAGCACGGGATTGGCCTCAAATGAATGACATCACATCACATTCGTGACATAAAGATTTCCGAGTACTTCGTGCAAATCAGCCGGATCGGCTAAGAGCAGGCGATGTCCCCTGATGAGTCACTTTGTATTCTTTTGTCCCTGGTGCCGATTGGGATCCTTTCCAATTCCCGGCAGCGATGCAGTCTTTCCTGCAGTATCGTCGGTTCGGCAAGCATGTAGCAGCCCAATTCGAACGAGATAAATCCAAAGCCGAAGCATTGGGAAATGCAGACACTCCGGAATCGTCGTCGCCCTCATCTTCGAATCCGGAGGCTGTCAATCCAGCCATCAAAGACGAGCCAGTCCATGCTCAAGACTATGCCGACTCGCGAGATCCGGAGAAGGGCGAGCAATCAAGCGGCATCAAAGCGCCAGAAGGAACCGAAGACTATCCCGCCCTTGACCTAGAGAAGACTGGGGATCGAGATGGGGCACACGAGCCAATACGTGCTATCCCGTCTGGTCGACAAGACTCGACATCCGAAGACGAGGCGAATCATATGAGTAGAGCGTCAACGGTTGCGACAAAAAAAAGTACGGGGACGGCGCTGGGGACAGCATTAACAGGCATCAACGTGCGAGATCGCAGCACCAAGGAGGGTGGAGAAGGCAAGGTCTTCGTCGTTGGATATGAGGGTGACAAAGATATCATGGATCCGCACAATTGGAGTATGGTGACACGGTTTGGCGCCACGTAGGGGTCTCTCGTTCGTCCGGAACATTCAGTCACTGACTTGCTGCAGAGTGAATATTGCTGCAATCGGCTGGATCGTGGGGTTCGCATCTAGCGTAGATTCCGCCGCCCTCAAGCAAGCTACTGCAGAATTTGGAGTAGGTGAAGTTACAGAGTCTTTGGCAACAGGGCTCTTCCTTATTGGATTTGGTGTCGGGGCATTATTCGCTGGTCCAATCTCCGAAACCGTTGGTCGAAATCCCGTGTATATCGCTACTCTTTCTCTATACATGATTTTCATCATGGCATCTGGTCTCGCGCCAAACATAGGGGCACAGCTTGCGTTCCGATTCATCGCCGGCTGCTTTGCTGCCACCCCACTCACTTGTGCCGGTGGATCTATCTCGGATCTCTGGGGTCCTATGGAGAGGGTACGTAGAATATGTCCCTATTTCCCCATAGTCCTAGGCTTCAAGATCGATCTCTTTGCGATTTGGAAAGATGGTGCTGACTTTAAGAATCGTGAAGACATACGCGTTCCCTGTGTTCGCCAACGCTGCCTTCATGGGTCCCATATTTGGTCCAATTGTGGGCGGTTTTATTGGAGAGTCTTCCCGGGTGTCGTGGCGTTTCACCGAATGGATCACACTCATCATTTCCGGCCTTGTCCTTTTCCTCGTCACCATGTTTCAGCCAGAGACCTATGCCCCGATCCTACTAAAATGGAAAGCAGCTAGATTACGGCAGCTCACAGGGGATGATCGATACAAGGGCGAGGTCGAGATTCAAGAAGAAACATTCGTTCGACGACTTGGCCGAGCTCTGTACCGTCCTTTTCTTCTCACCTTTAGTGAACCAATAATAATCCTGATCGCGCTTTACCTCACGGTCATCTACATCATTCTCTTCACTTTCTTGAACGGGTACACCTTCATTTTTACCGAAACGTATGGCTTCACCGAAGGTATCACCGGTCTGTCGTTCATCGGGATTGGCATGGGGCTTTGTCTCGCGTCCGCTCTCACTCCTCTGGTGTACATGTGGGCAAAGAAAGATCTGGCCAAAATTCAGGCACAAGGTGGCAATCGTCTTTCGCCAGAATTCAGGCTACTGTTTGCTATGTTCGGTGCACCGGCTGTTCCCATAAGCATGCTGTGGATGGCATGGACGGCTTATCCTTCAATTTCCTTCTGGTCTCCGCTCGGTGCCAG
>JAABUH010003694.1_pt1 | contig 12890 bp, 11 predicted proteins | sample 5559121 | NCBI WGS metagenome assembly JAABUH01 (sample SAMN10711871, study PRJNA513364) | rock metagenome | isolation source: Antarctica rocks | place: Antarctica: Victoria Land, Battleship Promontory nord | collected 2015-12-28 | reverse complement strand
CACGACCCAGATTGCTGCTCGACTACGCCGGCACAGTCAACTGCCGCAGGAGGCCGTCGACCTCCTCTTCCACCCTGTCACTCACGCATAAGCCCTACCCAAACCCCACGGAGAGCGCGACCGCCGCGATGGCCACCATCAGGGCCAGGATCTCCCAAAAGCCGGCGGAGATCTGGCGGTGGTGGGTCAGGTAATCGAACACCGCCTTTATCAAGAGGCCCTGACTAAACGGGATGACAAAAAAGGTCAGTGAAAGCAGCGCCGTGACCAGGAAGGTCCAGCGGCGGTACAGGATAAGCGAAAGCAGATGCCGGCCGGTGTGGATGGGTGTGGCCGTACTCATACCGCTTCCAGTTCCAGACCGGTGGGCAGCAGATGGGCAAAGTGGGAGTGCGGGTCGGCGGCCAGGGTGCTTCGCGGTCCGTATTCCAGCACCGAGCCTTCCGAGAGCACCATGATGGCGTCCGCCCGCTGCACCGTCCCCAGCCGGTGGGCGATGATGATGGCGGTGCGACCGCGCAGCAGCCTCTCCACGGCATGCTCAATCAGCCGCTCGGTGGCCGGATCGAGACGTGAGGATGCTTCGTCCAGAATGATGACATCCGGATCCTTGAGGAAGACGCGGGTGAGCGCGAGCACCTGTGCCTCACCCGCGGAGAGACCGCCGCCGCCCCGCAGCGGAGTATCCAGCCCCTCCGGCAGCGACTGATACCAGGCGGTAATTCCCAGTTGCTCGATCGCTTCCAGAATCTCGCTGTCGGCGACGCGGCGATCAAAGAACGTGAGGTTGTCGCGCACACTGGCGTGGAACAACTGCACGTCCTGGGTTACCAGACCGATACGGCGCCGCAGATCGGTCAGTCGCATGTCCCGAATATCCGACCCAGAGAGCCGAATGGCGCCGCGCTGCGGGTCGTACAGACGAAAGAGCAGGCGGGAGATGGTGGTCTTCCCACTGCCGGTGCGGCCCAGGAGCCCCAGCACGCAGCCCGGCGCAACCTCGAAACAGACATCGCGCAGCACCAGCTCGTCGGCCCGGTAGCCAAAGGACACGCCGTCGAAGGTGACGGCCAGACGTGCGGTCGGAGGGCGCAGTCCCTGACCATCGTTGATGGAGAGTGGAATGGCGCGCAGCAGATTGATCCGAGCCAGCCCGGCGCCGGCCTGCTGCAAGTCGTCAATCTGGACGGTGATCTGGACCAGCGGCCAGGAGAGAATGGCGGTGTAGTAGCTCACCATGTAAACGGTGCCGAGCGATACCGCCCCCTGGGTGTAGAGATAGCCGCCCAGCCCAAGACCCACGGCCAGACCAACCGTAAAGGCGAAGCGCGCGATGGTGGAGGCAATCGCGCCCGTGACGTGCGCCCGCCGATACGCCAGCAAAATCTGGCGCATCAGCACGTAGAACTGCCGCATGACATAGTCCACCGCACGGCTGGATCGAATATCTTCCGTGCCGGCCAGACGCTCCTCCAGGAAGCCGGCCATCTCCGCGCTGGCCTGCCGGCCCGCGATCCAGTGTGGAGTGGAGATACCGCGCAGATGATTCAGAATCAACAGCACCATCACCGTATACAGCGTGAGCGCGAAGCCAATACGAAGGTCCACGCCGAACAACACGGCCAGCACACCGATGATCAGCAGGCCGCTGCCCACCACCTGGAGCACAAACTCCGAGAAGAAGTTGGCCAGAGTGGTGACATCACCGTCGATTCGCTCGATCAACTCACCGGGTGTATGCGTATTGTGGAACCCCATGTCCAGCCCAAGACAGTGCGCCGCCAGGTCATGGCGCAGCGCATTGGTCGAGGTCCAGGCGAGATTCTCGCTGAAGTAGGTGGCTGCCGCCGCCAGCGACTGCTGGACCACGATCACCCCGATGAAGATGGCGGCCGCGACGTAGAGGGAGTTCATACTGCCCCGTGCGCGAGCGGTATCGATGAAGAATCGGAGTAGCTGTGGATTGACCAGTTGGAGCGCGATGCCGCCGAAGATCAAGACGGCCAGCAGCAGCACGCGCCCTCGGTGAGGGCGCAGGTAGGTGGAAAACAGTGCCCAGTATTGCTTCAGTGGGATCTTCATGGAACTCCCCGAGCGTCGGAACTCAGCAGTCGTACCCTAGCAGCGCGTCTTGCACATTATCCCTCAGTACGGACGTGTCCTCTTCCCCGACGGTCATATCCGTCCGCATCTACCGAGAGTCGCGCCCACGCGCCTCAACCGGCACGCCGCTCTCAGCCGCATCGCTAGCTGACTCCTCACCCGCATCGAGTCGGTTGACGATCTCGTTCCAGTGGTAGGTCAGGTCCTCTGTCTGTATCGCCAGCTTCTTCAGTGTGGGCAGCGACAGTTGCGCCTCCGAGTCCTTCTCCTCGGCCTGTTGCACCAGTCGCACGATGTCTTCGGCCGATTCCTGCATGCCCGCCAGGCCAGAGCGGACCGCATCGAGTTCCTCGGTACTGATCGCGGTCAGATCAGCGTCCTGGGCCACGCCTCCCGCGTCCGCCACCTCGCCCCGACGTTCCGACCATCGGGCCGGCTGCAACGCATCCTCTCCCCAGGAGCGAGACGAGGCGTCGCGTGGCAGGTAGCGCTCCGCGTGCCCCAGGGCCGTAAACGAAAAGGCAATGGCGATCAGGAACACCAGCGCGCCAATCACGCTAAAGACCAGGCCCACGTTGCCGGTGCGCGCAATGGCGAAGCCGCCCAGCAGGCTGCCGAACGGGATCATGGCCCCGCCCAGCACGCTGGAGGTGGCGACCACGCGACCTAGCAGGTGATTGGGCGTGAGCGTCTGGCGCAAGCTGGTGGTGTTAATGGTAAACAGCACGCTCAGGCCCTGCCAGAGGGCGATCAACGGCAAGACCGCCCAGAAGATATGAAACTGCGCCAGGATGATCACGACGAACCCTTGAATCTCAAGCAACCCCAGCGCGACCCGACTAAATGGCCAGTGCCGCCGCAACGGCCCGGCAGCCAGCGAGAGCAGCAGGACTCCCACCGCATTCGCGGAGAACAGCAGGCCGACCTGCTGATTGGTGGCATGCAGCTGCACCTTGGCGAAGTAGACCAACTGCCCGGCCACGGTCATACTCACGAAGTTCACCATCGCCATCATGATCGAGATGTTCCGCAGCACGGGATGACCAAAGATAAAGCTCAGCCCCTCCACCACATCTCGCCGAATACTCTGCTTGACGGGAGGTCGTCCACCCGCCAGATTAAAGCTGCGATGAACCAGGAGCAGTGCTCCAGCGGCGGCCAGGTAGGAGGCGGCGTCCACCACCAGCAGCGAAGGAATCGGCACGAGGGCCGCCAGGCCGCCCGCCAGGAGCGGCCCGATCACGCTCATCAACGAGTAGCTGGCCTGGATGCGTCCGTTGGCCGCCACCAACTGGTCCTTCGGCACCAGACTGGGGATGGCCGCGAAGGAGGCTGAGGAGAAAAACACCCGGCAGGTCGCAGTGGCAAACTGCATGGCGTATATCCACCACACGGTCAGGTGGCCGGATGCCGCCATCAGGGGCACCGAAGCCACGCTGGCGCCCAATAGCAGGTTGACCGTGGTCATCACCCGTTTGCGGTTCATCCGGTCCACCCACGCGCCGACCGGCAAGCCGAAGACGATCGACGGGACGTAGGAGACGGCCACCGAAATGCTGAGATTCAGCGCCGACCCGGTGAGCTGGAAAATCAGCAGCGGCAGCGCGAAGCCCGAAAAGGACGAGCCCAGGGTAGAGATCGCCTGGCCGGCCCAGAACCTCCAGAAATCGAGGTCCAGCCCGGCAAACGAAGCGCGATTCCATCCCCGCCGGCCCATCATTACCACCTACTTTCAGGAGCGTGTTTCGAGGCAGTGCGCCCTTTGCATTATCGCCGCTGCCTTCCCCTGCTCCGCCATCGGGTTGCGACTATCGCGGTCCTCTCCCAACACCGCCGTACAATTTGGTGATGATCACCATTCGCAACACGTGCTCGACCGCCACCCTCGCGCCGATCTACCTTCCCCTCATTCGGAGCGCACTCGCAACCTATCAAAGCATCTGTGGGAGCCGGCTGGCCAGCGTTCGATTACTGGGCTCGGTGGCTCGCAATGAAGCGATTGTCGGGCAGTCGGACATCGACTTCATGGGGCTCCTTATAGGTCCGCCCTCAAACAACGTGCGCGATGCGCTCGAGGAGGCTGCGCACCGTCTCGGCGTGGCCCACCCAGTGGTAGCGAGGGTCGATCTGGATGTGGTCGACGGCGATGATCTATCGGAGTTCCAGCGATTCGTACTGACCGGCGATTCTGAGCGGCTCTATGGCAGTGATGATGTGCGGGAGGGAGAGCAGCACCTTAATCGGGGTCATTTAGCCGCGCTGGTTACGCCTCAGGCCACTGAACTCATTCAGGAATATCGGGAGTGGGCTGAAAGCCTCGACTCGAAAGGCAATCCAGCGACTCTTCGCCGGTGCGTCCGCGTCACAAGCAAGGATCTGCTTAAATGCTTGCGCGGTATCGCTCTCATGCGCGGCGGAAACTACGAGCACAGCATTGCCCGGACCTATCAGCAGGTCGTCGCAAAGGCCCCTGAACAGGCCGCTCTCGCCGCCAGGCTCTACGAAGCGTACTGCAATCCGGCCCTTGATCGGAGTGAGTTGCTCAAGCTGCTTGCCATCGCGGAGAGCGCCTGGGATAGCATTCAGCCGAACTGATAGCGACCGGCCATGTGGTCCACATTAAGAGGCAGCACGTGACCTGCTCAAAATCAACTAAATGTGCCGGTGCCGACAATTAACGTTGCAGACTGTCCAGTTCCGGCGGCTCACCACACCTGTTTCTCCATACGAAAGCATCGTTAGCAGCGAGCGTCTGGGTCTCAAGTACAATGTCGGCGGAGGAGGGCGTGGATGCAAGGAGACGGTGGCGTCACCGACCAGCCGCCTACTGCAGAGCCACTGTCTATCTGGCGCAATCCGGACTTCCTCCTGCTCTGGAGCGGGCGCAGCGTCTCCGCCCTCGGCTCAAGCGTCTCGAGCATCGCGTTTCCCTTCCTGATCCTCGCCCTCACGAACTCTCCGGCTCTGGCCGGCATAGGCGCTGCTCTCGGCACCCTGTCCTCCGTACTGCTCGGTCTGCCAGCCGGCGCACTGGCCGATCGGTGGGACAAAAAGCGAACCATGGTCCTCTGTGAGGCCGGGCGTGCCCTAACACTCGGAAGCATCCCCATTGCGCTGTGGACGGGTCACCTCTCGCTCCTTCATCTCTACATGGCGAATGTGATCGAAGGGACCCTGAGGGTCTTCTACGGCAGGGCGAACATCCTCGCGCGCACGACGGTCGTTCCGCCCGAGCAATTCGCTGCCACCTGGGCGCAGGATGAAGCCACCTACTACGCCGCCGGACTCATCGGCCCCGCCGTCGGCGGCGCCCTGTACCAGATCGGTCGGGGTCTACCGTTCCTTATCGACGCCATCTCCTACCTCGTGTCTGCACTGTCTCTCCTCTTCATGCGAGCCAACCTGGGACCCAAGAGGGTGGAGCAGACCCGTCGTCTGGGTGCCGAGGTACGGGAGGGCTTGGCGTGGGTATGGCAATCACCGCTCATCCGGTCCCTTTCACTACTGGATGCAGGTCAGACTCTTGCCGCGTCTGGCCTGGGCTTGTTAGTTATCGTCGTGGCGAAGCAGCAACATGCCTCGCCCGGCACTATCGGCCTGATCTTCTCGATCTCGGCCATCGGCGGTATCCTGGGCTCGCTGCTGGGCGGTCAGGTCCAAAAATTGCTCACCTTCGGTCAGACCATGATGACAGTGATGTGGGCGCTGACCGGATTGTGGTTGTTGTATACCGTCGCGCATGGCGCCTTAATGCTGGGACTGGTGACAGCCGGCATCTACTTCCTCAACCCCGCAAAAAATGTTGCGCTGGTGAGCTACGCTCTGCCGCGCATCCCCGAGGAAATACGAGGACAGGTCTTGGGAGTGTGGGACTTCATCCCAGATACGATGGCTCTTGCTGGTCCTCCACTCATGGGTTTCGCGCTTCAGTTTGCGGGGGTGACACCGACCGCCATCGGCGCCAGTGCGGTCGTCCTGCTTACCGCGCTCTTTGCTACCCTGAATCCCGCCATTCGTAACGCCCCACGTGGGTCGCAAATGCATGCCGCCGGCAGGACCTGACCATGGGCGTCTGAGATAGATACTATGCAAACGTTTCTCAGAAACAACCAGGGCGTTTCAAGGCGCGCGCCGGCTAGGACGGCGGCGGCCAACTCATGGGGCCACGAAGTGTGGAGATGCTCATTCCACCTCAGCGTGGTGGACATGTCATTCACTGCGCTGCGTTAGCGTCGACGATTCTTGCGGCGATCAATATCCCTCGAACCGAAGCCGAACTCGATTTGCAACCTCATCCGCGGCCTCGTACCTCTCCCACCACCATGTCTCTGAAACTGTTTCCAGGCCCTGCTCCACGCACTTTGCAATGTGAGCGGCGCCATAGAGGAGCGAACGAAAGCGCATTGCGTCAGGAAGCCAATCGAGTTCGTCACGTGTCGGCGTTCGGTAACGAGCGTACCCATCGACGATTGCTACGACTCGATCGGAGTTCGGCGTTAGTGGCGCGACCCATGAGGGTGCAATCTCGCAGGAAATCAGGAGAAACCCGAGATCGACTACCGGAGGTCCAAGACCCGCACCGTGCCAATCGATCATGATGGGACCCTCCGACGTGAGAATAGCATTGCCCGGATGACAATCGTTGTGAATGAGAGCCTGGGGCAGGTGGTCATAGCTGCGGATGCCGCGGATTGCTCCGACCAACTGGTCGTGCTGGCCACGCAGGCCGGGCGGTAGGCGTGGCTCAGCTTCCGCCAGCCACTCCAGAGCGATCACCATGTCTGTTACCGGGAGCATCTCGGCGGGCGTCAACGTGCGTGCCTCGGCACTATCGAGCGTATGGAGACGACCGAGTGTCTCGCCGACGCCGTAGAGGATGCGCGGAGAAAAGCCGGCAGGAGCACCGTCAATAAAGGCCGTGACAAGCACCGACTGTTCGCCATACGGAGTGGCTCGGCAGCCACTCAAGGAGCGGATGATGCGCGGCGCGGGATAGTGTTGGCTCTCCAAGAAGGACAGGACGAGTACATCCCGCTCAGCGGATTTCCGGCTGACGACACGCAGAACCCAGGCCGGACGTGGCGACCGTGTGACAAGATAGACGCTCCCATCCCAGCCGCCAGCGAGAAGGCGGACAGACGTCGGAGCGGCGTCGTAGTGCGTTTGTACCAGCGATTCCAGCTCGCGCAGATCGTCCATATGACTTTGTACCAGTCCACGTATTCTGCTGCATTGGCGGGGGGCGGTTCGTGCGGCATATCACTCGGCGGATTTAGGACTGCCTTTTTCTAGCGTACCCACGAAGACGTTCTGGACGCCCATCCCGTCAGAGGTGGGGGCAGCGGAAACCGCGGATTTCTAGGAGTTCGGATGGTGCCAGCCCACATCCGCGGGGAACGGATTGCTTCAGGCATACCGAATTGCGCGCGATGAGTTACTTGGCCTCGACGATCTCCCACTGGATGCGCTTCCCGACTGCCGCAGCGAATCGCTCGATGCTGGACACCTTGGGATCTCCAGTCGCTGCCTCGAGGCGAGCTACAGCAGCCTCAGAGGCACCCATCCGGGCAGCAACCGCCGTACGGGTGAGGTGTGCAGCCTTGCGTGCCTCCACGAGTTGCCGAAGCAGCAATCGGCGCTGATAGGCCTCATCCACCATCCCAGTGAACGCCGGGTTCATGGCGGTGCGCTCCTCAATCATCTCGTCGAGGAAGTCGGGATCGCTGTCGGTACAGGTTGACATGGGCGCGATACCTCCAGGCGCGAGTTACAATCCATGGTGGGTTACGGCAAGCATCTCATGCTTTCGTAATCGGATCGAACCCAAGCGTCCCAACAACACTTGACAAGCTCACCTGTCATGCTAGCCTATTAGGTCGCAAAGGCACTCATATATGGTATACAACCAAAAAACCGTCCACATAAATGACAACGATGAGCTTGCGCGGCTGCTCGAGGAGGCTGACGGACATCCTGTGCTCCTGGAGAAAGGTGGTGTCACGTACCGCCTGAGCCGGGAGGATGACGCTGTCACCAGAGCGTATGATCCAGTCGCTGTACGAGACGCGGTGCGCGCTGCATCAGGTACGCTGACGTCCGAAGAAGGTGAGGAGCTAAAGGCCTACCTCTATCGGGCCCGCCAGGAAGGAAGCCGGCCAGCAAATCGACCATGAGATACCTGGTCGATACCGAGAGTTTCTCGACGCGTTCCCGGCGCTTCCGCTCACTGAACCCATCATGCACCGCTTTGCCGTGATCCGCGCCACCCTTCGACGGGCGGGCAACCTGATTCCAGACCTTGACCTATTGATAGCTTCAACAGCGCTCGAGCACAACCTGACACTCATTACCCGAGATTTACGCCATTACGAGCGCATTGCCGATCTTGCGCTGTATCGGGCAAATTAGGCGCACTGACCCTTCACTTCTGGGACACCCCAGGATTCACAGCCCATACTCCAACACCTTACCATGTAGAAATTCCGCGGATTCCGCCAGATTCTCCATCCCAACCTCAGGGTCCTGCCCGTCCTCGATGGAGATCCAGCCATCGAAGCCCACGCCCTTCAGTACCCGGAAGATCGCGTCGTAGTCGATCAGGCCGTGACCGATCACGCCATGCTGCACGTACGGGGCGTAGCAGTTCGAGCAGTCCGCACCCAGCAAGCGCCTCCTTCACCCAGCAAATGCGGGGCGAACTTGTGGGGCCACTCGTCCCAGTGAACACGCCCCGTTCCCGGTTCACTGGGACGAGTCGAAACAGGTGAGAGAACTCGTCTCACGGTGTCCGCGAGGTCCTCGGTCAGGTGCCGACGTAGGCCGCGAGGTGCTCGCCGGTGAGGGTGGAGCGGGCGGCGACGAGGTCGGCGGGTGTGCCCTCGAAGACGATCCGGCCGCCGTCGTGGCCGGCGCCGGGGCCGAGGTCGATGATCCAGTCGGCGTGTGCCATGACCGCCTGGTGGTGCGCGATGACGATGACCGACTTGCCGGAGTCGACGAGCCGGTCGAGCAGGCCGAGCAGCTGCTCGACGTCGGCGAGGTGCAGGCCGGTGGTCGGCTCGTCGAGGACGTAGACGCGGCCCTTCTCGGCCATGTGGGTGGCCAGCTTGAGCCGCTGCCGCTCGCCGCCGGACAGCGTAGTGAGCGGTTGGCCGAGGCTGAGGTAGCCGAGCCCGACGTCCGCGAGCCGGTCGAGGATGGCGTGCGCGGCCGGCGTGCGCGCCTCGCCGGCGCCGAAGAACTCCTCGGCCTCGGTCACCGACATCGCGAGCACCTCGCTGATGTCGCGGCCGCCGAGGTGGTGGTCCAGCACCGATGCCTGGAACCGCTTCCCCTCGCACTCCTCGCAAGTGGTAGCGACGCCGGCCATCATCGCCAGGTCGGTGTAGATGACGCCGGCGCCGTTGCAGTTGGGGCAGGCGCCCTCGGAGTTGGCGCTGAACAGCGCCGGCTTCACGCCGTTGGCCTTCGCGAACGCCTTGCGGATCGGGTCGAGCAGTCCGGTGTACGTCGCCGGGTTGCTCCGTCGCGAGCCGCGGATCGCGCCCTGGTCGACCGACACTACACCCGCGCCGGCGGGGATCGACCCGTGCACGAGGGAGCTCTTGCCGGAGCCGGCGACGCCGGTGATGACGACAAGCACCCCGAGCGGGATGTCGACGTCGACGTCGCGCAGGTTGTGTGCCGTCGCGCCGCGGATCTCCAGCGTGCCGGTGGGCGTCAGCACCGTCTCCTTGAGGGCGGGCCGATCGTCGAGATGGCGGCCGGTGAGGGTGCCGCTGGCCCGCAGCCCCTCAACGGTGCCCTCGAAGCAGACGGAGCCGCCCGCCGTACCGGCGCCGGGGCCGAGGTCGACGACGTGGTCGGCGATCGCGATCGTCTCCGGCTTATGCTCCACGACGAGCACCGTGTTGCCCTTGTCCCGCAGCCGCAGCAGCAGGTCGTTCATCCGCTGGATGTCGTGGGGGTGCAGGCCTGTGGTGGGCTCGTCGAAGACGTAGGTGACATCGGTGAGTGAGGAGCCGAGGTGGCGGATCATCTTGACGCGCTGCGCCTCGCCGCCCGACAGCGTGCCCGACGGCCGGTCGAGCGAGAGGTAGCCCAGCCCGATCTCCACGAACGAGTCGAGAGTCTGCTGCAGCGTCGCGAGCAGCGGCGCCACCGACGGCTCGGCGACGCCGCGGACCCACTCGGCCAGGTCGCTGATCTGCATCGCGCACGCATCGGCGATGTTGATCCCGCCGATCCGCGACGACCGGGCCGCCTCGCTGAGCCGGGTGCCGCCGCACTCGGGACAGGCGGTGAAGGTGACCGCCCGGTCCACGAACGCCCGGATGTGCGGCTGCAGCGCGTCGGGGTCCTTTGAGAGGAACGACTTCTGCACCTTAGGGACCAGCCCCTCGTAGGTGAGGTTGACCCCGTTGATCTTCACCTTGACTGGCTCCTTGTACAGGAAGTCGTCGAGCTCCTTCCTGGTATAGTCGCGGATCGGCTTGTTCGGGTCGAGGAAGCCCGACTCGATGAAGATCCCCGTTGTCCACCAGCCGCCCGCCGTGTAGCCGGGGATGGTGATCGCGCCCTCGGCGAGCGACTTAGCGTCGTCGAAGAACTGGGAGAGGTCAATGTCGGAGACCGTGCCTCGGCCTTCGCAGCGCGGACACATGCCGCCTAGGATCGTGAACACGCGGTGCTCCGTCCTCCCTACTCCGCGCTCGATCGTAACCTCACCGCCATAATGACGTCTGGCCCCAACCTCCCGAACGGCCGTCTTCCCTTCACCGCGTTCGATCGTGATCGTGCCGCTCGCTCGGACCGAGGGGACGTTGAAGGAGAACGCGTTGGGCGAGCCGATGTGCGGCTCGCCGAGCCGGCTGAAGACGATCCGCAGCATCGCGTTGGCGTCGGTGGCGGTGCCAACGGTGGAGCGGGAGTTGGCGCCCATCCGCTCCTGGTCGAGGATGATCGCCGTTGTCAGCCCTTCGAGTACGTCGACCTCGGGCCGCGCCAGCGTCGGCATGAAGCCCTGCACGAAGGCGCTGTACGTCTCGTTGATCAGCCGCTGCGAATCCGCGGCGATCGTGTTGAACACCAGAGAACTCTTGCCCGAGCCGGAGACGCCGGTGAACACCGTCAGCCGGCGCTTCGGGATCTCGACGCTGACGTCCTTGAGGTTGTTCTCGCGCGCACCGTGCACGCGGATCAAATCGTGGCTGTCGGCAATGTGCAGCGCAGGCGACTGTGTGGCCATGCTCATGGTGTCTCCATCTGTTGGCCGGCGCCGCCTTCGCGGTCTCCGTCAGCGTCGCCTGGCCCGATCTGACCAGCTTCGAGCAGTACGTCTGGTTCTCCGTCGTCAGCGCAAGCTATGCCGGCGCCCCAGCGGTTTGCAGCAAGCGAAACTCATTGCCCGACGGGTCGCGAAACGCTGCGTCGACACCGTACGGCCGTTCGCCGGCGGGACGCGTGAATTCAATTCCCTTTGCCTTCAAGTCCTTATACGTTTCGAAGCAGTCATCTGTTGAAAAAACGATCCCGCTCAACATGCCCTTTGCAACGGCAGACTTGACATGCGCGGCTGTCTCTTCGTCCATTGGATAGCCGGGAACAGCCAAGACGATCGCAAGATCCGGCTGACTCGACGAACCCACCGCGAGCCAGCGGTAGTCGCCGTTCTTGACGTCTTCACGCACTTTGAAACCCAACTTCTCAAAAAACGTGAGTGCCTCATCTTGATCCCGGACCCAGAGTGTGGCGTGGCTTGTTTGTACAGACATTGTGTTCATCCCCTTTGTATCGGCGTGTTTCGGTGGCTCAGCTACACGTTCATCCTAGCGAGTTTCGCGGCCTCAGTCTTCTCGATTCCTGCTCGATCTCGGGCGGCTCACCGCCTCGTAGATACATGTCGGGATCATCGCTTGTGCAAAGGGTGATGGCAAACGTTCGCGATATTGCGTTGGGCTCTCCCCAAACGCGCGGCGAAACGCCGTGGTGAACGAGCCAACACTCGACAACCCGACGGAAACGCAGACTTGTGCAACGTTGTAGTCGGTATTGCGCAGCAACGCCGCTGCTCGCTCCATCCGTCGCGTCAGCAGATACTGGTGCGGCGTTTCTCCAAATGCGTTACGGAACTGACGCGTAAAGTGCGCGGGGGATTGATTCGCCGCTCGCGCAACGATTGAAACGTTAATCGGTTCATCGTAATGCGCATCAATAAAATCCCGCGCGCGAAGCAAATGCCGTTCCGTTTGCGTCTCCAACACAGCCATCACCGTCAGTATCGCAAGTTGCAATGGCTTGCCCTACGGACAAGCGATGCAGGGGCGTGCGCGGGCTCCTTCACGGTGGCGCCTGCGGCGGTCACCTCGGCCAGCTTCGCCCCGAGGTCCGGCACGTGCCAGTAGGCCACCGGTGAGGTCATGCCCCGCGGTCCACCGCCCGGTGCCAGCCCGATGTGCTGGCCCGCCGCCTCGACGCCGACGTAGTAGGACTCGTCGTTCTGCGCCAATACGCCGAGCAGGGCAGCGTACACCTACTTGGCCGTCGCCAAGTCGGAAACGGGATGCAGCACGGTCTTGATTCCCCGTGTGGAAGAGCCGGTCATGGTCACTTTTACAGCCCATACTCCAACACCTTGCCGTGCAGAAATTCCGCGGACTCGGCCAGATTCTCCATCCCAACCTCAGGGTCCTGCCCGTCCTCGATGGAGATCCAGCCATCGAAGCCCACGCCCTTCAGTACCCGGAAGATCGCGTCGTAGTCGATCAGGCCGTGACCGATCACGCCAT
>JAABUH010003688.1_pt1 | contig 12903 bp, 26 predicted proteins | sample 5559121 | NCBI WGS metagenome assembly JAABUH01 (sample SAMN10711871, study PRJNA513364) | rock metagenome | isolation source: Antarctica rocks | place: Antarctica: Victoria Land, Battleship Promontory nord | collected 2015-12-28 | reverse complement strand
AGGTTTAGCTTTGGCACATGGGACCAAGCGCGCCGCTGCTGCGGCAGAGCTATGCGGAGCTGCTGGCGGAGACGGCCGCGATGGCGACGCCGGCCATGCGCAGCCCGTTCTCGGCGGCCGCGCCGCAGTCGTCGCCGCTGGGCCCGGTCGACGAGGCGCGCCCCGCGAGCGCCGGACGCGCCGCGCCCGGGTCCGCGGGGCTGCCGCTCCAGGGCTGGGCGCAGGGCCTCTTGCAGGGCACTCCGCAGGACTGCTTGCCGCCAGCGCACAGCAGAGCAGGGATAGGGCAGCAGCGCAGGCGCGCGCAGGGCGCTGGATTTATGTCGCAGGGCTCAGCGCCTGAGGCGCTGGCTGCGCAGGCGCAGCTGACATACCCTAGCCTCGATGCCGCTCGCCGCACCACGATGTCGACGCCAGGTCCCCTCCCGTCATATGCGCTTGGCGCGCCCGCTGCAGCAGATGGCAGCGGCGGCGCGCCGCATGTCAGTTGGGCCCCCGAGTCTCCAGATGCCAAGCTCAATCACATGACGTCTCCAAAGGGGCCCATGCTCCCCCAGCTCCCTGCGACGCCCCCTCTGGTGCCGCACATGGCGAGCCAGGCGAGCGGGCTGACATCGCTGGGCTGTGGCGCGGCCGCAATGCTGCAGCAGCAGCTGTCAGGGTTAGGGTCAGGGGATGGGTCTGTCGACATGCTGTGGCTGGAGCGCGCGGGCTCCGTCGCGGCATACGAGGGCGCAGCTTTGGCATAGGGGAAGGACCCGCCCTGGGGCATGTCCGGCAACACGTAGAGGCTCGCGCATGTTGCCTGTGTGGTTTGCGCCATCGAGACGCAATGACAGCACATGCAGCTGGGGGCGCGCGCTCTTCGGCGGGCGCTGGCGGCTGCCAAGCCCTGGCAGGCCTTGGTTGCGCTGCAGTGTTGTATGAGGTGGGCTGTCTGGGGTGATTGGCAGCCTCCAAAGATGCTTTGACAGGATGCTGAGTAGCTTGAAGTCGAACATGAGCTGGGCGTCCCCCCTCGCTCACGCGGGCGCTGCGCGGAACGTGGGGCGCATGCTCTGTGCGCCCGCGTTGCGGCGGCGCGCGCATTCAGGTTTTCCAACGGCCGGGTCTTGCTGGCCCCGTTTCAGATGTTTTGTTGCTGATGGCATGCGAGCAGAATATCATGCTGCGCCTGGCTCTCACAGGAGGGCCGGCACAGCGCAGCGCCGCGCTGCCATGCATGCGGCGCGCCTGTGAAGCGGACGGGCGGCAGGATGAAGTTGTGCAAGTGCTGCCTTAGAGGCCAGTAGGGCAGGATGTAGGGTGTTGTCAGCAAAGTGGTCTCACGAAGTGGCGTGACATGGGGGAAGGGGTTGCCAAGCCAGCATGCAGGGGCAGTATGCCTCCCGGCCCCTGCATGGCCGGACGGCATGCTGGGCTGATTTGAAGTTGCTGACACTTGACACAAGCCCACTGAGGGCAGCACGCCGCTGTCGGCTCAATGACTGCGTCCCTGCTCACTTGACACTGGGCCCTGCAGGCCACAGCCTGCATTTCCCTGCGCTGGCTGGCTGCGCTATGGCGCAGCATGCTGCACGCACTGAGCAGGAAAAAATGTCACATGATCAGGATGCTTTTGTGAGCCCCAAGTTGGGGCCTCCAACATTTGTGGAGCAACTGAGTGCTCTGTGTACGCTGCTCTTATCATGCCAGTGTTGTTTAGTCATTGGTCAGGACCACCCTGAAGCGCTTGCGTTGTTTTGGCTGGCCTTGTGAGTCCCCGCATGTGGGCGACCATGTATGTGCGCATGCTATAGTCGAGCGACACTGCAGAACTTACGTGTTGGTTTCCGTACAACAGAAATTAGCACATGCTTTTAGTGGTGGTGTTTGTCAAGGGCCTCCCTGAGGAGAGCAGGCCTGGCTACAATTTGGGCCAGTATCATGTTGACAATAAGAGCGTGGCTGAGCCAGTGGTAGAGTGGCAGGCAACATGCTGCCTGCAATGTCTGCAACAAAGCGTGCCCTCTCACAAAAGCAGGCTGCCTGCAGACGCTGCCCCAGCGCAAGGCACTGCGCAAACCGCGCACTGCAACACACGCCTGCTGCGCGCCAACTGCACTACGCGAGTCACCGCGCACGGCGACCAGAGAGTGCACGGCCACCAGGGGCCCGCGCGGAGCGGGCCGCGCCTGTGGGCGCGTGCCGCGCATGGGTGCGTGCGGCTACGCCTGCACGGGCGCCGCCGCATCTGTAGCGCCCCCGCCCGCACCCTCCGCCGCCGCGGCCGCCGCCGCGTCCTGCAGCGCCCGCAGGCGCGCCTTGCGCCGCAGCAGCGTGCCGACCGCGTCCGCCACGCCCGGCTCCTCGTTCCCCAAGCCCTGCTCCTCCTTCAGCACGCGCACGAAAGCGGCCTGGCCGCACGCCGGGCACCAGACATCAGTGGTCGCACACCAGGGCAGCAAGCAGGGCACTTCCCGGTCGGAGCCGGTCTGAGCCTGGCGTCAAGGCAGCGCGGCGCACAGCTGAGCAGTGCCTGCATGCGAGCATGAGCCTCATGCCAGGAATTGGTGCAGCAATCCACTCTCGCAGACACAGTGTCCACCAGGCAGTGCCCAGCCCAATGCATTCATCCATAGCGGCACGGGCTTTGCTAGGCGGCCCACAAACGCTCCCAGCCCCCTCCGCTGCAACCCCTCCGATGCACCATGCAGCGCACAAACTAGCAGTCCCGGGCGGGCGGCAGGCGCGCCTGCTCGGCAACCGCCTCTTCCGCCGCCGCGACGTCCGCCGCGCTCGGCGGCCCGGTGTCCTCCGCCGCCGCGGCGCCACTGTCGGGCCCGCCCTCGCGCCCGTCCTCAAAGACCCAGCGCCTGATCACCGCCGCCTGGCCCACCTTCTGGCCTGCAAGTTGGGGGTTAGGGTGAAGGCCGTGCGGGCATGCGGCTGCAGCCGTGAGTAACAGCAACCGCTGCGCCCCTCGCGTAACCCCTGTGCCCATGCGGCCAGGGTTCCTGGCTGTCCGCACAGAAGAGCAAACAGCCTGCCTGCTGTCAGGTGTTTCTGGGTGCGCTTCTAGTCAGCGCGCCAAAACTCTTTTCACGCAAAGGCAGCCAGCACGCCGACGCAGGCGCGCCTGTTGGGGCTTCTATGGTGAATAAGAGGCCGTCTTGCACCTGCACAGGTGCCCAGGTCAGGCGCCCAGGTCAGTGTGCATACATTTTGACCGGTCGCGTCTCAGCAGCCGCCCAGAGGAGAAGCTCGAGGACTTTTCAACATCTGCAGCACGGAGCAACCCAGCCTCTCCACTGCTGATACAGGCCAGGTACATGATTTAGCACTGGCGCCCTTGTGGCGACAATGGTACTGCGTAGACCACTCAATGCACACAGGACACGCCGAGCTGACACCCAGTGCAAGCCGCTCCGGAAACCAGAGGGGTTTTGCAGCAGACCATAGCATGGCACAGGTCATGCTCTGGCTTCCCGCCTCTGTCTCATCAAGCGCCCAGAACGAGGATGCGCGCGTACCTGAAATCGCGTGCCCTTCAGCGACCTTCGCCATGCCGTGATGCCGCTGAGGTGACCCATATCTGCGGCCTCATCCAGGACGCCATTCCGCGCCTCCTGTGCCTAGTCACGCCACAGAGCGGCTTGCAGAAGCTCACAATCCCTGCTGCACAGCAGCAGGCGCGTGCACATTGCGGGCGCGCATAGTGCGCACAGCCTTATTGACCTGCGGTGCGCAGCAGTGCATACCTTTGGCCAAACTGCCTAGGCTTGCAGCATCATGCGCTGTGACAGATGCGGCGCACTGCAAAGCTCTCACGTTAAGGCTGACCAGCGTGGCCACAAGCGGCGTTCCTGTCCCCATCCTCTGACGCAGCGCACCTGCGCGTCATCATCCGCGCTGACCCGCGAGGGCGTCCCGATGAACTCCTCCCAGGTCGCCTCGAACAGGTCCAGCGCCGCCTGCCGCCCCAGCCAGCATGGTACGGGTTTTACACAGGGCTCTGCGCGGCTCTGACCCGCCAGACACACTCTGTCGCGCCGGTGCTGCGCCGCGAGGCAGGCACTGTATTATTGTGCCATTTGTGGCCATGCCCCGGGCGGGCCAAGGGTGGGCACAACAGGCTGCATGGCATGCAGCGCCGGGGTGAACTGGGCATGTTCAAGTCGCGTGGCTCTGCTCCTACCCCACACACAAGCCCGCGTCGCCCCTCGCCCAGCGCCAAGCGCGCCTGGTTGGCATAGGTAAAGACCGGCTCGTCCGACACGAACTTGTCGTGCGCGAGAACGACAAAGGGCGCCTCATACAGCGCGCGCGCCGCGTCCGCCAGCTCCACATCCTCCAGGATGTACCTGCGCTGTTTGCTGTTATGAGACATGCCTCCCTGCATGCCGCTTGAGAGCGGGGGGCTCTGCTGCCTCATGGGTGCGCCGGGTCTACAAGCCCCGCTGCCTTCAGGACGTCCATTGATACATTGAGATACTTTTTACTGTATTCATTGTTGTCAGCCGCTGGGATGCTGCTGCATGTTACTGTGTGCGACTTCAGCTACACGTAATATATACGTTACTGCAAAAACGGCATACACAAAGGTGACTCGCATGGCGCTGCTACTGTAAGACGGGACAAATGTCGACCGCCAGCACAGGCGCGTGGTGATGTTCAACACAGCAACACAGCTGCCCGGATACCGCGAGGCCGCCGTATGCATGCGCCAGCACACAAATGCGGGCACGTCAGGTCAGCCGGAGTGCGGCGGGCGCGCTCAGCCGCACCCGCCGACCTTGCGCCGGTACGACTCCACCAGCAGCAGGTTCTGCATGATGACGGCCGTCTCCTGGTATGGCAGCCGGGGCTTGCTGTCCATCAAGCTCCCCGGCCCCTTCTTCTGGCCGCCCTGCTTCTTGCCCCCGCCCTGCAAGGCAGGCCGGCACGGGTGCAGCGCTTGGGGCTGCACAAGCACGTGCGGTGCTCCTGCCACGCCTTGCTGGGGACGCTCAGTGCCCTGACAGCAAGCGACCTGCGTGAGGCCCTGTCAAACGTATGGAGTGCGGCAGTGGGACCGCGTTGCAGGGCCAGCTCTTGAGGTGCAGCCACTAGGAGATGTTGCTGTCTGGCGGAGCTGGCCTCTTTACTTGTCGAGGACCAGTTCAAAGCACGCAGCAACAACTTTCTTTCACCGTGGGGGAGAGCGGGTTCACAGTGTGGGAAAACGCTCCGATTGTCCAACCATGCACAACAACTAGCATGCGGCGGCAACACCCAGGCCGCCGCACCTTTTTTGCAGCATACACGCGAAAGGCTCTGCGGCATTGGTTGACTGGACGAGCTGCACGCATGAAACCAGTTCAATTACGTTGCAAAGCCTGTAGAGCTGGGAACAACCAAGACTGCCTGGGCACGTACCTGACCGCGGTGCTGAGCAGAGACAAAGGCCAATTTCCCTGCGGCAAACCTCCGCGCTTCTCAGTCTCGTGTCAACCTGACAGCAAGACAGCAGCATTGAGGCCCTTGCCTGGACAAGGAGTGCATGGCAGCTGATGATGCTCCACAGGTTGCGCAACGGCCCAGCACGCTGATGTGACCTGGGTTCATCTCCTTTACGGCAGTGCGCAGCTACTCAAGCGCTCTCTTTTCTGAATGCAGACAACAATTCAGTAGGAGGCTCCCTCAATGCGGCGACAGATTACGATAGCATCCACTGAAAGAAGCACCAATGGTGTTGTGTTACTTATTTCTTACAGACTGAGCAGCGTTTGTAATCATGTGCGTGATGATGCCCACTCCCCTTCACATGCCGGAAGGTCCTGCCTGTAAAGTTTCACGATGTCTGTTACATACTTTGAACAACATGTGCGCCTGTCACGTTGTGAAACTACCAAGTACATGTGCATATACAATCTAGATTATTAATACACATGGTACACACGCCAACCAGGCACCAGCAGCTAGGCTGCTGCCGCAGCACGGCTCAGAGCCGATGGCACAATGACGGCCAGCATATGGCCGTCGTCGACCTGCGCGCCTGCCAGTGCTGCCAGCGCTGTGACCTCCCCAGCGCATGGCGCTCGCACCTGCGCATCCCACACAAGGCCAATGACGACTGCAAACTTGCTGTGACACCTTGCTGCATGCCCCTCGCCGCTCAGGAGGCAGCAGAGGCGACACATGTGCTCCGTCTCACAGTGGCACGTGCAGCCGCCTGGTCGCCGCTTTCCCTTACCAACATGCCCTCTCATAGTGCTCACTACCAGCGCATAGCATCTGGCAGGGGTGCAGGTCGCAGCATGCCAGCGACGAATGCGCGTCCCAGGGCCGGCGTCCGCGCACCGTGTGCTCCATCTTCATGGCCTCCAGCACGAGCAGCGCGTCGCCCTCCGCGACCTCCGCGCCCTCCTCCACCAGCACCTGCGCCGCCTCCGCACCTCACGAGAGCCTCCAGGCTCCCAGGCGGCATGCGGCCCGCTGCCTATGCGACCAGTAAATTAAGCGGGGGCAGCCTCGCAGCGTCACAGTGAAGTCGTTGTGACTACACATGACAAAGTCCCAACTTCTTCACATGTGTAGTCAAAGTGGCCGCTGTGCTTTGGTGGCACAGTGTGGTGAACTTGCATGCCCACGTGTTCTCTACATGCTTCTGGCCACGAGAAGACACGCAGCAAGTCTGCAGGCTTGCGCGACATGATCGCAGCGGCTGCGCGCGCCTTGATGACGCGGCCCGGCATGGGGGTCACAACGGAGCCCGCGGCGGCAGCCGCGGCGCCCTCACGCGCCCACACGCGCGGCACCCGCGCGCGGAACTCATGCGCCTCCCCGCCCACCCACATCTCCAGGACCTGGAGGATGAAGAGTGGACCCCGTGAGGCTCAAAGATATTTCGGTACCCATCTACTGATCTACCCCATCGTCTGGATCTTCTGCTCAATCTCCGGGAAGTGCATGCGTGCTGTGCGGCCATGACTGCGAGCGCAATGGCATATGTCTGACTAGGCTGCTGTCAGCAGGGTGGGGACGCAGAGAGTACATGGAGCAAGCAAGGTTCAATGCGAGGCTGGCTTCAGACACTCTGCTGCCTGGCAGTAGGTGTCAGGTGAGGTCAGCGTATAGCAGCGCTGCACTCAGCCACGAGCTGCGCCGGAGGCTGCGAGAGCTCAAGGGCAGCAGCGCGCATGGTCGCGCCTGCTCGTCGCCGTGCATGTGGCTGTCCAGCGCGGCCGCAAGCTGCTGCCCGTCCAGCTCCGCGGCCAGCGCCCCGCCCTCTACACCGATCGCTAGGTGCCGCGCGGTGATGTCAAAGTCCTGGCCGCAGGCCCCCTGCACGCGCCGCATACGCTACCAGGTCCACTCTCGACATCCAGTGCACTGATGGAGAGCCAGACATGTGCCTTTTACTGCCAAACAGGTGGGGACTCCACCCCTCAGCGCCCAGTCCCTGGTGGCAAAGTGCGCAGAATTCTCTGCTCCCACCACGGCACCTTGGCACTTCTAGCCGCAGGCGCCTCACCAGACGCGCGCAGCGCTCGATACAGCGCATATTTCACGAGTGACAGCAAGCGCACTTACAGGAGCAGCCGCGGCGGCACATCACCTGGACGCGGATGGAGCCGTCGCGCGCGGGGGTCAGCCGCGCGGTCAGGCTGGCATCGTCCGCCGCGCGCAGCAGCGGCCCCACCGCCACGACAGGCTCGTGGCCCAGGCGCAGTGAGTCCGGGACGTCCCAGGCCGTCAGCGGGCCGGTGCTCGCGCCCGCCGCCGCCTCCGCCGCCTGGAAGGCTGATGTCTGACTTTTGGCATGGAGCTGAGGGCTTTTGACATGCATGGCAGATCCGAGCACTGCTCATCAGGCAGCACCCTGTCCATGTGTTCATGCAGCATGAGCCACGAGCTCAGGTCAGGCCGCGCTGCGGTTGCTGCACTTGGCGCAACCGCAGGTGGACCTCATGTCTGGCTACTGCCAGAGGGAGCAGGGTCTCCCAGAGATCCTGCTCACCCCGTGCACGGACAGCGCATGCGCCGCCAGCGCGGCGAGCGCGGCCGCCTGCGGCGCCAGCGGCGGCACCGCCGTCAGCTCCGCGCCGTGGCGCCCGATGAAGGCGGTGTCCAGCTCGGCGGCCGCAAAGGCCGGGTGCGCGGCCAGGCGGCGCAGGAAGGCCTGGTTGGTCGTCAGGCCGCCCACCTGCAGGGTAGGGTTCAACGTTCAAAGTGCAGGAGGCGCAGGCCCAACTACGCTCTCCTCAGCGATGTAGAGCTTGCAGCATGCCCATATTTGCGTGCGCGCGCGCAGATGTGCAAGGACGCGCCTCACGTCCGACCTCGGCAAGCACCGATAAGCAGACGAGTGGCCGTACGCACTCACATACCAGCAGTGTAATACTGGTGATTCTGTGCACAACTCTTTACGTTACATGTTCAGACTACTGAGTGGCATGCACGGTTAAGCGTACATGAGATGCACAAATTAGCTTGGATGTACTTCAAGTGCGGTTTCATGCTTGTACAGTGCTTCACCGTATCACATCCCTGGTGTGTCAGGGCGTTCAGCCACGCATTTGCTTCTCAGTGCTTGCCAAGGGCGGATGTGCGGCGCATACTCATGCATCTGCGAGTGCGTGCATGTTTCCAAGTGCTGCAAAGGGCACTGGTGCCTCATGCCGCACCTCCAGCTCAGTCAGCGCGTCCTGCAGCGTCGCGAGTGCGGCGTCGCGGTCGGGCCCGCGCGCGAGCACCTTTGCAATCATGGGGTCGTAGTGCTGGCCCACCTGTTCCTCGCCAGGCTGACCGTTGTCATCCAGGGCGCGAGCAGCATCTTTGATAGCCAGGTTAGCACCGCGCATTGGCAGACGCCTGAGGTCCGGTGCATCTGCTCTTAGCAGACAGAACGCTGCGAGCTGGGCAACCATAGCTGTAAGCTTGCTGGCACGACCACAGTGCACCAGGCTGCGAGCGCGGGCCTCACCGCGTCGCCCTCCTGTACGCCGCTGTCGACGCGCACGTCGGCGTCCCAGGCAAAGGCGGCGGCCGCGGGCGGCGGCCGCCAGCGCCGCAGCGTCCCGGGCGACGGCAGGAAGCCGCGCGCGGGGCTCTCCGCATACAGCCGCGCCTCAAATGCGTGCCCCTGGCGCATGCCGTGCGAGTCAGCAATTGTGTTTCGATCTCCCTCCCTGCCTGGCCGCTCTGCACAAGCTAGAGTCACGTGCCATGTCATGGTGGCAAAAAGCGAATGCTGCCCTCGGAGCGCATCGCGTGGCAGGCGGCAACAGCTGCCTCCGGCCAGGGAGCAGCTACTATCTCACCACCCAGACCATAGCGTGGGCGTGGCTGCCCCCGGCTGCAGCGACACTCGCGGCAAGGCACGCTTGCGCCGCAACGCACCGTGAGCCGCAGCTGCGCCTGCGCCAGCGGCAGCGGCTGGCCGGCGGCCACGCGCAGCTGCCACTCCACCAGGTCCACGCCCGTCACCGCCTCAGTCACCGGGTGCTCCACCTGGCGGCCGGCGGAGTTTGGCAGCATGGCCCTACCCCACCGCCCATCACCCTCACCCAAAGCTTACACTCACAGGACGGGCGTACGGCCGCGTGCACCCGCACAGCGAGAGTGGCATCATAAGCAAGGCGCAGTCTGCCTCAGGTGCAGGCTAATTGGGATGCGGTCTTGGCCTGCGGCGCTCACCACGCCGCGGAAGCCTGCACCCGAGGGGTATGTGCAGACCCAGAAGCACATTGCGACCAACAGGCACCAGCCCTCGATTGTTCATGCAGGCGCGCGGCTTGCCTGCAGGCGCGTGTTCATCTCCATGAAGTAGTAGTCGCCAGAATCCGTGTCAACAATGAATTCGACTGTACCGGCATTGCGGTAACCCACGGCGCGCGCTGCAGCCACCGCGGCTGCGCCGATGGACGCCCGGAACGCAGGGTCGATGCCGGGCGCAGGCGCCTCCTCAATGACCTGCGCCCGGCGCCGTGCTGGAGCGTCCATGGTGCGGCTACGCACAGCCTTTGTTGTCGGCTTGGTGTACCGGATTGCGTAGCATGAGGAGCATGTCGATGAGGTGTGGAGCATTAAACACTGGTTCGCTTCACACATGAAGCAGCATGAGCCGGCTCAGCACCTTTTGGTGCCGCCGCTGCATGCTGCAGTCACGCTCGTACAGGTGCACGATGTTGCCGTGCGCATCCGCAAACACCTGGTGGCCACCGACTCGCATCACTGCACAGCGACGGACTTGGTATGCTTGTCAGCAGCATTTGCCGCCTACCAGCAAGGCCACGCAGCAACTGGTCAGTATTCTGTGAGCCCCAGCAGTCAATCACCCCCCTGCCCGACGCCCAGACTCGCCTGACTGCTCTGCTCCAATGGTCTTGGCGCACAGGCTCGCCGGTCAGGCAGCAAACTGCCGTTTTATACAAACAAGGGCTACATGTCCACTGCCTGTGCATGACATGTAGCATGCATGCGGCACGTAAGGTGCAAGGTAGGGTCACAGCCTAACCTGGACTTCGATGTGCCGCGGGCGCTCGATGAAGCGCTCCAGCAGCACGCGCTCGTCGCCGAAGGCGGCCGCGGCCTCGCGCTTGGCGGACGCCAGCGCCTCCTGCGCGCGGCATAGGGTAGGGTATCCGCAGGCGCGCTCTGCGCCTGGCGCTGTAATAAGGCGGGAGCATGGCTGCTTGCCAGGCTGTGCGCGTCTGGCCCTGTGGCGCACAGCGTTTCCTGCCGCTACGCGCAGCGGCACTGTCTGGCTGACAGAATGCGCAGCAAGCACTACGCACTCCTATACGACACAGTGCTTCCATGGGACGTCCTGGCGGCGCGCAGGGGCCGACGCATTGCGCACAGCGTCCAAATCACCCCCATATTCAAAGACCTGATGTCACAGGAGAGGCCGAGAGGTGTCCCGGCGCGCCTCCAGCTCGTGGGCCGCCCGTGCGAGCTTCATGCCCTTGCCGCCGCCGCCGAGCACGGCCTTGACCAGCAGCGGGAAGCCGATGCGGCGGCCCTCCTCCACCAGCCTGCCCGTGCAGCGGCGGCTCACTCAGACTCAGGAGGTTCACATGTTGAGCTCAGGGCTTGGCAGGCGTGAGCTAGAGCGGGGCGGGCTCCGCAGTCATGGGCCCACTGACAGGGCGTCCGTCACGGACGGTGCGCTGGCTTAGAGCGAGCTCCGAGCGGGCCTGAGCGAGCAGGCCTGCTGTATGTGTATCCGAGTACCCCAGGACACACCTCGTGGTTGTGCAACACCACGCAGCAGATCTGGTGTGGTCTACAGGGTCCCAGGCTGCATACGCAGTCACGATCTCTGCACAGGACGCACGCGGAGCGCGCCCCGGCTTCTTTGACTCGAGGAGCTCCCGCATGCGTGTGCTGTTGCTCGCTGCATGCACAGCCACCCTGCAGCGACGCCGGACCTGGGCAGGCTCTGGTCCTGGCCATGGTAGCCGGGAACGACAGGCACGCCCGCCGCGGACATGAGCGCCTTGGCCTCGCTCTTGTTGCCTGGCCGCGCGCAGCCAGGCGCGTCAGGCATCGGGCACGTGACATGCACCCGGTTGCGGGCCTGAGGAGGCAAGCCCCTGCGCCGTCCTGAGCAGGACGGCTGCACACCCAGTGGCATACCCTTGTCACCTTCAGCGCACAATGCATGCATGTCTGGCGGGTTGCCACACACTAACATGATCAATCCCCCCATGGGATAGCCGAGACCTCGGCCAGCAGTTGGGTTGCTCACTACTGCAATCCGGGTGTAGCTTTCATCATTGACAGCATTAGCTGACGGCGGTAAGCACAGCATGCCCGCATGCCCAGTCCATAGAGCGGACATGGCCGAACGAACTAGCAGCGCATGGAGCTGCTGATGCAGCCCGCGGGCACAACGGTGAGCGTGCCCACCGGCGCACCCATGGCCGCGATGGCCGACGCGGGCGGCCCCACGAAGACCGCGCCGCCCGCCTCGCAGGCCGCGGCGAAGCCCGCGTTCTCGCTCAGGAAGCCGTAGCCGGGGTGGATGGCGCGCGCGCGCGCGCGGTGCGCCACCTGCGCCGTCCGGGAGCCTGTGCCGGGCTGAGGCGGCCATGCCCGGCACACTAACGGCCTGCTGCAGCGGCCGTTGTCTAGCAGAGGCCCTTACGTTGCGTGTGCCAGAGCGGCACGTTACATATACAGTGGCTTCAGGCTGTACAGGAACGTTGGTGAACAGTTAAAAAAACCTGTGCAGGAGCCAGCTCGGACGAGTTGCCGGGCTGACCTCGAGGATGCGGTCGCCGCGCAGGTAGCTGTCCTGGGCGCGCGCAGGGCCGATGCACACCGCCTCGTGCGCCATGCCGACGTGCACTGCGTTGCGGTCAGCCTCGCTGCAAGACACCAAGGAGGAGCAGTGTCAGGGAGCTTCTGCATGCCCCAGCCAGCCAGCTGGCGTCGATGGGTGCTTGAAACATGCGAGCCAGCGCTAGGCACCTGTACACAGCGACGGTTGGCAGGCCCAGCAGCTGCGCCGTGGCGAGCACGCGGCAGGCAATTTCGCCGCGGTTGGCGACGAGGAGCTTGCCAAAAGTGCCCGCCAGCTCCGCACCTGCGCAGCGGTCATCATGCCTGAGGCAATGGCCTTCGCTGCTTCTGTGTCGCACTCAGGCACTTACGCCTAGGAGTGCACGTGAAAGGAGGCTGCGTGTGCTGCGCTTGAGCAGCAAAGCACTTGAAGTGATGGTCACCTGCATCGTTGGTGCAGAGCAACCGTTTGCAGCTGTAAAGTGCTGTGCTCTTGAGAGTGCAGAGACTGGCACTGACTGCCTGGCAGCTGTGGCGCATTGCAGCAGCACTCACTCTGTCATTTGCTTCCGCTTTCACAGTGTAGCAAACGCACGCAAAGGGAGGACGCTTGCTTGTTTCATAGTATGCGCTTTCCACCATGCACCACTT
>JAABUH010003686.1_pt1 | contig 12909 bp, 16 predicted proteins | sample 5559121 | NCBI WGS metagenome assembly JAABUH01 (sample SAMN10711871, study PRJNA513364) | rock metagenome | isolation source: Antarctica rocks | place: Antarctica: Victoria Land, Battleship Promontory nord | collected 2015-12-28 | reverse complement strand
CCGTTCTTGAGGTCGGGATGAGGGGTCCTCCATAACCAGTTTGGAGAGATGTAAGCGGCAAGTGGGGGTAATGCTTCGGTGTCGTCCCAATCGAGGACGCCTGTGATATTGAAGGTGCCGTTAGCGGTGGGGTCGGTGGAAGAGATGTGAGAGGAAGGGATCGAGCGGTTGATAGCTTTGATAGCATGTGAGACGGGGTAGGATGTGGAGTGAAAACAGATCGGATGCTGGCACGGGCCATGGTGGGTACGTAGATGAGAATGAGGGCCTCATGTGGAAGAGGGTGATTGCAGAAGACTGACCGAAGCCACGAGCCAGGCTTCACACACTCTCAACAGCTCCTCCCTTTCCGGCTCCTCCTTTTTCAGCTTCTTATACCGCCTCAACCATTCTTCCGAGGAGAACCGTTTCGGATCACACTCGTAACCGAACCAGGGTGTCAACCTATCGATCGGGACGGAGAGGGTGAGATCCGGATGGGAAAGCAGAACGGCCGGTAATGGGGTCGAGGAGGGGGAAGGAAGAGGAGGATCGAGTTAATAGGGCAGACCGAGTCGAGACGAGACCAGAGGGTGATCAATCGATCCTTGACCGAGGACACGGGCGGGTGCGTAGAGATGATAGATGAGTGACTTTTCGACCGAAGCCGGTGGTTCCAATGCATGGAAAGGGTCGAGAAAAGGCAGGAGCACGATCTCCCCCAGTCGTATGTCGATCCGAGCTGGAGGTATCGACATCCCCCGTTGGAGCTTTGACGGGGGTTCAATGTATCCCCGAGCGACTTTGCCTCGCCAAACGTACAGTATGAGTATGGTGTTGAGGAGATGGGATGAGCAGGAGCCTTTGTTTACTGTATCTGGAAAGTGATAAGGAAATGACGCATCATCGGATCCCCCGGGGCCGATGTTTCTGCCATCCCGGTCCCTCCTTCTGTTTCCCCCGTCCCAGTCCTGCCAGAAAACATGTCCGGGTCAGCCGACATTGACCCAGCCTTTGATCCGAGGCTGATCGACATCATCAACACCCTATCTCTCCTCCCCATCACTTTTCAGACCCAGACGTGGGGTGGAGGAGCGACCCAGACGACGGAGAACCAGCGTCGTGCCTATCTCGTCCCCTGTCACCCTTGCACGTTCGCACACGATCCCCTCCTGGCCGATCGCGTCTTTGGCTCGATCCATGTCCATCCCATTCCCCGACTCGATGTCGGCCCGGGACTGGAGCAGGCGTTGAATTATCAGGTGATGGCGGGAAGGATGATGGGGTTCGAGAACCTGAGCGCCGAGATCGGGGTTCAGATCTTAATCCTGAACACCGTCATCGGTCTCGCCACCGTCTTGCTTCACCACGCGGCCCATCCCATCAACGAGCGTCGGTTCGAGATCCCAGGGGTGGGAGCGATCCGGTCCGATCTCCGTTGTCTGAAAGACAGGACGTACGCCTCGCCAAAGATGGTCACCACCGGCGAGGTCAAGCCGGAACACAACCTGCCGCTTCGGCACATGAGATTGCTCGTCCGACTGATCGCGGAGGGTAGGGTGAGACTGGTAGAGGATGAACTGGGTATCCCGGCGGTGAGAGTGAGTTATACGAGGGGGGAGAGGGAGGAGGACGAGGAGGAGAGCCAGAGCATGGATCCTTATTCCGTCATCACCGGAGTCCTCGAACAGGTCGGTCTTTCATCTTTATCTCGCCACGGACGAGGTGATTACCCGCTGATCACTCGGCAGATACTCCGTTATATGGTCCATGACCGTGTGGATCACTCCTTCATCACCAATTACGAGGCTTACCTCCTCCTCCGCGTCACCCTGCACCCTGACCTCCGATCCCAAGCATCATCCTCATCCCGATCTCCCCCGGCCGTCCCGCATTACCTCTTTGAGATCTCCTCCTTGATCCTCCGAGAAGGCCAAGCGACGATCTATCGACCATGGCTCCACCCGGCCGGCTTGATGATCTGCCTCGCCTTCTTACGCGAAGGGAGGGATCCGGTGCTACCCCATGCCATCGACGTGCCGGCTCGGACGAGGAGAGGGGGCAGTGGGGCGGGTAGGGGTGGGGGGAGGGTGAGAGTCAGGAGACGGACGAGTGGTGAGCAGGAAAGGAATGGACAAGGGGGGATACTCGGCTCTCTGTGGCGTACAGTCACCGGGATGGGGAGTGGGAGTGGTCCAAGGGACCGGGAAGAGAGCGATGGGATGGAGGTCGAAAAGGAGAGCGAGAGCGAGGAAGGAGAGACGGATGAGGATGGAGAAGAAGAAGGGATGGTATCCGACGAAGATGGAGATGAAGTTATGGACGAGATGAGTGCGATTGGACCCGGCCTGGGCGGTGAGATGATGGTGAGGAGTCGTCTCCATCCCCGACGAAGCGCACACTAATGCTTCTGGCTGTTCTCAGTCAACACCAGCTTTTGTGGACGGTCCCAGTCCGGTGAGTCCAGGTTGGAGTCTGGTTTTCTCTCCTGCTCCAACCACGAGGCAGCCTACCGATCGCATCCTCAACTTCCTTCCCCGAACCGCATCCCGTCATTCCCGCTGATGTGACAATTTCATCAGTATGAGAGGGTTCGGAGACGACGACGTCACCTAGCCAGGATGTGGCGCCGACCAAGCCTCGACAGGGTGGGTGGCATCAGGCTGAGGACCAAGTCCGAGATCAATAATGATGCAACCGGTCAGCAGGGTCGGAACCGGGATTCGACCTCGACTGGTAAGGTGAATGTCACGGGAGAGGTCTTTCTCGACCCCGCTCAACCGTCCTCTCCCCCAAACGCTGCTGCTGACTCGTCGATTCGCTCAGTCATCCGTTCGGTCTGACGCGATCATGAGTCCGGTCTCAATCCGCTCGTATCAACCTTGGTCGTCCAAGCCGGACCATTCAAAGGTCAGTCCGAAATCTACAGAAGCCCTTGCATTCTCTCTCAGCCCCCTGCTCTGCGTTACCGACGACATCATGATCTCGTTTCGTCATCCGCTGACGCCGACTTCCTCCCTTGTCCCTCCCCTCTTATCCCTTTCCCCACACAGTGGCCCCTCCCACCGATCGAGATCGAGCTCGAGCTTGACTGGCTTGAGCTGTCCTTTGACCAAAACTCCCTCAACCGGTTCATCGACCTTCTCGGCAGGTACCCTCGAACATTCTCCGCACCGATGTCGATGTCGATGTCGTTGGATGTAGAGACGGACTACGAGAGTGTTGGCTTCGAGGAGTCAGCTGGGGGTGGCGCCGACGAGGATGGAGATGGAAAGGGGGATGACGACGGAGGTGAGGAGGAGAGGGAGGGATGGCTGGATGAGACGAGGAAGGCGGTCCCCGGGGCGGTCTCCGAATCCACGGTGGTGAAGCTCCGGATCGATCGAGCGGTAGGGAGCGGTGCGATATGGGATACCTACCTCGGCTCAATCTCACCCTTGCCCTCAATCTCCTCACTCGAGCCGAGCCGAAGCGAGGACGGTTCCTGTTCCAACATGCTCTCTGACCGCAAAGCTCGACCCAAGCTCGCCGTCAAACTCACATCCCCACCCCTCTTTCCCGCTTCCGATGACCCGTCGAGCCGAGGCCGCCCCTCGTCGTCTCAAGTCCGTCAGTCGATCCTCACCGAGTCGAGGGTGTTCGCGAGCAGGTTGAGGGACTTGCAGGGCACGGTCGTACCCCATCATCATGGGATCTGGCGATGTGGTGGAGGAGGTGGCGGGAGAGAAGGGAGCGGAGAGCAGGTGTGGATGAGCTTGATGGGGTGGGGTGGGGAGGCGAGATCAGGGGTGGAAGGGTGGAGTGAGCGCGACAAGTGAGTGATCGGTCTTCCGCTCCCTCTGCATCGTTCCCACCTCTATGGTAGACACCGCCTTTGAGCTCGTACCGTCGACCGGGGTCTTGCTCCCGCTCGGGCTTCTGGTCGAGACTGACGCTTCAAACCCTGAACGCTTAGACAGACCATCCTCTCGCATTACTCTGCGCTCCATCGTGCCGGAGTGATCCACAACGACGTCCAGCGACGACATTGGCTCCATTCCCCGCCGTCATCCCCCTCTTCCTCCTCTGCGACCTCCACCGACTCATCCCCTCACACAACTTCGCCCATCCTGATCATCGATTTTGAACGGTCCCTCACGATTGACCAATTCCGAGGAGATGGAACGGGAGCTGAGCTCGGGATCGGAGCGGGAGTAGGAGTGGGACTGGGTGATGGAGCGGGACTGGTAGAATGGGAGAGATGGACGGCGTGGGAGATGGGGAGGGTCAAGGAGCTTTTGAGGGGTTTGAGAGAATGAAAGGGGGGTGATGGAGGCAAGATATGATGGGCTGTGGAGACTTTGGTGGTTCTGTGGAGACGATGTGCGCTCTGGAGTGATGCGGATCGAGGCTGTGTTTGGCGTTTGGAGATGTGTGTAAGAGTCCGGCATGGTTTGATGCGACCCGTCAATGGGATGATCGATGAGACCGGGATGCATCTGAAGCAGAGCTTACGTACGATCATCACAAGACTCCCCGCGACGCCAGGTAAGGATGTCCAGGCTTCTCGAGGATGGGCCCGACTCGCCAGAGAAGCGGAGCGGGTCCCAAGATCTCATCATGACGTTTCCCTAAGTCACATTTTATTACTGATGCGCCCTCCCCCTTTGAACAGGTATGTCTCAAGATGTACTACGTTCCATTGATGGGTCGGATCATTTTGCGAAAGAGTGCAGTCTCGGATGGGCGTTGGAGAGATGGAGATGGACTGGAGTCGCTGTCGGTCGAGGCAGCCAACCAGTAGGGAGGAATAGAGGTATTTAGGGTATTTAATGATCTGTTAGACTCCCGTTGTTCATCGTAATATTTACCATAGTAGGGGACGGGGCTTATTGTTCATTGACGCATCTGACAATTCAATCAGGACTGCAGAAATCCTAACGGAGAACCTAATGCTGGCATCTAGCTGCTGACCTGATCTACAAGGTCGAGCTAACCCGACAATGTTTGCCTGTGACATGTCAAGCATGCCACATGCGTAGTACTGACTCTCCAAATGAGGGTACTTGATTAATTCAAACTCATCGGTACGGTTTTCACCAAAGCAAAGCTGATCATGTACCATCAGACATCATCCACCGCCTCTATCCACCCCACATCTCTCACCCGACGAAAAACGATCACCTCTTGGACCCGAAGGGGACGGCGGAATGGTGTCGGTGGTTGAGGCCGGGGTTGAGGAAATGCACGGGGATGATCGTGCCGGATGAGAAGGGGTCGAACGTGGATTCAGGATGGGAGTGGTTTTTGAGTCAGTTGCTTTTTTGGGGGGGGTTGTGGTGTGTATTCCGCGGTCCGCTTCGATGTGAGTCACCAATCGTCTCTTCGCCTTCTCGACTTCGCCAGCGCGGATCGTCATGAACGACTGGATGAACTCACGATGTGGGTTCGAACTTGAGTTTGGGATGACGGCGGGAGGCGAGGACGGTAGAGAAGAGGTTCGGGAGGATGGTCTGATCGCGTACGAACGTGATCTTTCCCTCCCATTGTTTCCGAGTGGACGCATGAGGTCGAACACCTCTGGATCTTCAAACACTGCGTTGGATTACACCCACAGGTAGTCCCCCTCCGTATTCGGGTTGGCCGTCACCAGTTCCTCGGCGTCGACGTTGACGGGCCTGATGGGATCCGTCATTGTGGAACTGGATGGGGGCAGATCGAGAGTGATAAAGACCCGCTTGGCTCATGAATGGGACGGAGGTGAAGTCAGGATCGAACTTGATGGGGAGAGGTCTCGGCAGATCGCTGTGGAAGATGCAGAAGATGGAAGGGTTGGCGGGTCGATGTCCATCTTAAGCAATTTGGGATAATAGGCGAACGTTGGTAGCGTCTCCCAACTTCCGCCGAGGGAGGAGGAGGGAGACAAAATGTACCGGCTTATCTGAGTTGTCAGAGTGTTCATCCGGTGAACGCAAGGTGGATCCCTTTCTTCACTCAAGTAAGGAATGCTGTTTTGAACTATCCCAAGCCGATGAGAAAAATTAAAGATACTCGAGCTGGACGAAGGGACCGGTAGATTACTCAACAGGATCACCGATCTTCCACCATGTCAAGGTTAGACGAATCATCCCTTGTACAAACTGTCTCTCCTCCTCGACACCCTGCTCACATGTCTCGCCTGTCATCTCGACCACATCCCATGTCTTACGATATCCCCACGGGTTCGGAGCCGGTGCCGGTCCGAGCGAATTGGTTACCTCATTGGACTAGGGAGCGCGTGGAGCGCGTCGGGGATGATTATGATTGGGTGAGAGGTGCGCGTGTGTGGAGTGAGGAGATGGTCACTTCTGAGGTTGGGAAGAAGAGAGCTCGGTCGGACCAGGACGAAGAGGAAGAAGAAGGGAGGAAGAGAGCGAGGAAGGAAAAGGTGAGTTTGTTTGAATAGAGGTTTCTTGGATCAGGTCTCGGTGGCGGATGGATCGACCGTCCTCCTTGGATTCGCCCTTGATTACGGACATGGAGATGTCGATGATCTACCCTCGATCGGTCGTGCACTGTAGGCGATTCTTACATCCTCACCCTCGTCCCCCAAACCACACCCGCGAGTCAAGGTCCTATTGTCCGGGAAGAACCTCCCACTCGCTCTGGCTCGTCAAGGTTTCTTCGGGACCGCGTCCTTGAGATTCGCCAGATCGTCCAAGCGGTTCGACGTTACTTCGGGCAAGCGAGTCAAGAGATCTGAACGGGATTTGCTCAAGGATCAAGATCTCCAAGTCTTCTCGCAGTCGGAGGCAGAGGTAGAGGGGGAGGAGGAGGGTCATGACGACGTCTCGGGAGGTGATTACCTCCTTGGCGCGTTCGCTCGGACGACGACCACGACTCTGTGGAGGGAGATCCGACCGTATCTCGTCGATCTTGTCCGGTCAAGCGCGGAGCTCATCGAAGCGTTCACCATCAAGCCCTTCGATTTCGACCTCGACTTCAATACCGACGAAAGTGAAAGCGAATCAGAACTGTCCCTCGTACCCACGATCGACCGTATGTCCTCTCCGTCCTCATGTGATTGACTCATTCAAGATCCCGATCAAGGATCCGGACCACTCTCAGCCCATCATGATTCATCTTCTTCACCTGCTCCGCACTGCCTCAATACCCCTTGATTCCGCTTCACGATCCCTTCCACCAAAGCTTGGATCCCTGTTCTTCGGTCCAGAAGCTGGTTCGGTAGTCGAAGGCTTACGGGACATACAGTCCCGATGGGCAAGCGGGAGATTACGACAGGTCGAACTCGAGGCGTTGCTGGACGTAGCGGCAGGCTTTGAACACTGAGAGATTCCACCGTCTAGCCGATCGCTCAAACCATCTACCTCTCTTCTCGGGCGAGGATGCTGCATGGGTGTAGACGTCCGACACCTTGCTCTCCGTGCCTAAAGGTTGGCGAGTCCAATTCTCATATGTTTGGGTACAGCTGACGGAGCTGAAAGCACGAAACTCGGGAGACCTCGGCGGTTGATCCGTCGATTGAGGTTGCACTCAGCTTAATGTCTCAGGGACTGACTCTACGCGCGAAGCACCCCTCGATCGTCAAGGAGATTCTCGCCTGTTCTCGCGAAATATTCTGCGCCAGCAGTCTCAGAACATGCGTACCTCGTGTTTCGGGTTACATCATGACCTATGTGTGGGGACTCCCACCGACTGGGCGTCTCGGGCATGACGATAGACCTGATGATGAAGCGGGTTAGGACATGATGATGAAGAAGAGAGATACATCTGAGAGTCTGATACAACAATCTTTCTTGTCCGTTCGATCAGCTTCGTTAAGGCCATGCGCCATCGTATCTTAGCTGTAACAACCTCCCGATCAGAATGGTACCATCGCCAATGTCGATGGCATCTTGAGGTTCACTCTGAGGGAACAGCGCAGGGAACCATCCGAGGAAACCCTGACTCCAAAATCCGTCCAGCAGCTCACCCTTACAGTATCGACCATCACACCCGATGCATATCCCTCCTATTCCTTCGTCCCTAGCAAGCAGTAGCATTCATGAGTTACCGGGAATGTTACGGATGGGGCAAGGAGTCTTGATAGCTCCAGAGACGCATTAGGGGATAAGACGTATCCGGCGAGGTTCAAGCTGTATAGGACGGTGGCGGTGAGACAGAGCTGGTCGGTCTACAGCTTACAGACCATCCTCTGAAAGACGAGCTAGATGCATCGCCCTCATAGCATAAAGTACATTCGTAACAGTCAAGAAACTGGGTGGTGCTATTGTTTAGTCAAATTCTGGTTGATCAATGAACATTCTATCACTCTAGGTGGAGGACGTGAGATATCAGTCTGGATAGTCGTGAGATTATCAATCTAGGTAACGGGAGGTGGATAGTTCGTAACGTATGCAAACGTCGGATGCCATCTCGTCCCCATCCACCAAGCCATGGAAAACGAACGCGTCCTTGCACAAAAAAACCCGCGTCCATACATGAACATCCCCCCCCCCCTCCCCTCCTCCGCGCGAACGCCCCAGCCCACACCACCCGGCCTCCATCCACAAAGGACCTCCCCAGGAGGAAGACTGAGATTTCCTCACCGGCCAATACGGCCTTCCACGCGGAGTTCGAGCAAGCGGTCGAAGACCTTCCTATCGACCGGGACGACGTCGATTTGATATACCCACGCTGGGATATCTTTCTTGGCCTCGTCGGACTCGGACTCGGATTCGGACTCGGAATGATCACCAAGATTCGGTGCGGGTCGGACGCAAGGGCGATCTTCTGTTTTGTGCGGGATGAGCGCGATGGGTTGGGAACGGGAACGTTCGTCCTCATCCTCGTCCTCGCCCGACGGATACCTCGACCGCGTCTGTGTCCGTGTCTTCGCGATGAAATCTCGCAAACTCCCATCGTCGTTGACACCACCCCGTCCCACCTCCCAATCGATCGCAACCTCCACGTCATCCTTTCGCTCCTTCCCCCACACGAGACTTCCACTTTCGACATCCCGGAAGTCATCTTCGTCTCGGCCCCGGGAGGAGGAATCGTCTTTGAGGCGGCCAAGTCCAGGCCGACGGTCAGGCTCGTCTCGCTTCCCCAGGTCGAACTTCGCCGCCGTAGGCGTGATGAGCATGAGCGATTCCGTAGATCCGTCAGAGCCGGCGACAGCGACGGCGACGGCGGCCTTTTGGGTGGACTCTCCATCTCCATCCTGATTTCTCGCGCTCTCGCTCTTCCCGCTCCATCGGGCTTCCCGATCGGTGAACTCGATTCGTCTAGGCACCTCTCGCTGCTCGCCCTCTCGCTGCTTCTCATTCCCCTTGGCCTTGCTACTCTTTCCGCCCCAGTTATGGCTCTTGTGTTTTGGCCGTCGAGTGCTCGAGCCATAACCCTTGTCCCCCTGATCAGCCTTGCTCTTCACCTTCTTCCTCTTCTTCCCTCCCCCGTCCTCTTCCTCATCCCAATCTTCCCCGTCGTCATCGTCATCCTCGTCCACCTGACACTTTGACCGTCTGAACCTATACAACCACCTCATGTCTTCATCCGTCAACCTACCCCTCGACTCCCAGCATGAGCCGCCTAACAGACCGTCAACGAACGACCAGATGGGGCTATCGGCCGGAGGATCCGAAATACGTGTCAATGGTGTGTTCAACGTGATGCTCTGCGATTGAAGCGGTTCGAGGGCGTAACGGATCGAGGTATGTAAGGTGGCGAAGGATTCGACGTCGATCCGGTCGTGCCGGATGCTGGTCGCTGTCGGAATGGGAGCGGACGCTCCGTTCGTTGATGTAGATGGGCGTTGGCGTTCTGCTCGGAGCAGCGAGTGTGGGAGGGATGAGGCGAAGGTGCGGGACGTGATGAGGTCTTGCAAGGAGAACGTCCCGTGATTCCGCCCAGTCGGAGAAGAGACGTAGGGTGGCTCCAAGCCGTTGAGAAACTGTTCCGAGCAGTCTATGAAGAGGCAAGGGAGTCGATATTCCTGGGCGGCCAGCGACATCGTCGTCGTACCTGCCAGAGGTTCCCGTCCGGTATTTGCTTCACCCATCCTAGCCGTCGTGCTCTGTCTCTCCTCCATACTTTCATCTCCACCCTTCTCACTCGGCCTCGGCGGGAGAGCCATGACCCTTCCCCATTCGGTATCGACCACCCTCATGCCGAGCCAGCCTCCACAGAGCTCGTGCACCGCGACGATATACAAAGCCGTCTGCACCGTCCCCTCCCTCACGCACCTCTCCCTCACGCCCATCCCGACCGAATCCACGTTGATGTGCTTGACCTCGGTCGGGAGATGGTAGAGCCAAACGGAGCGGCGATCGATCGGTCCCAGGCGTGGCTCGGAAAGTGTGATGGGACGTTGTGAAGAGGCAGGGACGGTCTTGCTGAGGAAGAGACAGAGGTCGATCTGTGTGGTGCCGTGGAGCGTCGAGCTTGAGGGGCGAGAAGACGGTTCCGACACGCGATGGGCGGAGGTAGGAACGCGCGAAGAGATCCTCTGGGAGGAAGGGGTCCGAGGGCGTGGATCGACTTGAACGACGGTCGAGATCGAGGGTGAGGGTCGGGTGTCGCGCTCAAGGGCATGAACCTGTACATCATAAAGTGCGGCATCAACGAGAGTCCATGGCAGCGGGAGAGATAAGAAGGCGGGCTATACATACACGGGATGTTTCAAGCGAAACCCACCTTGGTCAAAGGATAGATCCCATCTTGGACGAACAACTTGGTCCTCAAGCTCGCTTCCGGTATCACATCCAGCAATACGCTCTGTTCCCCTCCATCCTCCCCCTCCCCGATCTGAGCGAGATGTCGAGCCACGCGATCGACATCCCATTCAAAGCACGCCTTGATGAGAGCGGTCCATGTGTCCCGAACCTCCGCCTCGGCGAACGACCGGTTACGATCGGTGCATCTCTGGATCAGGCGATCTCGAATCTGGCGCCGGGGGGGGGGGTGGAGTCACGATCAGTTCGAGCCGATAGGGGACGGGTACGGGCAAGGGGACTCACCACCATCCACGCACTGTACCAGATCGGTGCGTCGCTTGGCAAGTCCCGATCTCGAGCGATCTCTGGATCAGGCGGAGGGTAGACGCCGGGGGAGCGCTCGGGGATGTCTAAAGTCAAGTAGGCCGAGACGAGGTGATCGGATCGGACGGGGTTGAGCAAGGGTACAGAGGATGGGAGGGATGAGTTTGAAGAGAGTAAGATGAGGGATGAACTGTTGGGAGTGATGGAAGACATGACCGTTGTTGAAGTATAGGCCAGTCAGACGAGACACAACGACACAAGGGAAAGACGAACGATAGACACGCTACCAGCCTCGTCTGCGTACCTAATTTCCTCCCCCCCCGTAAATCTCGCCCCTCGCTGATCCTTTTTGTCCATCTTCATGTCCTTTGCTCACACCACGTCTCACTCTCCTCTCAGACCATGACCATCCCCGTCCTGCTCCACGTCCTCTCGCCCCCGCCCCAACACCTCCTTCTCCTTCCCCGCTGGATACACCACTCCCCTCTCAACTCACCATGCCGTCTTCTCAATCACCGTTGAGGCATCCACGCCACTCAACCCTTCGCCCTTCACCCGCCTGTAATCGTGCCGCTGTGGAAGCTGGCCCGTATCTCGACGCGAGAAATCCCCCTACAGCCTCAGCGACCTCCTCCACAACCACGTCGCCCCGCCTTATTACCCAGAGATCCCGCCAAGAAGTAGATTGAGGAGAGCGCAGAGTACCTTCCGTCCGATGTGAATTGTGACGTCCCACTCGCTCCCCGGTTCGACAACGCTCAAAAGTCGTTGCTAGCTCGGCTCAGGGTCTGAATCGACGGATCCACCGAATGCTCCCCGCTCGAGCTTGGGCAAACACCAGCGCGACGACGACGGCGACAAGCTCACGTCTCCCTCCAGAATCTCTCCTTCCACACGGTCTCCCTCTAAACGGCAGTCCCCCAACCCCAGGCGCGGAGGACGGGTTCGGCCGGTCAGAGATCGACAAAGTCGAGCAGGGCTACCTCCTTCTGGAAGGCTCTGGGCGGTACATTCTCGTACGTCTTCTCCGTCTCGCACCGGATCCACAACTCCAGGGTGTAAGCCTAATGGATTGTTATAGGTTTGCCAGTCAAGTGCTCAGGTGGAGAAGATTACGGGCGGGATCTTGGATATTCTCATCAATAATGCGAGTTCTCTAGTCCCGACATCTTGTCCTGACCTGATGGTCTAGGCGTCCCCCAATGTTCGGGCTCCACTCCTGACCTTCCCCATGGCAGAGTACAGGTCTAGCTACGAGGCGATCGTCTTTGGCCCGCTGCGTCTCATCCAGCTTCTCTGCCCGTCGTTGGTAAATACCGCCGCTCATCTGGACCGGGGTCGCACGGTGATCTTCAACATCGGCACGGCAGGCCGTCACATCCCCATCGCTTGGACAGGGGGATACATCCCTGCTAAGGTTTACCCGTCAATCCTCAGTCATGCGTTCTGATTGCTTTGGAATCAGGCTGCGCTCGAGGTTGTATCAGAGACATTGAGGCATGAGATGCGGCCTCTCAACGTCGCCGTCTTCTATCTGAACGTCGGTAAGCGCTGTTTTTACGGTCTTAGCCATTGGGCTGATCTCAAATTAACAGTCACGGTCAGTACTGCCACGGGTAGTAAAGAAGTACACCCAATCGACTCGACGTCGCCAAACGCCACGTACTACACAGACTTCATCTCCACCATGCTCAAAGAGGCCCAAGACACCCTTCATCCTAAGGTCAGGGACGGTTCCCGTCCGGAGGTCGCCGCTCAGTGGATCCGAGGGCAATGTGAGAAGAATGGATGGGGTGGGGTGCTTTGGTTCGGCAAGTCCGTTTGCATCCCTTAACTGAGAGCAAGAGGATGCAGCTGAATGGGACGGGGTACAGGATGATCTGGCTCTTTCGATACATCATTCCCATCCTCCCGAGCTGGCTCTTCGATCGAT
>JAABUH010003685.1_pt1 | contig 12910 bp, 11 predicted proteins | sample 5559121 | NCBI WGS metagenome assembly JAABUH01 (sample SAMN10711871, study PRJNA513364) | rock metagenome | isolation source: Antarctica rocks | place: Antarctica: Victoria Land, Battleship Promontory nord | collected 2015-12-28 | reverse complement strand
GATCCGCCTCGTCGAGCACGACGGCGCCCGCGTCCGAGCCACGCTGTCCGCCCGCGCCGCCACGATGCGCCGCCGCGAACTCACCGACGCCGAGGGCAAGGCCGCCGAGCGGGACGTGTCCATGAGCGTCGCGCAGCTCGTCGTCGTCGCCGGCTTCGTGGTCTTCCTGGGCTACCCCGCCGTCGTCAACGTCCTCGGGATCTGACGGGCCTCGGTGACTTCACAGTTTCTGAGGGCCCCTTCACTCCGCCCAGACCGCACGCCAACCGCACGGCCCACCACCTCACAAGGAGAAGCAGCATGGACGCCCTGACCGTCTACTTCGCGTTCGCGATGGCGCACGTGACCAGGCTCAAGAACGAGATCAAGCAGGACGGCGACCGCGGCGACATCGTGCAGACCGTCATCATCATCGGGGCCTTCGCCGCCGCAGCGATCATCATCACCGCGATCCTCATCACCAAGGCCAAGGACACCGCCAACAACGTCAAGACGCAGTAGCGGCGGCGTCCGGACCGGCATGACCACACCCCTGCAAGGCCACCCGTCGAGCTCGCGGCTGGCGCCGCCCACGCGGCGCCGACGGCGAGTGCGCGGGCATGCCCGCAGCCGAGTCACCCAGGGGGCGGGCCTGGACTTCACCCAGCGGCGTCTGGATGCGAACGACGGCGGTTACAGCATCGTGGAGGCGGCCATCGTCTTCCCGGCGGTGCTGGTGATGCTGTTCGGGGTCGTGCAGTTCGCGCTGCTGTGGCACGGCCGGCACGTCGCCGAGGCCGCCGCGCAGGAGGCCCTACGCACTGCCAGTGGTTACCAGTCCACTGCGGCGCTGGGGGAGAGGGACGGGCGGGACTTCCTGCACCAGGTCGCCCCCAACCTGTTGAAGAACCCAAGCGTGCAGGTCAGCCGTAACGCCACCAACGTCACCGTCCAGGTGCGTGCCAATGTGGTGTCGCTGTTCGGGATGCACCTGACCGTCTCCGAGACCGCCGCCGGGCCGGTCGAGCGTTACGTAAGCGGCGGCTGATGACCCGCCCGGCCGACCCAGCTGCCTCCGGTGCTGGCGGTGCCGGCGTGCGCCACCGACTCGCCCAGCGTCGTCGGGACGTCGGCGACGGCGGGTTCGCGGCACTCGAGTTGGCGTTGTTCACGCCGTTCCTCATTGTCATGCTGCTGCTGGTGGTGGGGCTCGGCCGGGCTGCCCACGGCCGGCAGCTGATCGACCAGTCCGGTGCCGCCGCAGCCCGCGCCGCCTCCCTGTCCAGGACCCCGTCGAGCGCTGTGGGAGACGCCCGAACCGCAGCCGCCAGCACGCTCGCCGAGGCCGGCCTGTCCTGCAACCACCTCGACGTCGGCGTGGACACCAGTGCGTTCCGGCCCGGCGGCTACGTCGGCGTGACCGTGCACTGCGTCGTGAGCCTGCGGCGCCTGGCCGTCGCCGGACTGCCCGGGCAGGTCACGGTTACCTCCACGTCCCGGTCCCCGCTCGAGAGCTACCGGGAGTTCCGATGAAACGCACGCCCGAGACCAGCGCCCACTCCGGCGCAGGCCGCGCCACCCCCAGTAGGCACCGTCGGCGCGACGAGGGCTCGATCACGGTCATGATGCCGATCCTGGCGGTCGCTCTGATCGCCATGACCGGCCTGGTCGTGGACGGCGGGACCGCGCTGTCCGCCCGCGGCCGCGCGGCCGACGTCGCCCAGCAGGCCGCGCGCGCCGGCGCCGACGCGCTTGACCCCAACGCCCTGCGGCACACCCGCCCGGCCCGGCTCTCGGTGAACACCGCCGCGGCGGCCCTGGCCGCGAACAGAGTCCTGGTCGTCGGCGGTGTGCAGGGGACGGTGACCGTGTCGGGGGACACCGTTACGGTCCGCGCGTCGGTGCAAAAGCACACCGCGATCCTGTCCGCCGTCGGGGTGAACACCGTGCAAGGCGCCGCCTCCGCCACCGCCACGATCCTGTACGGCGGCACCACAGAAGGGCACTGACGATGCGAGCCCTGCGCAGCGGTCTGCGGGCGCTCGGCGCCCTGCTCGTCCTGCTCCTGCTGCTCGTCGGGATCCCCGCCGCGCTGGCCATCACCGGCAACCCCCTCGCGGCGCTGCCCGACCTGCTCGCCGGTGACGTCACCGACACTGGCGTCATCGCCATCCTGGCCACGGTCGCCTGGGTCGCGTGGGCGCAGTTCGCGGTGGCCACCCTGGCCGAGTTGCTCGGCGCGCTGAGGCGCCGCCCGGCGCCGCGCATCCCGGGGGTGTTCGGCGGTCAGCAGCAGCTCGCTCGTGCCCTGGTACTCGGGGTGTTCGTCCTGAGCTCGGCCAACAGTGTCGGTCACACGTCGCAGGCGTCGGCAGCCACGCCGCCGGCCGGCCGCGCGCCAACCAACTCGGTGACGCAGCAGCTCCACCCGGCACCCCCGCAAAGCGCCCTGGCCGCGCACCCAACCGTCAGCGCCCACCGGGGCGCCGCGGCACGTCACCAGCAGCCGACGACGCTGTACACGGTCCGGCCGCTCGGTGAGGGCCCGGGGACGCTGTGGGACATCGCGCAGGACCAGTTCGGCGACGGCGCCCGTTGGCAGGAGATCTGGCAGCTCAACGAGGGTCGCCAGCAGGCCGACGGCGCGACGATGAGCAACGCGTCCTTCCTGCGCCCCGGCTGGACCGTGCTGGTGCCCGCGCACGGTCAGGCCAAGGCGCAGGCGTCAGCGCCGTCCCACGCCCCGACTCCCAACACCGAGGTGGTGGAGGTGACAGTTGAGGGCGGGGACACCCTGGCCGACCTCGCGGCCACGCACGGGCAGGCCGACTGGCAGCTGGCCTGGCACGCCAACGCCGGCCGCACCGAGCCCGGCGGCGCGCGGTTCACCGACCCGGACCTGCTGCGCCCCGGCTGGAACCTTGCCCTTCCCGGCAGCGCACCCAGCGCACCCAGCGCGCAAGCACCGGCCGCCGCAGCACCGTCGGCACCGGCAGCGCCACCAGCGGCCACCGCGCCGGAACGTCCCACGGAGCAGCCGCGTCCGGTAGAGCCGCCGCCGGCCCCGGTGCACGTCGCACCCGCCCAGCCTGAGCCAGCGCCACTGCACGGGCTCGGCTCGCCAACACCCGCTGCGGCCGGACCGGTCCGGCCGGCGGCCCCTGCTGCGCAGACGACGGCGGCGCCGTCGGTGCGTTCGGTGCCGTCGACCGCTGCCAGCGCGGCGCACGACGGCCGGTCGCAGGGCCGCCACGTGCAGCACAGCGAGCCGTCCCAGCACGACCAGCACGGGGCACACGACGACCAGCACGTCGACGAGGCTGACCACACCATCTCGTCGGTGACGATGGTGGCGCTGCTCGGCGGCGGCGGGGCGATGCTCGCGGCCGGCGCGGTGGCTGCGTTGCTGCGGCTGCGCCGCCGGCAGTTCCGGGAACGGACGCTCGGCAAGACGATCAGCTCGACGCCGGTCGCGCTCGCGCCGATGGAGAAGGCTCTGCTGGCGCGCAGCACCGCTGGGGTGCCGGACGTGACGTGGCTCGACGCGGCCCTGCAGCAGCTGGTCTGGGCCACCGGCGCGCAGGGCGCTGAGGTGCCCGAGACCGCCGCGGCCCGGCTGAGCGCCACCGCGCTGGAGCTGGTCCTCACGGTCGTCCGTACGGACGCGCCGACGCCGTGGCAGGCCGACGACACCGGGCTGCGCTGGACGGTGCAGCGCAGCGATATCGACACCGCCCAGCCCCCGCACCACACAGCCGTCGATGACCTCATGGTGGGCCCGCCCTACCCGGCGCTGGTGTCGGTCGGCTACTCCGACGACGGCGACCACTGGCTGCTGGACCTGGAGCGGATCGGGGCGGTCGCGCTGACCGGCGACCCAGAGCGGTGCCTGGACCTGGCCCGGTTCCTGGCCGCGGAGCTTGCGCACAACAGCTGGGCTGAGTTGCTGCACGTCGACCTGGTCGGGTTCGGTGCGGAGCTCGCGCCGCTGCAGCGCGTCACCCACCACCAGGACGGCGCCGCAGCCGTGCAGTCGATGCGCGGCGCTCTGCGGCAGAACACGCGGGCGCTGCAGGAGTGGGACAGCACCGTGCTGCACGGCCGCGTCCACGCAGACGACGTCGGTGACGGCTGGCCACCGCGGGTGCTGCTCGTCGCCCCGACCGGGCCGGCGGGGGAGGGTCCCGACGGCCTGCAGGCTCTGCTGGAGGCGCTGCGCGCGCAGCGCGGCCGCACCGCCGTGGCAGTCGTCGTGTCGGGCGACTCGGTGCACACCGGCGACACCCGCTGGCAGCTGCACCTCGACGGCCAGGGGCGTCTGACGATCCCCGCCCTGGACCTCACGCTGACCGCCCAGCAGGTCCCGGCCCACGAGGCCGCTGACCTAGCCGCCCTGATCGCCCTGGCCGCTACCGGAGCAGACGAGCCGATGCCCGCGGTCGCCGGCGACCAGAGGTGGGATGCGCTCACCGACGCGGCCGGGGCGCCGCTGCCCGCGCTGGTCTCGGAGCGGGACCGGCTCGAGCAGGTCGCCGGTGGCACGGACGCCGACGCCGGAGACACCGCCGACGAGCCGCCGGCCCGGTCGGTGGTGACAGACCTGTTCAGTCACTACACGGCCAGCACCAGCACCGGAACCGGTGACGCCCACAAGGACGCCCACGACGTTGCGGCGCGCGCGGCGGCCGGCGAGACGGTCGGTCACGCGGACAAACCGGCGGCCGGTGACGTGACGTCGGTGCTGCCGCGCCCGGCGGCGGCCTACCTGCCGGTGACGGCGACGACCGTCGAGGACGTCGTGGCACTGGCGCCGGCCATCAGCGCCGACGCGCGAGAGCTCATCGAGGCGGAAAGCGCGGCGCTGGACGAGGACCTCGCCGCGTGGCGCGACGACCGCAGCGACCGGGCGAAGCTGACGCTGCTGGGGCCGGTGGACCTGCGCGCCCACGGCACGGAGCCGCCGAACTCGCTGCTGCGTTACATCGAGGTCGTCGCCTTCCTCGCGGCTCACCCGCAGGGGGTGACGACAGCGGAGCTGATCGCGGGCTTCTGGCCGGGGGAGAGCGACAGGGCCGCAGGGGGCAGGCGGGCTCGCAACTACCTCAGCAACGCCCGCACCTGGCTCGGTGAGGACCCGCAGACCCGCGAGGCGTACCTGCCGGTGGCCAACCGCGACAAGGGCCCTGGGGTGTACCAACTGAGCCGGCGGCTGCTCACCGACGCGGAGCTGTTCCGCAAGCTGCGGCTGCGCGGCGTCGCCCGCGCTGACGCCGGCCTGGTCGACCTGCAGGCAGCGCTCGCGCTGGTGACCGGGTCGCCGCTGCAGCACCGCCGCGAGGACGGCTACGGCTGGCTGGTCGACACCCCGCTCGAGCAGATCTACACCGCGGCGATCGTCGACACCGCCCACCTGGTCGCCGACATCTGCCTGACGGCCGGTGACCCGGCCGGAGCGGAGGCCGCAGCGCGGGTGTCGCTGCTGGCCGGCGACACCTCCGACGTCGCGCTGCTCGACCTCGTGGCGGCCTACGACGCGATGGGCGACCAGGCCCAGGCCCAGGCGTACGTACGCCAAATCATGGCCAACCACTGCGCGGAGGTCGAGGAGGACCTCCCCCCGCGCACCTACGAGGTCCTGCACCGCCGCCGTTGGCTCCCCAGCCGCGGCAGGACGCAGGCCGGCTGAGGGCACCCGGGCCGCAGCGAGGACGCCGCACCAGCCGGCGGAACACATGGCGGGTCGGGGGGGCGGCGCACACTGCGCCTCCCGCGACCGCGCGGGTGGATACCGAGGATGGTCATGGGCAACATCGGGAACCCACGCCGGCGCATCGAAGTTCTGCCCGAGGATGAGCCGGCCCACGCGCCCCAGCAGGCGCCGGTACCCGCCCCGCCAGTTCCACCAGCGCCCGCGGAACCGGCTCACGAGCCGGCGCCGCGCTGATCACGCCTGGTGCCGCAGCGATGGCGACGCTGCCCGCTTCCGGTCGACCCTGCACCTGCTGCGGTGCAGGACCGCGAGGGGTGGCGCGGTGACCGGCCCTGAGCCGTTGGTCGCGGACGAGTACGTCGTGGGGGAGGTGCGGGCGCTGCGAACGTTCCGGCTCGGCCCGGATGGGCGGCTGTTCCCGCTGTACGACGACCGCCCGTGGCTGCCCGGCAAGAACAGGGCGACCTGCCGGCGCGGCCACGACCACCCCGCACCGGCCCGGGACTGCCGCTGCGGCTACTACGCCTACGGGGACCTGGCCTGGGTCGGGGCCCAGCCGCCGTCACGCTCCGTGCTCGCCGTGGTCGCGCTGTGGGGACAGATCGAGGTCGCCAGCCGCGGGGTGCGGGCCGCCTCGGGCCGGGTCGAGGCGCTCTGGCTGCACCCCCGCGTCGACGCCGGACTCGTCGCTCGGACCGCCGCCGCCTACCCCGCGGTGAAGCTCTACCGGTCCCGCCAGCAGCTGCTCGACCAGCACCCGCTGACCGCGTTGGAGGGCTACGAGCCACCGCGGCTGCCGGCCCACTTTCGGCGGCTGCTGCTGGTCCTGAGCGTCACCGTCGGCGCCGCGGTGCTTGCGGTCGGGTCGGTCCCGGCGGCCGTCCTGGCCCGTTCAGGGCAAGGCGCCCTGCTGGGGCTGACAGCCCTGACGGTGTGCCTTCTCGCGGGGCTCGGTGGTCTCGTCCGTCGGTCGCTGGTCACCCTGACGGTCGGGGTGGTGGGGATGGGCTGGATGGTCAGCTCGACGGCCGGAACGGCCGCCGCGGTGTGGGGGAGCCGCGCACCGCTGCTCCTAGCGTCGGCGGTCGGCGTGGCGACGTGGCTCGACCTCGCCGCCCCCGGTCGGCCCGTCCCGCGCCGCCGGCACGAAATGAGCCGCCGCTCCTGGCACCACTCGTCGAGCTGGTCGCCGTTGTTCGCCGTCGCCTGATCTGAACTAGGCTCCCAGCCCAGCCCAGCCCAGCCCAGCCCAGCCCAGCCCAGCCCAGCCCAGCCCAGCCCAGCCCAGCCCAGCCCAGCCCAGCCCAGCCCCGCCCAGCCCGAGCGTGGCGCCGAAGGCTGAGATCCCCGACGAAGACGCTGACCCGGGGCCCGGCGGGGTCGGCGTCCTGGAGTGTTGGTCCAGAGGCGCTGTCACCCACGACCTGAGGCTGGTCGTCCGGCAGCCCGTCCAGTGGACCGAGGCAGTCGGCAGTGGCGCAGCGCCGGGGGAACCAACCTGCGCGTGCAGGAGTAGGGCTGGTTGCGGGTGCTGACCCGCCAGCCCGACGCCCCCGCGAGGCCGGCGCGCAAGGGCCTCCTGACGTCCTGCAGGGCCACCGGCATTGCCGGTCCGCTCGGCAGCCGCGGCGTTGGCCCGGGGCCCGTCAACAGCTGTCGTGAGGTAGCAGCTGGGGCGCGCGTACCCGCTTGGTGTGAGGGGTTACGCAGCCGACCGGCCTGCGTAACTGCCTGGCGTGGCTGGCATGCGTCTGGAGGGGAGGCAACGTATCTGCGCAGGTCAGGGGGAGATACGTACCTCTCCGCAGGCGCGTCGCGCCGGAGGTGCGTGGGCCCCGGCGGCCGGGTGCGCAGACAGGCCGCGGAGTCCGCTGGGGTGGGACGCCGCAGGTACGAAGTTGAGGACGTTCCTCTCGCAGCGTCGGGTGCATCCCGACCTGAGGAGCCGACGTGCACCGCCCCGCCTCCAGCCCCGCCTCCCTCCACCAGCCCGGCCCGCCCGGTGCCGCCGGCCACAGCGCTGCTACCAGCGCCACCACGGTCGTCGCTCGCTCGCCGCACACCGCCGACGCCGCCCAGGTGCCGCGCCTGCCGCTGCCTGCGCACCGCACGAAACGGCCGGAGCACTACGCCGTACGTGCCGGGGACGCCGATGGCAGCTGGGTCTGCAACAGGAGCCTGGGCGCCGCCGGGCGTTGGAGTGACCTCGTGGTCCGCCTGGACGACACTGACCGGCTCATCCAGTGGGGCCGGTTGGAGCCGGCGCTCGCCGACACCGACCTCGACGGCGTGTGGGGGCAGCTGCGGCCCGGTGTCGACGCGGCACGGTCGGATGAGTTGATCGGGGCGGTGCTGCGCCTGGCGGCCGTCGCCGGCCACGACGACCCGGACGCGGTGCTGGTGCTGCTGCACCTGCTGGCGGACGGCGCCCGCGCCCTCGCCCGCCAGATCCGCGACCTGACGGCCGCGCCGCTCAGCCTGGTCGTGGGGGAGCTGGCCGCGCAGATCAGGTCGTTCCCGGTCGACCGCGAGCGGCGGGCCCTGGCCGGCGCTCTGCTGCTGGACACCAAAAAGGCGCTGATCCGCGAGCTGCTGCCGCACCGGACCCGAGCGCACCAGGACGTGCACGAGATCCCGGTCGACCCGACCGACCGCGCCACCCTGGCCCGGCTGTTCCACGTCCAGGCGCCGCAGGACGACGGCCTGGACCTGATCAACCTGCTGCTGTGGGCTCAGCAGAGCGGGGTCGTGGACCCCGTCGACGTCGCGCTGCTGCTGCACGCCGAGCGCAGCCGTGACGAGTCGGGTCCGCTGCTGCTGACGCTGGAGCGCTGCTGGGGGGAGAGCGGCCGCACCCTGCGACGACGCCGGCTCCACACGTTGTCCGCGCTGCAGGCCGCCCGCGCCGACTACCTGCGTGACTGCGCGTGACCGCCATCCAGGCCCAAGACGGCCGGCACGCCGCCCATCCGACGAGCCACACAGCCGGCTGCGACAACGGCGGAGCCAGCGGGCGGCGGTGCCGTGGCCGAGCCGCGCCCAAGGTTTCACGAGGAAAGTTGGTCGAACATGGCCACCGACAGCCTGCGACGACGCCTGCCCTGTCATGACCACGACGCAGGCGGCCGGCCGCACCCGTGCCCGCACCCGGCCGCACACCCCCAGCCAGGTCGCTGACCTGCTGGACACGATGGCCATGGCCGACCAGGCCCTGGCCGACGAGCTGGACCGCATCGGCGCAGACCGACGCCGGGTCTGCAAGGCGACCGTCGTGCGGCTCGAGCAGCTGCTCGCCCAGGTTCGCGAAGGCGCGGACGCCCGCGCCGTGCTCGAGGGGCCCAACAGCACGCTGCTGCAGGACGGGGCGCTGCACTGGGCGGCTCGGCGCCACGGCGGACCGTCGAGGCCAGAGGCTGCAGCGGCGGCGGCGTTGCCGTTGAGCGGTAGCCGGCGCCTGTCCGTCGTCGGTGGCGCAGACACCGTCGCGGTGACGGCGTGAGGCTTCCCGAGGTCGGCAAGCCCGGCTCCGACCTGAGCGTTCTGGAGGGCGGCGACGTCGAGCCGCAGACCGGGCGGCTGCTGAGCGTCGCTGAGCTGCGGCGCGCCATGCACCTGGCACTGGCCGAGCGACCCGCCGCGCCCACACCGGCCCCTGCACCGGTCTCGGCGCCGGCCCCCAGACAAGCCCTCGCACCGGCCCTGGCGATCGTCCAGGACAACACGTGCCTGGCTGTGCTGCTCGAGCAGCGGCCCGCGGTGGTGCCCGCGCGCTCGCCGTCGCCCCTTGCTGAGGCCTTGGGACGGACCGCCAAGACGACGCCGGCACCGGGCCCGTTCGTGCTGGTGCTGGCCGCGCAGGCCGGGTCGGGTGCCTCCACCGTGGCGCTGGCGCTGTCGGACGCGGCCGCAGCCGCCGGCCGCGGGGTGCAGCTGGTGAGTGGCCACGCGCGCAGCACGTGCGGGCTGCTGGCCGTCCCGCACGTCGAGCTGGGGTCGGTCGAGCCGCAGTGGCGCCGCGGCCGCCGGGGAGACCTGGTGCTGGTCGACCGCACCGGCGACGACGCCCCCGGCAGCTCGTGGCCGCAGACACCCGTTCCCGAGGCAGTGCTGCGCGTCCTGGACGCCCCGCTCGGCAGCCCCCTGGCCAGCAGCGCGCCCGCGACGGTGCTGCTGGTCTGCCGCGCCACCGTCCCCGGGCTGCAGCGCGCCGAACACGCCCTGCAGCGCCTGGAGGACCAGCACCGCGACGCGGTCGCCGCCGGCCGGCTCGACCCGGCCACCCCAGCCCCCCGGGTGCTGCTCGCGGTCATCGGGCCGGACCGCTGGGCCGGTCCGGTCAACGCCAGCGTCGGGCCGCGCGTGGTGCGGCTGCAGCGCGACGGCCGGGTCGTCGGCGTCCCGCTCGACCGGCACCTCGACCTGCTCGGCCCCTGCCCGGACTCGCTCCCCAAGGCCGTGCTGAAGGCCGGCCGCGCCCTCCTGCAGCACGTCGAGGCCGACCTCGCCCACGCGGCGGCGTCCTTCGACGCCCGCACCCAGTCCTGGACGACGCGGCCCGCGTCGGTCCGCCCACTCGACCCCCGCACCTCCCTCGACCCGAAGGACACGCTCTGATGCACCTCCAGCTCGCGACCACCGCCTACACCGCCGTCCACAGCGCGGCCAGCTCCCTGCTCGCCGCGGGCCCGTGCCCGACCGCCCCACCCGGCCTGCAGCGCTACGCCGACCAGGTCACCGGCTGGGTCAAGTGGGGCGTCCTGGCGATCCTGGCGATCAGCTTCTTCGCCAGCGTCGGGATGCTCGTGTGGGGCCGGGTGACCCACCACCCCAAGGGCGCCCGGCTCGGCTTCGACGGCATCATGGTCTGCCTGGTCGGGGCGATCCTGTACGTCGTCGGGTACGTCATCATCACCTCGATCGTCGGCAAGGGCTGCTGATGAAGCGGCACCAGTCCCGACGCGACCGGAGCGACTCACCTCCCGCCCCGGTCGTGTGGAGCCGGGAGAAGATGCTCGCGCTGCTGGCCGGCGGCGTCGCAGCCGTGCTGCTGGTCGTCGCGGGGCTGGTGCTCGCCGTGGCAAGCGCACTGCGCCCCGGCGGCAGTGGCAGCTCCCCGCGCCGCACGGCGGCCGGCGGGGCGAGCACCCGCGGCGCCTCCAGCGGCAGTGCGGACAGCGCGCCGACCACGCTCGACGCGCGCAGCCCCGACGCGCTCGCGGGCGCCCCCATGCAGACGGTCCCGGACTTCGCCTCCCACCCGTCGGCGCTCTCGCTGCACCAACCTCCGGCGCCGCTGCCGCTGCCGACCTCGACCCGGATGGGTCCGGCCGGCGTCCCGACCGGCTTTCCCCGCACCACGGCCGGGGCGCTCGCACAGCTCGCCGCGATCGATGGCACCGCGCTGTCGTCGGCGACGATGAGCGGTGTCCGGGACGTCATCGCCGGCTGGGCCGTGCCTGGCGGCCCGACGACCAGCAGCTGGTCCGGTGTGACGGCGATGGCCACCCTGCTCAGCGCGATCCAGCGCGCCGGCGACTCCAACAACGACGTCACTTCCAGCGTCGCCGGCAGCCCCGGCGGGGGGCAGCTCGTCGTCGTCGCCAGCCCCCTGATGGGCCTGGTCAAGGGGAGCCTGCCCGGCGGCAGCGGCACCGCCGGGGGGCCCGCGCCGCAGTTCGTCGTGCCGTGCCTGGACATCGAACTCGACGTCACGGCGAACAGCACCGCCCGCGGCGCGAGCAGCGACTGCCAGCGGATGGTCTGGACCGACGGCCGCTGGATGATTGGCGCCGGCCCGGAGCCGGCGCCGGCCCCGTCGGTCTGGCCCGGCACCGACCTGGCCTACTCGGTCGGCTACCGCGACCTGCGCTACGCCGGCATCCCCCGCCCGGCTGTCACCGACGCCCCCGGCGCCGAGGCCGGCAGCACCGCGGCGGGGGTGTCGCGTGGCTAGCGGCGTCGGCCCCCTCGCGATCAGTGCGAACCCGCTGACCTGGCTGGGCGGCGCCGCGCAGGGCGCCGCGGCCGACGCCTTCAAGGCGGTCATGGTCGGGCTGTGGTCGACCGGGCTGTGGCTGCTGAAGCTCGCCTTCTCGATCGTCGATGCGTTCACCAGCCCAGACGTCAGCGCCCACGGTCCGCTGGCCGGTGCGCTGCCGACGACGCTGTGGCTCGGCGGGTCGGTCGCGGTCCTGATGCTGTTCGTCCAGCTCGGCGCGGCCCTGGTCCGTCGGGACGGCCAGAGCCTGGGCCGGGTGCTGCTCGGCATCGGCCAGTTCGGGGTCGTGTGGGTCGGGTTCCTGGGCATCGGCGGGGCGCTCATCCTGGCCGCCGGCGGCCTCACCCACGGCATCCTTGGCTCGCTGCTGCATGTCGGTAGCTGGTCGCAGTTCTCCGTCTCGGACTCCTGGCCGCGCAAGGTCGACGACGCCACCGCCGCGGGTGTCCTGGGGATCTGCTCGCTGCTGATGCTCATCCCCGCAGCGTTCGGCTACCTGCTCGTGATGCTGATCCGCGAGGCCTCCCTGGTGATCCTGCTCGCGACCACCCCCATCGCCGCGGCGGGGCTGCTGAGCGACTCGACGAAGGCGTGGTTCTGGAAGAGCCTGCGCTGGTTCATCAGCGCGCTGCTCATCGCCCCGGCCGCCGCCCTGATCCTGGGCATCGGGGTCTCGCTCAGCCGGGGGGTGGTGCAGGGCGCCGGGACCGACACGGTCGCCGCAACCGGCACCGCCGTCGTCGGCTGCGTGCTGGTGCTGATCGGCGCGCTGTGCCCGATGACGCTGTTCAAGCTGCTCGCATTCGTCGACCCCGGCACCGGCTCCGGCGCGGCGCTGCGGCAGTCGATGAGCGACGCCGGCGGGATGAGCGGCCTGGTCAAGGGCGGCGGCGGCGCCTTCTCGGGCGGGACCGGCGCGACGTCGGCCGCCTGGCAGGGCGACGGCGCCGGACGGTCGCACGGCGAGGCGGCAGCGGAGGCCAAGACCTCCTCCCGCATCGCATCGATGCTCGGCCCGGTCGGCGCCGGGATCGGCATGGTCATGCAGGCCGCCAACAAGGCCTCGGACCTCAGCAGCGACGTGCTCGGCTCGGCCGGCGTCGGCGGCGGCGGCGGGGGAGTCCCCAGCGCCCCCGGCGGCGGTGACGTCCCCACCGGTGGGGATGCCGCCGGGGACCTGACCGACGGCGGCCCGGCGACGCTGCCCGGCGCAGGGCCGGGGA
>JAABUH010003684.1_pt1 | contig 12911 bp, 25 predicted proteins | sample 5559121 | NCBI WGS metagenome assembly JAABUH01 (sample SAMN10711871, study PRJNA513364) | rock metagenome | isolation source: Antarctica rocks | place: Antarctica: Victoria Land, Battleship Promontory nord | collected 2015-12-28 | reverse complement strand
AGTTGGCGGAGAGCGGGGGAAGCAGCGTGTGGGGGGAGGTCATGCTGGCTCTGCTCGGTAGGGAGAGAAGAATTCGAACGAAGCGCTTGGATAGTGGAGGTGGAGTGGGGTTTGTGGAGTGGGCAGTGCGGCGGTCCGAGGGTGAGAGGACCGAGGTCAGAGTTGAACAAATATCCAGAGCTCACATGTCCTGTGACGGCGCAGGATTCCCCAGAGTTTCCCTTGGCAGAAATCACCTCAGGTGCACTTGACTGTACCATTATGTGTACATACCATGTGAGGAGCTAGGAATATGCATGATATTAGAAACATATTGCTTCCACAAAGTGAATGCCCGTCAGCCCATTGACACCACACGTCCCGGTTCGAAGGCTTCCGGGGCATCTGCTCGGCTGTGAGTAGATACCTATAGACTTTGGAACGCAGACTGCGAGCCTCGCGGCTGGAGTGTCCCGGGGACAATATGCCCTCGGCGTGGAAGCCGGTCATCGTCAGGCTCTAGACACGACCGGTAACCGGGGATGACGACGATCTCCCCAACGATGAGACGTGGCGAGTGCATCAGGAGGACCCGAGCAAGGATCGTTTCTTCAAGGTTCTGCCAATGGGTTCCATCAAGTTCCTGGGCGATTATCCATCCGGTATCTCATTCTGAACGATGCGATCCAAGAGGCATGAGGCGGGCTGAGGTCTTTCGAGTTCACGGTTGTCCTACAGTATCTCGGTCGTCTGTCATGGTCCTCACTGCTTGTCGTTTACGCGTTCGAGCCCCTTTGCTTGTTGTAATCACGTCTCGATAGATGTTTCAATTGACGATGCATTGCGTGCGATGTACAAGAGGAAGACAAGGCAAATAAGGAAGTAAGGGCGTCGAAGCGTTTGCGCACCGATATCGGAGCCCACAGGATATCCCTGTCGCTTGACGGGTCAGCTTCGCGAGATTGCGCTCAACAGACTTTTATGCATGCTGTCGAAGTCTGCGCACAAGATAAACTTGGCTACTTGCTTTACTTTCTTCTTCCCTATGTGTTCTCCCTCTCTCGACGGACGGCGAATCTCAATCGCGATCATGAGACGGGAGCGGATGTCGGCGCTCCAGGTTGCACTTCCTTGAATATGCTCTTCGCCTTGGCTTGAATCGCCGATTGTCCCGATTGTTGAGGTTGATTTGGCGGTCCATCCTTCCTGGGCGGTCGGGGTCCTTGACCCTGGGGAGCACCGCCTCCTCGTCCACCTCTTCCTCGGCCCAGGCTGCCACTCCCTCGATCTCCACCGCCACCTCCGCGACCTCGGAACGCTTGTTGTGGTGCTCGACGAATCTTCGTCTCGAAGCCGTCTTCGTCGATGACAACGGCCGGCTCTTTGGGCCAAGGCTGCTGGAATCTCCCCGATGTCGCTCGAGGCCGAGAAGGCATATTGGCGGGTTGCGTGGCTCGTCCTGCTGTTTGAGTCGCAATAGGAGCTTGCTGAGGCGGTGCGGCACTATCCACAGACGTCGGCACCTCGACAATTGGCTCCGATAGAGGCGGCTCCGCGGCGATGTCGTTCTCCTGTACCCTGGCTATCGCTGGCTCCCCGTTCTCAGCTGAGACAGTCGCCTCATCCACCTTTGCCGCAGTCGTTGCTATCGCTGTAGTCGCAAAGGCAGGCTCGTCGTCATCGTCCATCTCCGCCCATTTTTTTGGGCTGGTCGATGCAGACAACGCTGCCAAAGTCTGGGCTTGCGAAGGCACGGCCGAATTGTCCAGTCCAGCGACCGGGGCGGAAATTTGGGCCTCGATAGGAGGTTGAAGTCCAGACGTCTACATCTCCGTCAGCTCAAATCGAGGAGTGCGCACCCGGACATACCTCGTGCGGCTCCAGCATAGGCACCACCTCATAGCTATCCTCGATATTCGCTTCCAGCTCGTCATCCTGAAGGAAGTTGAGCGCCATGCTCGCCGCGGCCGGGTCCTCCTCCGAGTGTCCGTTCGGCATACTACGGTCGGATTGCGTACGCGAAACAGGCGGGATCACCTCGGGAACGGGCTCGACTTCGGTTTCACCGGCCTCGGAAGGGTCCGCGACAGGGTTGGAATCGCTTTCCCCGCGGCTTGCATCCGCCTGTCGTTCTTGCTCAGATTCAGGCTGGTCGAAAAGGTGTACGAGGTGGTGTACATGGTCATCTGACATTATCAGCCCGTACTCTGCCATCGTAAGACGGCAGTGCTCACTCTCTTCATCATCGCCAGCGGAGCCCTTGGCAAGTCCGCCGATCACACCTTTCCCGGCATCACCGCCAGCCAGTAAATCCTCATGCATCCGCCCGACCCGAAGCACGTCGGTTGCCTGGACTTCGTCCCGAAGTGCGAAAGGCAGCGTCAGGCGTCCGAAGGTGAGCTGATCGTGGTCAGACGATTGAGCGGGGTGAAGTATTGCATGTAGCCGGAGGAAGCGGGACAACGGGTGCACCAGCGCATCCTATTTATCATTCAGCTGTATATCCATCTCACTTGATGGCAGACACACCTGGAACGCCTCCACTCGCCCCGCAACACTCGCCTCCACGGTACGCTCCGTCGCCTCACTCGCCTCCCTCATCTTCGCAGCCTGGATCAGCTCCTGTTCCTGCAGGTCCCGTCAGCTACATGCCCAAAAGCTCCCCTGTGCAGAGAAACGAGGGCTAGACTCGGCTAAGGTTAACTCACGTCAACAGGTCCCTTCTCCCGAATAAGGTCTTCAAGCTCTTTATACGCTCCTTCCAGTGCAGGCATACTGACGATCGCCGCCCGTTGATCTGCATTGAGCTTCTCGATTGGCTGGACGGCGTAGGTCCGGTACCGTTGCTACGCCGTGATGTCAGTGAGCTTATTCACCCATTCGATGCCAATATGATCATGGACTGAACGGAATAGCAAGGCAGCTCACAAGCTTCTTCCCCAGCTGCCTCATCCGCTTCGCAATCACTTCTTCTACCGGACCACGCTGCCTCTCCCCACCATTACCGTTCCCGTTCAGCAGCACCGTGGTGGGTACAGCAGCAGCGGAAGACATCTCGGAGGCGAGAGTGGGGTTGACGTGTGAGACTGTAGGGGAGACCGGTTTCTTGGGTTTTGAGGTGGATTTGGAGGGGGGTTTGGAGGAGGAAGCGTTTGAGTCGGGTAGCGGGTTGGGGGTAGACATCTTGGAAAAGATTGGTGGGAAACTGAGATAAGCACGTTACGAAACTGCCAAGATGGCTAAGAGTGAGGTAAATATTTATTGAATCGGATGGAAAGATGCACCGCTCCGGCTGTCGCCACACCCCAATCCCAATCCTACCCCGCGGGGTATTTCGGAATTTTCCCGTCTCCTGGAATCTCTAAGTTATCCCACGCTCCCAAACCACTATCCCACTCGAGCAGTAGAGGGGACATCGCCATGTCCAATTTCCAGCTCCCACCCGGTTTTCGACCCTCCGACCCCTCCTCCTCCTCATCCCAACCCGGCCAGAACGGACAGCAACAGGGGGACGACCCAGCAGCCCGAGAACGAGCAGCAGCGCAGGAGGAGATGAAGCGGTCCATGATCGCAGCGATGCTCGAGCCCGCCGCTCGCGAACGATGTGAGCTCCTCCGTTTTCCAATTTTTGGCCTATTGAGCCATGATGAAAATTCAATGATGAGCTGATGGAGAAGCAGTATCGCGGATATCGTTGACGCGGCCGCAGCTGGCTGGACAGGTGGAGGATTTACTGGTTAGGATGGGTCAGCAGGGACAAGTTAGGGCGAAGGTATCGGATGAGGCGCTCAAGGGGTTATTAGAGAAGGTGAGCGGGCTATAGCGGAGCGGTCTGCTGAGAAGCTCGGCCAACGCTTCTACGAGCACTATCGTCGAGCCGGCTTGGGATAGTCGAGAGGGTGAGGCTGATATTATTCCGGTGTAGGTGTCAAATCCGCCTCCACTGAAAAGCTCAACACCGGTACCTCCTCCCGGCGGACGGACAAAGTCACTTGGCCAGGGTATCACTGTATGTCCTACCCGTCCTTCGTCAACAGCTGTGGAACTGATTCTCCACCTCTTGCCATTAGATACAACGGAAGCGGAGCGATTCTGACTCTGACGACTACGACCTGTAACTCTCACATATTATCCAGCACTTACTCAGCCTATACCACAGCATGTATACCTCTATACCACAGCATGTATACCTCTGTCATTATATGCATGATGAGCTGCCCTAAGCCACGACAACCCAAACGCGAACCAGGTTGTCGGAGAAACCAGCGAAGAGGATCTGACCGTCGGCGGACCAGGCGAGGGAGGTGCACTCTGGCCTGCGGGCCTTTTCGCCGAGCTCGTAGAAGTCGGGCCGGAGGTCGTCGACAATTAACCTAGACCAGGGTCTCAGCCAGGTCTCAGCAGGAAACGCATTGAACGAGGATTGGAGGATTTGCAATCCAGGCGGATGAAGTCACTCACTTGCTCTCAAGGTCGAAGATCTTGATCGAGCTAGCCGTAGCCGCGCATAGCCAATACCGGTTGGGCGAGAAGACGAGAGCATTGACGACATCTCCAGCCTCAAGCGAGTACAGGTGCTTCCCCTCGTTCAGATCCCAGAGCATGGTGATACCGTCCTTTCCGCCAGATGCCGCGAGCGAACCGTCCGGGGAAACAGCAAGGGTATTGATGTATCCCGTGTGGCCGTAGTGGTTGGTCTTGAGCTTGCATTCGGACAGCTCCCAGACCTGTCAAGGGAGGAAGGGAAAACTCTCGTCAGCCCCGCTCTCGTCCGATCCGGCTCAGTCCAACCAAGATGTAGAAACAGGAAGGATCAGAGATCTTGGTGGAAAGATAGTCTCATCGGGTCTGTTTCACCCCTCTGAAGTAGCAAATATAAAGATCGCATCATGCGGAGGAGAGAAGCGGGGGTCCAAGGACGTGTGAAAGCGCGACTCACCTTGACCACCTTGTCCCATCCACAGGAGACGATGACGGGCATGATGGGGTTGGGGGAGAAGCGGACGCACGAGACCCTGGGAGCGAGAGTCAGCAAGCGTCTGGCATGCGCACTCAGCAGGGGGTTGGCATGGATGGACGGTGCGGGGATGTGGTGTAAAACCTCACCACTCGGTGTGTCCGTCATCCACGATGTTGAATTTGCATTCGCCAAGTGTGTTCCACAACTTGATCGTCCGGTCTCTCGAAGCGGAAACAATCTGACGATTATCGGCGGAGAACGAGACCCTGCAAGAATGGGGAAACCACTGTCAACGGGCAGTGCGACCGCAAGGCAAAATATCGACCCAGATTCAATGGGCATTGCTGCTCGCTGAAACTCACGACAGCACATCCCCAGTATGTCCCACAAACTTCTTGGTCGTCAATCCCGAGTTGAGATCCCACAACCTCAACGTCTTGTCCCATGATGAGGAGAGGGCGAATTGACCGTCCGAGGAGATGACGACGTCGGATACGAAATGGTTGTGACCGTGGAGGATTTTCTTAGGGAAACCGAAAGCGGAGTCGTCTCGGGTGAGTTGCCAGACGATGATGGTTTTGTCTGGAAGGCGAGACACATGAGTCAGCACGAAGACAGATAGAGATCCGGCGCAGACGGCCAGAGACGGTCGTTTGGAGCTTGATAGAGCAGAAGGAACCTCGCTGTCGCTCGGGACTCACCTCGCGAAGCAGTAAGGATCATATCCGGGTTCTCAGACGAGGTGGCGATAGCCGTCACCCATCCTGTATGACCGGTGAGCGATCCCTTGTATCCGAGTCGCTGGCTCATTTTGCTTGAACGATCGTCGGTTCAAGTGGATCAGGTAGAGGAAAGCAACCAGGATTTTGAGGATGGAGGAGGTCAGGCGGTTTCGCCAATTTCAGGTGTGGACAAAGGAATCGCCGAATCGCCGGCGTATCGGGTACGCCAGGTTTTGGATCTCTATTCCACTAAGACTGCATCCTATCGCTTATTCAATACAAGGAGACCGATCACCGCCCTGTTCCCTTCACGAGCCAAGACCGCAGATACTACAAAGCTGCTTGTACTTGCTCCCGACGCACTCAGCGACCTCAGATTTACTGATCTCTAGCAACTCCAGCGGGGATGATTCTCCGCATCACATCATCGACAATCAACAGCGGAGCAAGACTCAACGGTTCATGCGTCACTCACCATGTATGATGTCTGCAGGGATGTGGGAGTCTTACCGCTGCTCTGAAAATCTATCCGCCTTGGTCACATCCACTGACGAATACGCTGAGTCGAAACGATGGTAGCACACATTGAGGAGGCTGAAAAGGTCGAGCAACAAGCATCAATCAGCTTTGACCCATGACCCATGAAACATGGCCGTGCACCGCGAAGGAATGTCAATAAATCTTGTATTGCTGGTAATCGACAGGGATATGGACAATACATATTGACATGATTCCGGTAGCGGAAGTCGGTCTGCTGACAGGGACCATGAGGATGAGGGATGCTATGCACAGCTGGAAAGGGCCCGAGAAATGGTGTCGAGGGGAGAGGGTGGAGGGAGAAAGGGGAAGTAAGGGACCCGAGAGCGAAGCCGCCAATATTTACAGGTCGAGAAGTCGAAGAACCGACAAAGTCCTTTACTGCCTCAAAGTTGCCAGGCCAGTGGCGAAGACCCAAGAAGTCGTGGTGTCGAAGAGCTGTATCCATCCGGTCGTCCGACGACGCAAGGGCAACCCGTGCACTGGTGTTGGCACGCATTGTTTTCTTGAGCAAAACGGTATTTTTCAGGCGGGAGGCTGTTGCTGCAATCCCACATGCCATTCGTCCACACCCCCGCGGCGATCGTCCAGCTGGCCGAGGAGAGGATCGAATCGTCCTACTCGGGCATGCTGCAAGCCGTTCGGGAAGTTCGCCATCGCCTGTCTGAACTCGTCGTTGGCTCGCCGCTGTTCACGCAATGCCTCATCGGCTCGCTGCTGTGCTTGTTTCAACTGCTTCCGCAAAGCCGCCATGTCGTGTCCACGTTGATCAGGTGCCAGATTTAGCCGCTGAACAGCTCTCTGTAGCTCGCGATACCGATTCACATCTGGCCGGTTGCCGGCATCGACTGCGTGAGCCGGGAAATTCGCCAATGGACCGCCGACGAAGGCTGCTCCCTTGATTTAGCTCGTTACGAATGACATGAAAGGGAGACAATGCTCACCGAAGTGCAGCGGAGGTGGAACAGCAGGGTTGCCTGCAGCAAGGTGACGCATGTGGGGCAGGCGTGCCGGAACATTGCGGTCTCCATAGCGAACCATCGCGATATGTTGATGCGGTAGAGGTAGAATGGGTCGAGCCTCTGGCGCGGCGATGTTGAGATCCTCATCGGCGAGATCGATACCAACAGCTCGGGCGTGGGCTTGGACCCGATCCCGCGCTGCATCGCGAGCCGCAATGATCTGTCATTCGTCAGCATGACGCCGATGGCCAACTCGCAACTCACTGCCTCGTTATCGCGGATCTGCTCGTCTTTCTCCCATAGCGGACACTTCGACTTCTGCTTGGGTTGCCTGTAGTCGTTCGGATCTTCGCAATGTCAGGACGGCTCACACGAGTATTATGCTACCCTACTTTGATCGAAATGCGCATATCTGAATGCTTGTATTAGCTCACTGAAGCGCGGAACCAAGGCGGCGCACCCTTCCGGTATCGCCTTGCGGCATATATAGCAGGAGGCCGTGCCACACTTATGACACTATCATGAATGGTAAGATCTGATCTCTGTTGGGCTGATATAAGATCGACGAACCATGATTTTGCTACACCTAGTATAGTCGGATCAGTGTCATATCGCTACTTGTTTGGAGTAGCTTACCCGGAATCTTTCACGAACGGTTTCGCGCATTTCGGACACTTGCGGATGAGTGCCTCGGACATAGCATCCTCGACCACATGTCGGTTGTTGAGCTTGCTATCGGCCTCCATCTCTGCGTAGATATCAGTCAGCTTCATCGCTGATCTGAAGGATGGCTGAGCGAGTCCTCACCTTCGCACGTCATTGGAATGTGTTCCTTCGTGTATGTCAGCATTCCGACTTTAGTGAAGAGGCGGACTGACGGGTCTCCGGCATTTCCGACAAGTCACCTGTCCACAAGCCTCATTTAAGCACCTGAAGAGCTTCTCCCCTAGATCCTCGATGACCACAGCATAGGGACAGCTGGGACAGCTCTCCAACCCTTCGAGACCGGCATCCTCCAGCTCCTTCGCCTGCCTGAGGCGGTAGTATAGTTCCAATGATTTGGTGTCGAGGAGGCGAGACAGCTCGGACTCGGGGAAAGACGAGGCGCAACCGGAAGTATCCATGCATAGGATTGCCTAAGAGGTTTTAGCGACAGAGGTGACTGCGACGGGGAACTTACAGCGGATTGATCGCCGAGTTTGGTCTCCGCATGTCGAGTGGCACATTCGCGGCAAAAGAGATGACCCTCGGAGCACTGAAACATCTCCTCCTGCAGGGTACCGCTCATCAGCCGACATACTGTATTGCCGGGCCACGACGGATCAAGCCGCAAACTTACCCAGACCTCCTCGCCGAAGCAACAGCCGCATTCGATGCCCGCTCCGTTCGCTAAGGCCTCTTCATGTGCTACTCGCTTGGCTTCCGCTGCATCCGCTTCAATCTTGGTATTCGCTTAGGCCAAATCAGCTTTGCTTTCAAAGGGATTTGCATGACTGACCGATGTATGCGTCAAGGTACGCCTTCTCCAGCTCAAACTCGTCTTCGCCTTCCCTATCGAGTGGCTGGCTACCGCCAATATCCATCTCACTAGAACTCGTCGGATCCAGCTGACTATTGCCCGCTCTAGAGGACGCCGGCCGCCTGTCCTTACCTTTGGATGCGCGAGCGCGCTTGAGCTCCTGGTAGGGTTTGGGGTTTTTTTCGAGATGCTGAACGAGGCGGAAGTGGGCGGGCACGTAAAGCCGACCGATGGCGTAAAAGGCTTCCCTGATGCTGAGTCCAATCAGCTCTCAATCCAGTCGTCTGCGCAAAGGACCTACTAGGGAACGGGCATTCGGGGGAAGGACTCCTCCAAGGAGATCAAGCTTCGCAGCCAGTAAGCGCCTCCTGTCCTCTTCTCCTTGCGATGCTCGCCATCTCGGTATGTCGTGCCCGACGCCGGCTCGACCTTGTCCTCCTGCTTGCCTCTCAGGTCAGCCGCCCTCGGATAACCCTCGACCATCTCCAGCGCCATCTCCACGACCTTCCCTACCAACCTCCCGATCGGTCCTTCTTCAACCTCGATGGTCAGACTTCGAAGTGCAAACTCAGAGCAGAGATCTGGAAGGATTTCGAGGACCTGTAATAACAGGTCCGCAGGGATGGGCGGTGGCGGATGATGTTGAGATGGTCCGGCTTGAGCGGGTTGAGCCACATCATGGTTGGGGGGAGATGCAACAATGTAGAAATCGTTATCCTCGTCTAGGTCGTCCGGGGACTCGAATTGAAACCTCCTCCTCTTCCTCAGACGCTCTGTTGCATCCACTATCACCGCCTCGTCCTCGTCCTCCCGCTCGTCCGTATCCTCATCCGAGTCGTCAACCTCGATTGGCTTCGCAGCATTGCTGACCCGCCTCATATGATTCGGGGCTTCTTCCAGTGCTTGCACCGAGGAATTGTCATTGTCTTGCTCGCTGTCCACATACTCGCCGGGAGGAAAGGCGGCGAAAACCTCGAGGTTGGCGTCGGCGGCGGCGAGGTCGGCTTCTACGATGCGGTCCAGGCGAAACTAAGCAGTCACAGTCAGCATGCAGCATGTATGAAGTATAGCCCCTGGAGACAGATAGCAGCGAGACCCAGCCGTACATTCGGCATATCCACCGGCCCTTGCGGGCGGCGGACCACCGGCCGCAAGGCCAACGCGGGACAGCTCCTCTTCCTCCCCGCTATTCAGCGACTTCGCAGTGAGATTGCTAAAAAGTGATGCTCAGATGACGAAGAACTCCACTTGGAATGTGTACGGTAGTATGTTGAGAAAAGTACAACTGACCGTCACGAGCGAGTCCGGAGGCCCGAGCCGAACGTTACCATCTTCTTACGTAAGCGATTTCAAGAGCGCGCAAGCGCTCTGCCTTTACTTTCCCGACTTTCGACTTTCCTTCTTGTCTCTCTACCTTCACGCGTCGTTCTGCTCGGCCTCAAACTTGTGAGACAAGCTCCCCCACCGCCCCTTCAGGATTTTACATCATGTTTATGACCAGGTGAGGAAGCTTTCCCGTCCCTTTCGTTGCGACGATAGCTTCCTCTCGACAATCTCATTTACTGCGGTGTCAGAGCGGAGCTGATGGTCCTAATCTCAGATCCGAGTATGATCGTGGCGTCAACACCTTCTCCCCAGAGGTGAGCTATCCCTGGGACTCGCTTTGAAAGAAGAGGAATGAAGCTGATGCAGTGCTTAGGGCCGGTTATTTCAGGGTGCGCTGATGTGCTCGAGGTGGACAAAGGTCACGCTGATCAGATCGATGTACCTGTAGTCGAGTATGCTATGGAGGCTATAAAGGTTAGCTTTCGGGATCCTGACTTTGCGGCAGATCAGCACAAGCTAGCTACGACAGCTGCCGCCTTCCCATGTGCGAACGATTCGGGCACAAGCTAACGCCTATCCTCAGCTCGGTTCCACAACAGTCGGCATCACCACCCCTCACGGTACCATCCTCGCAGTGGAAAAACGTGTCCCCTCCCCCCTCCTCGAATCCTCCTCCATCGAGAAGATCATGGAGGTCGACAGTCACATTGGTTGTGCAATGTCTGGACTCACCGCGGACGCTAGGACGATGGTCGACCATGCTCGAGTGACGAGTCAGATGCATAACTTCACGTATGATGAGCCGATCGGGGTGGAGAGCTGTACCCAGGCGGTTTGCGATTTGGCGCTTCGGTTTGGGGAGAGCGTGGAGGATGATGATGCGTTGATGGTGGGTGCTCTGGCCGGGTTCAATGGATCTATCGGCTGAAGGAGGGGTTTTAGTCTCGGCCATTTGGGGTGGCGCTGCTCATAGCGGGAATTGACGAGAAGGGACCGCAATTGTGAGCCAGATGTTGTCTTCTGCGACGACTGGTCAGGCATTTGGCATAGTCAGCTGATGAATGCTTTTCCTCGCAGGTATCACACCGACCCCTCTGGCACATTTGTGCGATACGACGCCAAAGCCATCGGATCAGGGTCGGATGCAGCGCAACAGAGCTTGCAAGATGCCTTCCACAAGGTGCGGAGTGCTTCCCTCACCGTCAGATCCTGCTTACAAGCTTGTTAGCAAATGACGTTGATGGAGGCGCACATACTTGCATTGAAAGTGTTGAAGCAAGTCATGGAGGAGAAACTGGACGAGAACAACGTTCAACTAGCACAGGTCAGTGAGGTCGGAACGCTCTGCAGCTAGAAACGCCGGTAAGCGATTTTGCGCCTCTGCTTACAACACATGCAGGTGACAAAAGACAAAGGCTTCCAAATCCTCGACGAGACAGAACTGAAAGCGGTCATCAACGGCATCGCCGCGTAGTCGCAGATCAAAGTAGATGTATCATGCATGGACATACTCATACCATCCCCATCTCACTTCCGCCAAGTCATGTCAACTCTCATCCGTCTTTTTTCCCTGGCCTCGAACTGGGCTTGAACAGCTTGAGCGTCTCCCACTCCCACCTCGCCGCTTGATCCCATACCCCTCCAAGACCGTTCTTCCTCTGTTCATCCGTAAGCACCCCCGCCCCCTGATCTCCCAGCTCCACCATGATTCCCACCTCGACCGTCTCCTTCTCCTCCTCCTTTCCCGAATCCGCGATACCGTTCATTCCGTCCCGGGAGCTCGCGGGAATGAGCTCCACCCTCCTCCACTCCATGAAGACAGGTACCCACCCGGTCCCACCGCCTTTCCTACTCGGTTCCCCAAAAGCGCCCACGAACTCCCGTCCCGTCGTCCCGCTCGTCACCTCCAATACTGCAAGCCTGTCAATCACTTGCGCTTCCTCGCCAGGCTTGAATGGGGGAACTGTGATGGTGGTTGAGGGGAAGGTGAATGGTATTGGCAGAGGGGGAGGGGAACAGCCCTCCCATGCGGCTTTTCTCCGACTTCGAGATTTGGGTGGTGGGTGCAGAGGGGGATTGAAGATGTCCACAGCGTCGAGGCAGCGGCTCGAGCTCGATGGAGAAGTTCCAGAAGCGAAGCAGAGGGAGAGACCGAGGGTGGGGTGGGATTCGTAGGTGCAATCAGGGAAGACTGAGTTCTTGCCGGGTTGTATAGTTGAGGATGAGGGAGGATGGAGGGAGGTGACAAAGTCAAGGAGGGCTAGTGAAAATTGAGAGTTACCGAAGAGAGAGGCAATGACGGTGGGATCAATCACCGGGGCAAGGACCGCTTGTGAGCTCATGATATGGCGCCCCAGAAGTGTAAATAGCATGGTGCAGGAACCATCTTTGGCTTCCGCCGGAATGATCTTGCCGGCATCCATGGTACACGTGCGAGCTCGATGCAGGTTTTACAAGCGTATAAACCAGGTGGAAGCTTGCAAACGATGCCCTGCGACAGGCGATGTGATTCACAGATATCAAATGTATGCAGATGATGCAGCTCGCCCGGACAGCTCACCGCTCCTCAATCTCCTCCTCCTCTTCCTCATCATCCACCACGCCTCCAGGTACAACCTGCATCCCCTCCCTCCCTGCGCCTGCTTCTCCAGAAGCGTTCATCATCGTCTCCTCGTCCTCCACTTGATGACCTACTTTTCGCCGAGAGAGCACTCCGCGTCGTTTCTTGCTCGGTCGATTTCGTCGTTTCTCGCCTTCTGCCTTGAGTTTCAGTTGACCTGGACGAGGTCGAGGCGAGGTGTGTAGATCTATCTGGATTGAAGACTATCCCAGAGATCAGCTTGATCTTTACAGAAGCTTGGCGCTACCTTGATCCGGACTGTCAGCTCCGGCTCATCCTCCTCCAT
>JAABUH010003683.1_pt1 | contig 12917 bp, 17 predicted proteins | sample 5559121 | NCBI WGS metagenome assembly JAABUH01 (sample SAMN10711871, study PRJNA513364) | rock metagenome | isolation source: Antarctica rocks | place: Antarctica: Victoria Land, Battleship Promontory nord | collected 2015-12-28 | reverse complement strand
CCAAGTAGAAGAGGGGTGAACAATTAGGGCACTTCCACAGACCGCTGCAGCACTGCAGAGAGCCAGGCCTTTTGGGAATTCCGCATCAGAGCCGCTTTGGATAGGGTTAGAGTATAGGGTTAAGCGTTATATGTTTAGGGTAGGGTTATAGGGGGCGGGCGGGCGTGCGCGCGGGGCCCAGCCTGCGCGCGATGTGATTGAAGTTGAGTACCAGACTCAATAATTGCACGATTTTCCTAACTACTTTGTTTGTCTGGCCTCCCAGTGGACCTGCTGCCTCACCCCGGAGCCCTGCAGTGCCATACGCGTGGTGACGTGGGGACTCTCGGACGCTGGTATTGGGCCATGGAAGGCATGCTGACCTGTCGCTGCTCACACACGCGTCCACTTGCTTTTACATTTTACCCTTGTGAGGGGCAGGGCATGCCTGTCTGCGTCCACGCCGCTGCCGGCCGCGCGCCGCGCGCCGCCCACGCCCGCGGCGGCGAAACCCTGGCGCCCCGGCCGCCGCGCGTGTGGCGCTGTCGGCGTGCTCCATCCACTGCGCGCCCTCGACCCGCGTCAGAGTCTTCGGTTGCGGCGGCAAGGCCCAACAGTGATCTGCGGGCTAGGGCCGCCAGGGTCGCATGCAGCCACCTGGCACAAGCGCTGGCTTCACATGCGTGCTCACTCCACTGCATGCCCAGCTCTCTTGCTTATTCTTATTCATGCTCTTGGGCATATGCCCGGCATGCGCCAGGGTTACCTGTTCACCCCGTCACCACAAGGTCTGTCGGGGTCTGCACACTGAAGTGTTGCAAGCATGGGCATGGCGGCGCAGGCGGCACGCGGCGCCCGCGCGCCAGCCCCCGGCGCCCACGCCTTGCAACGCGCGCAGCCGCAGCAGGGTGAGGGCGGGGGCGCACGCGGCGCACCTGGTTGCTACCGCCGCTGCCGCCGCTGCCAAAGCTGCCGCTGCGACTGCTGCTCATGCGGCTGGCGGCCAGCGCGCGCGCGGTCGCCGCCGCCCCAGTCGCGTCGTCCGCGGCCGCCTGCAGGCGCCCCTGCACGGGCTGGCGCGCCCGGCAGGCACCTCAGGTCTGGCGCCTGCTCTCAGGCGCATGCAGAAGCCGTGAAAGCAGGATGAGGCGCCATGGATCAGGAGCATCTAGATCAACTAAGCTAAATTCTGTGTGCCCGTGCAGGACGTACGGCCCACGCGCTGGCGCATGTGGCCGGTACTAGAGGACACACCCAGCTTTCAACCAGCATGTGCATGGCAACCCGGTGCTGGCTGACAGGTGCCGCAGACTGGGTGTGCACTGTTGTGAGGCAGGTGCAACCGATGCAGCTGAGGCAGCGGAGGCGGCGGCGGCGGGCGCACCATGCTGCCGTAGGACCCCGGGCGCGGCATGGCGTGGTAGCCCGGGAAGCCCATCATCGGCGGCCCGGCCATGCCCGGCATCATTGGCACGTTGTGCCCGCTCCCGTACATCGCCGCTGCTGGCCCCACAGATACGCTCGTTAACAGGGGCCAGATGCAGTGCTTTCTTGGGCAGGTAGTGACTCGCCATCGTGCAGTCCAGGACCTGCTCTCGCAGTCCTGATTACCTCAAAGGCATGTGGCCGAGGTAGTGCACACAGACTGGGTTTCATGCATCTCATCCCACAGCAGGCGGGGCAGCAGGGGTGCGCACGGTCATACGACAGCGTCTACGACATGGTCGCGGGGTTCCAGTAAACCATGGGCGTGTGCACAGCCTGCGCGCTCCGGGCGCAGGCTCGGGCGGCAAGCATGTAAGGTTAGTATTGGCGTGACACTAGGTCTGCACTGCCTGCACACCCTGGGTGCGGCCCTTGGTGGCAGGCAGGCGCGAGCTCGCACTCAACTGGCAGGCAAGCTGCACACCCTCTGCTTGTCAGACAACCACAATGCTATCAGTGTGCTCCGCCGCTGCTCGACCGGACAGGCATACCGGGTGATGCAGCACAGCGAGGCGCTGCCCCCACCAGAGGCGCCTGCCAGGTCCCATAGGAGGGAGACGGATGCAGCAGCGGAATCGGCAGGTGTCTTCCTGCACCACACAAGACGCTCTGCCGCTTGGCGCTCGTGCGCGCCCATGCGCACCACCTCTGTTCCGGCCGCCGTCCACGCAGCAGGCATGCCGCGCAGGGCGGGGCTGCGCCACGGCTGGCGTGGCCGGCTGCGAGCGCAGCGGCCCCTGCTGGGAGTAGGCGGGCTGGTACAGCAGTGGCACGGGGTGCCTGTGGCCGTGGCTGAGCGCGTAGTGCAGCACGCCGGGCACGGGGTACGCACCTGCGCGCCGCGCGCGCCTCCGTCAGGCATGGGCCTATTGGCATGTGCCAGGTTTCCGGGACATTGCATGGCGCCCAGCTGGAGGCGCGGCCTGCAGCTGTCACGTCAGTAGCTCGTTGTCAAATAAAAAAAAGGTAGTCCCTGTGATTGCAATTGCGACTAGAATACGATGCTAAACAGAGGCCTAGAACAAGTTGTTTTCTTGACAGCTCTGGGTGTTTGCGGTGTGGGACATTGCGTTGGCCGAGGGCGCTCCTGCAAAACCGACAGCCTTGGAGCACTGAAGCTCCAACTCTTGGCTGGCAGGCCGTCGCGATCGCCGTTGTGGGGTGCCGCAGCAGGTGCAGCCTGCGCTGGTGCGGCGCCGCGGGGTCTGCCCGGCGCGCACCTCGCGCAGTTTGGTGGCATTGCCGGTCACGAACGACACCTCGCCGAACGGTAGCCTGGCCGCGCCGCCGCCTGTCGGCGCCTTGCACACACCCGGCAGCAGGTGGCTGATGTGCCTGCGCAGCTACTAGGCCACGGCCTCAACGCTGCTTTGCAAGCTGCGCAAGCAAGGTGCTTACAGCGGCGTGGCAGCGGCGCCGCGCGCAAGTCATGCTCACAGGCCGGCGAGGCGGCTCACATGGTCAAGCCTTTGTAGAGGCCACGGTCGCGCCGCTGCAGCACTAGCAGAGTGCCGAGGCCCCGCAGCTCTGTTGCCAACCCATGGGCGTATGGGCACTGTGCTGAGCGGCTGTCAGCGCACCTCTGGTTCGCCTGCCGAGACAGCAGCGCGTGGCCGGCCTCAGGCTCAGCCCGCGCGCCGACCGGCGCCCTGCCTCGCGCGCCGCGCTGCAAATGCGAGGACAAGCGCGGTGCGCCAAGCAACGTACTCCGGCCGTGCTGGCGCAGCCGATTGCGAAACGCAGGGCAGTCACGCGTTACAGCGGCTGTGCCGCTTGCAGCCGCGCTGAGCTGCTCAGCATATGTTCCCGAGCAGTGTCCCCCGACGCATACGCTCCCAACACATCCGACCACGACCTGGCGCTCCTGCTCAGCGGGAGCTGCCCTCACAGGCTGCGGCAGCGCAAAAGGCTGTGCTCCTTTGAAGTTCCAATACACAGCCAGGTAATACGGCACGAGTCGATAACGAAACTAGATTTCGAAAGTCTCGAGGTCGCAGCCACGCAAGTGTAGCGGCAACAGGACGGGGACGGGCCGCTTATTGACGGCAGGCAAGGCTGTGCAGACTGCAGTGCGTTCGCCGAAGCGGGGAGAGCGTACTGAGCATCTGCCTACACTTCCTCTTGCGTTATGGCCCTGCCTGGCGTGATCAAACCTTCTGGCCCCCGGGAGTGGGCGCTTGTGACCCGGAGTGTCATGGCTGGTTCCCGCGATACCTCAGCGCAGACGGTGGGTCACTGCTATGTGTCTGATGATGGCTTTGTTGGCCGCCGACCTCTGCTCCTGTGCTGCGCTATGTGCTTGCTGCTGTGTACACAGCACGCTGTGAATGACCGACTGTCTGGCTTTCGTTGCGTGTGCCAGCACCTTGTGGGGCGCTGGTTCTATCCCGCAAGTGTGCCGACCAGCACGCACAAGCTGGCCGACTGGCTGCTGCACCCGCAGGACGCCCGAGGTGCGCCCCGCCCTGGTACACCAGGTGAACCTTGGTGTGCACGCACTGTGCTGACAGCCTCTGCACGACAGCCTGTGTCCCGCACCCTGCACACGTCTCACGCTCCGCGAGGTCGGCCGAGCGGCGCGCCAGCCCCCGGTAGGCTACACAGACTTTGCCACAGCCCAGACCAAGAACCGCGCCGTGGCGCTGCTGCGGCCCCTGCAGCGCGGGCTGCTGGGCGCGCTCTGCTCCCGGCCGCTCGTCGAGGTCTTCGAGGCGCTCGGCGCGCTGGGCTTCTAAGCCTGCATGGCGGCGCGCCCGCAGTAGGGCAGCTGACGCTCGCACCGGCGCCGCCGCGCAGGTCGCGCCGCTCGCGGCGATGCGGGCAAAGCTGCCACTCTTCCTCTCCTCGTGGCGCGCTCTCTGCAGTACGTTCTCACCGTGCGGGGTCTGCGGTTGCGCGCTGGCCCGCCACGGCAGCGTGAGGCTGCTCATCCGCCTGGCGCTTGGACGCCTGCGACCGCTGCTGCGCACGCGCTCCGCCCGTGTCCCTCCAAGGTGAGGCCCCGAGTCCGCACCAGCGCCTGAGAGGCCGCCAGCCAACCGTGCAGCCTGCCCGCGCTCATGCCAGGCATGTGACAGGAAGGGGTGCGCAGCAGGCGCGCTGGCGGCCATGCAGCAGTCGAGCGAGGCGGCGGCTGCGTGCCTGCGCGGCGCCGGCGCATCCGCATGCACCGACGTCAGCGGGCTTTGGGCTGCCGGGGCACCTGGTGGAGATGGCGCGGCCCTCACAGGTGCGCGCTCCGCTTCCTGGCTCTGCTGCACCCGGCGCGATGCGCGCGCAGCGGTCGTGAGTCTTCGCACAGCCGGCGTGTATGCGATCACAGCGCTTGCGAGCCTGACACTCCTTGCAATGCGGTGGACGGCGCTACCCCGGCCTGACACGCGGGTCCGCAGCCCGGAGGCACTTGGCTGCTGCCATGCGCACTGCACGGCCGCAGCTTCTGCTCAGAGGACTGGTCCGGCGGCGTGCGTCATGTCGCTCCTTTCGCTTGTTGCTCGCTGCACCAGCTTCCTGCCAGCCCGCCGCTGCCAGGGCAGCGCATGCGGTGTCGGCGACGGCGGGCTGCTTATTGGCTGGGAGCACGGCCTGCCGGCCACGCTGTACAGCACGTCCCTGCTCGCGCGTAGAGTCGCGAGGCGCTGCCTGTGCACTGTTGCGCCGCTCATAGGGTGAACAGCGCCTGTGTAGCGCTGTGCGTCGGACGTTCCCACGGACGTTCCTTGCGGGCTTGCGGAGGTCCAATGGGTCTGCCTGTCTGGCACCGCTGGGCCGGTGGGGCGGCGGCACATCTAACCCGCCCGGTGTCATATATGCGCTCTTACACGCACTCCTACATGCGCAGGCGGGGATAGACTGGCGCGTTCGCACGACAACCATGCGCTGCTGTAGCTTGGCACAGCGTCCGCGCTGATGCAAAGTCAACACACCATTTCCTGCAAGTGACCGGCCGTGCCTGGCGCCGGTGCGCAGCCTTCCCAGATCTCCCTGGGCTAGCCCGCAGGACTGGTGCAGGCTAGGCGCTGATGTTGCTCAGTACGCGCGACAGTGCACTTGCGCACCATGCCAGCTTCGCAGCAAGGCGCGACGCTCCCTGCACGCAGTGTACACTCTGGCAGCATGCTGTGAGCCCGGCCTGCATGCATATACTAGGGGGATGCACTTGACGTGCACATTTGCTACCCTAGCCTGAAGTGCAAGCATACTAAGCCTTGATCATACTACCCAGCACAATCTTACCATCTGTATCTGCGCCGCCTGCTGCCGAGCTGCAAGCTGACATCTGCTGGCTAAGCGGCCGGCTAGCTTGTGTGCACCTCAAGATCATGAGCGGCGTGTCTGCTGGCATGACCGTGCGCGCACTCTTGCTTTGTAAAGCTTTGCGCTACCGGTGGCTGCTTGCAAGATTCTCAGTGGCCAGGCGAGCTCCTGGCAGTCATGCTGGGGCTGCCTCCAAGCAGTTGACATAGGCGTGAGCTGTGCTGCTTGCAGGCGCGCGCAGAGGAGCATGTGCGGCTCATCAAGCAGTAGCTCGCTCAGAGAGACAAGCTGGTCGCGTAGGTGTTGAAGGACCATGAGGAGATGGTGAAGGATCTTCGCGACAAAGAGAAGCTGCTCGAGGAGCTTGAGGCGCGCGCGCAGGGCGACCTCGCAGACAGCAAGGTCCGCCACGGGAGCCTGGCTTGCACATTCTGTCAGTGCCAGGGGTGCATGAGCAGTTCGAGCTTGTAGACTAGATGTGGAGATGGTGCTAGCAGGGCCTGTCGGAGGAGCCTGGCCTGGACATGCCTTCATATGCCAGGACTGTTTGAATCTCAAGCTTGCAGGCGGGTTGCAGTGTCAGCAGAAGAGACACAAGGCAGTCGCATCAGTCTTGAGATCAGTTGCTGCGAGCTTGGGGAATGGTCTGGCATGCGCTGATTGCTGACTGCTGGTTGCTGCTCGCTGTTTGCGCCAGGAGCGTGTGAGCTGACCACTTGCAGGCAGAGTGCTGCTGCATCAGGACCTTCATGGCAGAGGCAGTGACAGGTGTGCATGATGAGCAGGACATGCCTGCTACAGCCGGCGCTGCCGCTGTCAACTCCACTGCCGCTGCGGGGCCGAGTACGGGGAGCGCAGCCGCCGCAGGCAGCCCCCAGTGCAAGGTGCGCCATGCATGTGATGCTGAGCTTGACTGGCTACCGCTCTGTGCCAGTTCCAGGAGGCATAGGAGGCTCAGGCGCAGCCTGAACATATGAACAGCTGAGTGATGGTTTAGCCAGGGCCTGGGAGCAAAGCTCTTTTAGTGGCCGAGCCGACTGTCTGCTTGCGCTGGCATTGCACCGGGTACTAAAGCGAAAGCCACCACCATCGTATCAGTTGGAGCATTTCAAGCAGCCAAGACGGGGCCGTCGCGCTGTTCCTGTGGGTGCTGCACAGCCCCCCTGCCGCCCACCGTGTGGTGGAGTTGTCAGCACCACCATCTCCAGGGTCCATTTCAGGCTGGCCGAGGGCACGCCCGGCCGGAGACGCATGGCTGGGCCTGGGCTGACAGGGTGCTTGGGGGAGCGCACAGCTGGGGCGCTCTGGTGTGGTGCCGCCTGCCGAGCAGCCCGCGGTGCCCGACGAGGCGGCGGATGGAAACGCGTCCGCCGCTGTCATCTCCCCGCCAGCTTCGCCTACGGAGGTGCTCCAAAGGCGCAACCGCCCGCTCGTACGGGCGGTCCGCAGGCGCAGGCCGACAGAGGCTCCGCCTGCCACTGCTGCTCGCCCAAACGGCGTGGGCGGCGGCGGGGGGGCTGAGCGCAGCCGCGAGCCCGCGGCCAGGATTCGTTCGTGCCGCCTAGGTCCCGCGGAGCCGGCCGACCTGCGCGACGTATTGGTGGAGTCCGACGCGCTGGCCGACGCGCTAATGTACTTTGACTGCTGCAGTAAGTCTGAGCACAGCAAGGCCACCCGCGAGGGAATCGTCAAGCGCCTGGGCGGCACGGTGCGCTTCCGTTGGACCCGGGTAGAAGATGGCGCTTTGGTGCTGCATGTCTGGTCCCGTGTAGCCGGCAGAGGCCGCTCCGCGCTCTCTTTGGCTGGCCAGCGCAGGCTCCGACAAGGGGCAATAGCAGCCTCGCCTGTGGCTCTGCCCCGGGCCTCGGAGGCCGCCGGCGACTCCCGCAGAGGCGTGTTTGCCGCGCGCGCGCAGGTGGCGCAGCACCACTGCCCCGCAGTGACGCACGTCATCGCGTCGCCGGCGGAGGCCGAGGGGCTCGTGTGGGAGCGCATGTGGGCCGGCAAGGACGTGATCAGCCTGGATTGGCTGCTGCAGTGCAATGCGGAGACGCAGCGCGTGCCGCTGTGCCCGCAGCACTACCTGGCAGGCGGCCCGGCCGCAATCGCCGCCGACCTGGGGGTGGAGGCGGTCGCCGTCGAGCGCGCCCCCGCGGCGCTGCCGGCCGAGGCCGGGCCGCCCGAGGCGGCGGCCGCCGGCAGCGCCGAGCGCGGCGCCCGCAAGCGCGCGGCAGGTGCGCATGCAGCGGTGCCTTCTTTGATGGCGTGGCGCGGCACGAGTGGCGGCGCGAATGGGAGCATGCAGGCGCTGACCTCCTGTCTGGCTTGTCAAGGCGCCGCCGCCGCCCGGCATGCTACCCTGTGCAGTGCAGAAACAGGGTAGCCCTGCACGGCATTTACAGCCAGCCGGCTGCTGTGTGCAAGGGGCCTAACTGTGCTGAGATTGCACATCCCATTGCGTGTTTGGTCACTCAGTGTCCACAATATTTCAGTGTCGCATGGAAGGAGTATAAATTGACACAAAGCTGTGCTGTTGAAAACACATGAGCGCGCGCAGACGCAGAGGAGCCGGGCAAGGGCGAGTTCGCCGGGCCGCCTGCCCGCAAGCGCCGCGCGGGCGGCAGCTCGCGCGCGGCCGCCGCGCCGCGCGGCCGCGGCCGCAGTCGCGGCCGGCGGGCCGCGCTGCCGCCGCTGTTGCCCGACGAGATGCTGTGCGACCTGTCGTCCGTGAGGGTCGAGTGGGGCACTGCGCCTGTGGAGGCCGAGCGCGGGGCGCCCCACGAGGGCGCCCGTGGGCGCGGCGCCGCCCGAGCGCCTGTGGCTTTTGGACACCCAGCTTTGGCCAGGGCTGCACTGGGCGTGCAGCAGAGGCGTGGGGCACACAGGTTAGGCGTGTCTCTATTTATGGCTGATGACCTCTCAGAGAGCGCCCCTGCCTGCTCAGTCACTGCGCGTCGGCTGCAGGCCAGCGTATATGATCGCCACTGCCGATCAAGGGACGGTCTTCTGCGTCGGCAGGCTGGCCCCGCCGCGGCCTTCCTGAAAGGTGAACAGCGCCGCGCGTCGGCTGCAGGCCAGCATGTGTGATCGCAACTGCCGATCAAGAGTCGATCTTCTGCGCCAGCAGGCTGGCCCGCGGCGGCCTTCCTGAAAGATGAACAGCGACGCCCAAGCGACCCTTGGCAACTCATGTTGCTGCACAGGAACGCACTCGCCAACATGTGCCGGGTGTTGCAGCCGGCACGCGCGGTGCCCGGCCTGAGCGTTCACGCAACGCCGCCAAGCGCCGCCGGATGCGAATAAGGAAGCACGCAGAGCAAGCTGCTGGACTACCGTACCGCGCACAACTGCGCGGGACCCGACCCAGCCACTGACCACAAGGTACAGCAGCAGCAAACCACCGTCTTTCCTTTTAGCTGAAGCCAGACAGCTGCTGCCATAGCAGAGGCTGCGTGCGTGCGCACGCTGTGCACTGCACTGCACAGGCAGCTTGCACGTGCGGAGCTCGGAGCCTAGTTAGGCAATGGCCCGCTTGTGTCTCTCATGGCTCCTTGAGGGCTCCAAAGCATCTGTAAGGGCGGCCTTGGTGTAGGCATGAGGAATAACCACTCCGCGATGGCTGGCGCTGCCACTGGCCTCTTGGCAGGCCTCATCCTGCAGCCCCTCGTCAAGAGGTGCGCTGCAGGCATCACACTTGCATGCTCAGGAAGCAGCCATATAAATGCAGTGTGCATTGTTTTCGATGCCTCTTGCAACAACCGACTCATTCTTTGCCTTGAAGTGAAAGCCAACGCTCCATGTATGCCGGCGCAGGAGCCTGCATGAACGGCGCTTGCGCAGCGTACTCAAGGGAAACCTGGCGCTGCTCACCAAGCACGAGCGCCGCGTGGTCGCAGACCTGCTGCATGGTGATCATGCATACATGTTTCGCAACTGGCCGCGGCCAGGTGCGGCCTGTCTCTTCCGCGATGGTATTCCTGGGACTGTAAGTGCTGCGTGATATGCATATGATGTTTAAAGCTTTGAAGCCAGCGCGTGCGTGCGGGAACCACAAGCGCACTATATTGAGATCGATAAAAAGGTCTTGGGCTTTGCAGGGTCAGTCTGCTTATTCACCGTGTATGCTGGGCTGCAGGGGTTGCAGACGAGCACAAACGCGCTCTGTTGACACGTGCGTCGGCGCACAGCGGCGGTGTACAGGAGGCTGTGGAGACGGAGCGGCTGTCTATCATACAGGCGCGGGGCTACGCCACTCTGCAGTGCGTGAGCCATTTTGGCTGAGCGAAGTGCGACATAGCAAAGTTACTGGGCGTGCGCTATGCACCAGGTGGAGCTCTGCGTAGCATTTGCATCTTGAATGTATAAAAATTTAACTCACATATTCCAAACTGCTTCTGTTCTGGTGCTAGTGTGCTGACCTGGGCCCTTGCAGAACAGCCGCCCAAGGCTATCAAGAGGCCAAAGACGCTCGTCGGCCCCAACGGTGACCAGCGCGAGGACCCCTACTACTGGTTCCGCGACGACAAGCGGCAGAACCCGGAGGTCATTGCTCACCTGAAGGTGCGCACCCTGCAAGGCCCGTCCCTGCTCGGCCTGGACGCCTACTCAGCTGCAGGCACGGCCCGAGCCGCAGCGCAGCCGCGCAGGCCGAAACCGCGTACACGCACGCGTGCCTGGCGGACACCGAGGAGCTGCAGAAGAGGTTGTATGCAGAGATGCGCGGCGCCATCCAGGAGGCTGACCAGACGGCGCCTGTGCGGTGCGCATGGCAACCGCATTGGCTGCTGGGTACAGGGCGCCTCTGCTCCTGAGCGTGCCGTGCCTGCTGCGCGGGCCGCCCGTGCTCACTGCATCAGTCAGTGCTGACATGTGTGCCTGTACAAAGCACTGAGACCATCTGACACACCTGATGTCAGGTGTCAACACACCAGCTGCGAGGGCTTCAATGCAGTCCGCGCACAGCCTGCTGGTGTTAGCTTGAACAGGAGCAGGATGCAGACCAGCAGCCCAAGCTTCTTGCCTGCAGGGATGGCAACTACTTTTACTACTCAAAGACGCTGGAGGGCGAGCAGTACCGCGTCACCTGCCGGCGCCGCTCGCCGCCCGGCCTTGGGCCCCCCACAGGTCCCTTCCCTCTGAAACTGAGCTGCGTGCTTGAAACATACAGAGGATGTTTTGGTGGGCGGGAGCACATTGGCTGATGTGACCTTCAACGACGTCTTGCGTATAGTTTACGTTGATGTTGCCATCAGCTAATGTGCTTACGCACCTCACTCCTTGCCAGAGGCCGATGCCATGGATGACTCCTTGCCTGAGGAGGTGCTGCTGGATGCCAATAAGGAGGCCAAGGCGTATGAGTTCTACACCGTCGGCGAGATTGAGGTGCCCCCTCAGTCCGCCCCTCACGGTCCTTCATCCTTGCTGGCTTGCCTTTTGCGCAGCAGAGTGTCCAGCAGGTGGCCGCGCCAGCAGATTTGCGCCCTTTGGCCGTCCTTGCTGACCACGTGTACCTCTGCATTCCCCAGATGTGCTCGCGCTGCTGCTTACAATGCCATGGCCGTGTTGTGATGAGCCGCATCTGGTTCAGCTGATTGGTGACATTGCTGATCGGCCCTCATGCCAGCGTTTAAGCGCGGCGACATGCACCAGCAGGGAGTCGCCCTTGTACCGCAGCTGGGGCGCGTTGGCTGAACCGCCGTCGGCGTGCGCGCCAGGTGTCCCCGGACGAGCGGCTGGTGGCGTGGGCGGAGGACAGGAAAGGGAATGAGTCCTACTTCCTGCGCGTGCGCAACATCGCTACCGGCAATGACCTGCTGGCGCAACCTGTCGCGGTGCGCATCCGTTGGTGGAGATCGGGGCCTCTGCCAGACTGCAGTGAAGGGCTGGTAGGGAGGCCAGTCGTATTGCCCTGTCCAGACCATTCATTGTGGCATGGCCCACACGAGACAGCAGCCTGCTGTGGCAGTAACATGCCTTTTCCCTTGCAGACGCCTTGCTTATTTGTTTTCTACCTTGGTGTTGCGCAGCCGAGCAGCCTCAGCAAGCAGCGCGAACAGGGCGGTCAAATGGTGAGCTGCTTCATGACGCTGCACCCTGGCTGAGTTCCCAGGGCGGTGCAGGGGACGTCTGGCGAGATGGCGTGGGCGAACGACAACGCGACGCTGTTTTACGTCACAAAGGACAAGCTGGACCGGCCACACAAGGCGCGCTGCTCTTCTCGGCCACATGACATATTTCTTCATACACAATGCCTGCAACGTTATTGTGCCTGGAGCTGCATCCTCAAACGTGTGATTTCTATTGTGCGTGATGCAAAAACTGTAGCGTGTGCAGCAGGCATACCCCAGTGGGCTGCGCCCTGTGTGACAGCTAAGGCACGGCTGACACGCTGCCATGACACCCGGAAACTGCAGTGAAGCCCGCATTAGCAGGATGCTATGGGGAGGCGTGACGCTCTGGGCCCCTGCACCGCGAGATGCCGACGATTCAAGACGTGAAATGACCTTGCGACTGTAACAGTGCAGATGGCCTTTAATATACAGAGCTTGCAGCTTGACACATGCTGCCGCTACACAGGTGTGGCGGCACCGCATCGGCACCGACCCCGGCAGCGACGCGCTGGTGTACCATGAGGCCGACGAGTCGTTCTACATCTCGCTCATGCAGAGCCGCAGCAAGAAGCTCATCTTCATCGACATCAGTGCGCGGCCCTGCACTTGATTTTGACAGGCAGCCGCTGACTCGTGTGGCCGGCCGACACTGCTGGCCCCCTGCTATGGCCTGATGCGGGCTTGCATGGATGCGCAGCCCAGCTGACGGTGTCAGCAGTGGCCCGTAGCAGTGTGATAATGCAAGTAGGGATGTATCTAAGCACAAGCGTGGCTGTAACGCAGCGGTTTGATCGCAAAGGCAGACGCTTCGCGAGCATGGCCTTTCAGCGAGCGGGCTGACGGCGAGGCTGACATATTCATTGTGCGGTGGGCTGCGAGGCACAAGGGGCCAGTGCTCTGAAAACAGCGGTGGTGTGAGAGGGAGCGCGCCGCGCGGGGTATGCTCGAGCCTCACCGCCGCTGCGGCCGCGCGCAGGCTCGTCTATCACGTCCCAGTCGCTCTTCCTGGACGCCGACGCGCCGGACGCGGCCCCGCGCACGGTGCTGCCGCGGCGCTCGGACCACGAGTGCACGAGCAGCCACCGC
>JAABUH010003682.1_pt1 | contig 12917 bp, 8 predicted proteins | sample 5559121 | NCBI WGS metagenome assembly JAABUH01 (sample SAMN10711871, study PRJNA513364) | rock metagenome | isolation source: Antarctica rocks | place: Antarctica: Victoria Land, Battleship Promontory nord | collected 2015-12-28 | reverse complement strand
CTCTTGCAGCTCATGATGGCAAAGGGCCTGCATGTACGCACAGACACGTATGAGATCTTGTTGAAGACTGCTGCGGATGCAGCCAGCTTGCCAAGCTGATTTGCAAGTGGACAAGCTTGCTAAATCAGTTTGAAATCAAGAAATGGTCGCTAGCAGTGCCACCTCAGCTTACCCAAAGTCGTTTCTGCTTTTCTAACTTTTGTAGAGCTACCTTTGCAAGTATCACAAGCCAATGAACGTTTGCTTGGGCATGCAGCTGACATGTGAGGTGTAGCTTGTAGGCTACAGATATGTAGACAGTAGGGAACCTTTAAACTGTTCATATGCTGCTGACATGTGCAAAGACAGCAGTAGGATTGGCACGAAGTGGCAGCTGTGGCAGAATCTAGAAATGGAAATTTGGTCTAGCATGTGGCAGCCCTCTCGTACACTCTGAATCTACACTGCATGATACCTCAGGCACCGACTTAAGTTATATAGAATGAAAGGCCCAAGCAGTCATTTCCCTGATGGCCATGACGCTTTATTGGTTGGAAACATGTACACATTGAAGGCTGCTTTATACAATGCCAGAATTCAGCTGACAGTCTTCCATGGAAGGATGCTGTTTCTGTGGCCTTGAGCCAGAGAGCCTGCAAAGCAGCACAACTGAAACTATCAACGCTGATGATCAGGCGCCTACAAAATGCTATCTCATATGAGAAAGCAAAGTTGTGTGACCTGCGAATGAGGTTTCCAATCTGCTAACGCCTAATAAAGACTCTCGTGTCGACAGGTTGTCTGAAACAGTGTATGACAGAACACACCACGTGGCCCACATCATTTGACAAGAAATTATGCACTGAATGCGAAGAGCAACCAATGACTTATGTCATGGCACACTTAGACGCATAACCGAATTCAAGAATGAGGGAGTTCAAGAGGTATCCAGCATGATGCTTTTGCGGCATTGCAGTAGGCAGACAAAACAACCTACCTTCACGCTCTACAATGGCCACATGCTTGAGCCTCAATGCCTGCTTCAGGCATTGCAATACTGCAGAAGATGGCGCAGCTGGTAGTGTCAGCTTCTGCAGGTTGGTCAGTGTAGGCAAGCTGGTGAGATCTGCCACTTTGCTGCCGCTCAGATCTAACTCTGTGAGCGAACTTGGCAGCTGTGGTAAGCTGACGAAACTTGGATGTCCCAGATGGAGACTCTGCAGGTTGGTGAGTAATCTAAACACACTGTGTGGAGTGGCTGTGAGGGCATTGGGCCAGAACAGCTTTGACAGGGATTTGGGCAACTGTGCCTTGCGTGAAATGCCTGAATAGGAAATGCCTACAGTCCTGAGGCTAGTGCAGTCAGCCACCAAAATGCTGTTGCAGAGTTTCACTGACAGGTAGAACTCTGTCAGCTTCATTGCCGTAGGTATCTGGACTGTGTCTCGCAGAAAGGGGCAGCAAGCCCCAAAGTGAAGCGTGCGCAAATTGCAGAATGATATAGCCTGATCTTGATGGCCAGACGACTTGGCAAAGGGCCACTTGTGCATATTGTTCAGTTCTAAGTGTACAAGCCAATCAATGCACATATCAGGCAACGCCTTTGACAAAGAGATTTGCGTGGAAGGCACGAAAAAGCTGGCCTGAGCGCTGTGCAAAGTAGCTTCAACATTGTCAAAATCAGGAGCATAAAAATCGCAATGTGAACAAATCAAGGCTGATAACTGAGCACTTGCTTGTAAAAACTCTGCAGAGCGGATCAGGAGATCTAAGCAATCTGTCACATGCAAGTGCTTCAAGCTTGGTGAAGCTGCCAACAGATGGCTGATTCCGAAGAGTGAATGTAGACACTTCAGGGTTGCTTTGCGTATGTTGAGAGTGTGGAGAGCCTGAGCTGCATGCAAGAATGTCAAATCTGCTGTGATCCATACAGTGCTTCCTTCCAACACAAGCGTATGCAGGTCGCTCATATCAGCAACATTGCCCCGAAGATCAACTGCCAGATAGGACAAATCCAGATGCTGTAAGGCCCTTAAATGATTGCTGGCTTCAGACCCAAAGCTCAGATATATAGATGACCAGAAGTATGGAGGCTCTGCTGATGGATCGTGGAAGCTGCAGTGCCTGAACTGTAATTGTGTGATGCCCCTGGGACAATGCTGCCCGTGATGAGTACATTCTCTTCTTCTTGTGGTCCTCCTGCTACTGTCAGCACTAGCAGCTTCTTCAGGCTTGTGAGGCTAGCAAATGATATCATGGGATGCCAGGCTGTCTAAATGTGCAGTTCTTGTAAGTTACTGAGTTTGTCCAGTGGCCAAAATGTCCCAACGTGGCCAAAATGTCCCAACATCAGGCAGGTGCATGACAAGGGAAGGGTGATGGCTTGCTGCCTGTTGTCATAATGCTGGGTGGCGTCAGCAGCCTGGACAATCTTGATAGTCTGCAAGTTGGGGAACTTGTGCAGGAGATGTGTCTGATTGCTGACTGGACCATCGCAGACAGATATGTCTGTGAGAAACTCAGCCACTCCCAGCATTGCGTCATGCCACGCTTTGCAGGTGGCGTCAGCAGACTTGTTGTCAAAGTAATCAGCCTGAGTGGCAAAGCACTGAACCAGGATCTCACGCGGACAGGCCGACCAGTCGCTTTCAGTCAGTTTGGCTCGAAGCAAGGTATACCTGTCAGAAAGCACAAAAGGGACTTGGCTGAGCTGTCACCGCTGCGTTCGACAGCAAAGCAGCAGCATAGCTTCGGTGGCACACATATGGTTTTGTGTAGCCGCTCAGTTCTTGATCAGGTGACAAAAAACTTCAACAAGTGGCGACACACGTCAAACCCGGTGGCTTGCGACGGAAACGCAGGCTACGCGGTAAGAAAGGTAAGAGCTGCAGGCTCCCTCAAAGCGATGACGTTGATCTGTATGTCAAGCGCTAATCTTTATGCAACTCCAAATTGTACTTGGAATCTGATTGAGAATTTAGGCCAATCTGGCTCGGGATTATGTCGGATCCCAGTTAAATGCTGACTTGACGCGGGAGTTGCTGGCTTGACGCTGGAGTTCTGATGGATGACTCAGGGTGTGGAGATCACAGTCGAGCGGAGAAAGATTATAATGCTGTAGCCGGCCAAAAAGTCTGATAATGGTCTGATCACATAGAAGAAGACAAAGGTCACATTTGGACGAAATCAAGACAGCTTAGTCACGAATGGGCCGAACACATGCCTGTTGCAGACCCTTACAAAGTTTCGTTTTTCTCAACTTTAGCACAAGCTTGTGTAGTACGACTTCTTCATTGACATGTTACATTGATCATGACAGTGGTATTAGGTCTCTGATCACATGCAAAGTTACACATCTATTTGTTGCATTTTTGTTTGCTTCATACAAGATGACAATTTCCTGATGGTGATTGTGTTTGTCTGCGTCACCCTTTGTCTGATGAAAAACTGCAATTTAGTCAAATGGGCTAGCTGGCCCCAACGACTGTAAAATCCTTGATTGATAGATTGATTAGAACAAACTTGGGACCTTGCAAGTGATCTTGTTGCGCCTGAAAGGACATCATGGTGTCGGTGTCGGTGTTCGTGGAAAATAAAGGAGCACACTGCTGCCTATTAGCCACATATGGGGAGAACCGGACATTTTTGGGAATTTATCGTGGTCGCAGTGACTGAAGTTGGTGCTTTGTTTCACGAAGGTTGTTGATGACCGCCTCTGCAACGAGTTGGAGTCACACGTATCTTGGCAAAAATGATTGTGTTGTGTGATCGACTTGCCTACTTTGCCGTAATTATGTTGTGTTATCTAAATGCAGAACTGCTTCTCTTGTGTATGGTTTGCTGATACAGTCCATGTTCACATACCATGTGTCTTTCCTTTATTTCAGTTTGCTCAAAAATGTATTTGTTGGCCTAGTTTTGTTATGCAGCAGCCTTTGCGCTGGATCTAGCCAGAAGACTTCACACCAAAACTCAGATCACCTCCCAACGTTACAGCGTAAGACAAAACTTGCAAATGTGATGGTTGTAGATCTTGTGATTGGTGCATGCATGCCAATACTGTGCAAAGCTTGCCTACAGAGCATCACGTCTGTTGCCAGTTGACAGGCATTGCTTGCACCTGAAGCCTTGACACTGCAGGTGCTGTTGAGGCGTCTCAGGCTGTCAGGGGAAGACAACCTTCACTCCATGGCAAAGCTGACTACAGGGTGTGTAGGAGCAAACATAGCTACCCTGCTCAAGGGAGCAGCAGCCCCTGTCATCAGAGCTTGCCAACACCTGGCCGCGCATTGCTGAGCAGGCACTGGCTATGTACTGTTGAGGCTGTGAGGTGAGTCAGTCGCACATGTTACAACTGCTATGACGTATGCGTCGCAAGCCCGCTTTGTTATCCCCTGTTCTGCAGTTGGAACCTGACTTGACTGCAATGACTTTGTCTTCGGAGCAGCAAGGATCAGTTTCATGTTCTGGCAAGGAGCGCACCCTGCAGTTTCTAGATGAAATGCATCATTAACCTCCACTCCTGCAAGGAGCTGCTGAGCTTGCTGTTGTTTGTTCCCATGAGCAGCTGTCACAGCCAAAATTTTGGTGCCATTGCCTGCATGCTGCTCAAGTCAGCACTTGCTACATGTCAAATTGAGTTCTGACGTTGTACACTTCGACATGCAGATGGAATGGATGCCAGCCTCAGACACAGCAGTGGCTAAGAGCGACAAAAGGAGGCGTGACGTGACCCAAGTGCTGACATGCAGGCAAGATCTTTCAGCTCTCCTGACCTCAGCCATGTTGCCTGTGACACTGCCAGTTACCAGAGTGCCATGTTGTTGATGCTGCTACAGCATAGCAGGGTCACCATGTGTGGCTGCTGCGCACCAAGCTCTCCTGCTCTAGAGCAGATTTGCACACGGTGAGTACAAGCAGGTGTTTTGCAACACAAGTGATTGCATCGCTTCACATCCTTGACACTAAATATGATACGATATATGATATGCAGAAATTTCAGAACAAGACCGATCACACAGTCAACAGCAACATTGTCAGAACAAGACCAACCAGTTAACAACAACAATACGCATTCATCTCTACAGCTGATTATCAGGTGCTCAATCGAGACCATTTTACACATTAGTACATGCTCTTGATTTCATGTAGCATCTTGGCAAGCACAGCGCCCTTGACACAGATGTCTCACCTTGCATGAAGCCTTGAGCATGCTGCCTGAGATCTTGCAGCTGTTGGCATCATAGCAGGGCTCAACTTCTGAGACACGTGCTGTACTGTGTAGCATTCGCCATTTTGACAGGGAGTCAGCGCCAATATACATATGTGTCCATATATGTATATGTGTTGCTATATGGGTTGTGTTGCCATTTGGTTGTGTGTCGCTCAAGCAGCTCACGACATGCCTATGAGCTCACGACATGCCTAAGAGCTACCATATGCCACTAGCACGAGCTTTAAATTTGTATGAGCAAATCCAAACATCAGATTCTGTTGCTTGTACAAGCTTGCTATTGAATAAGCGTCACAAGCCTGTCTGCCTTGTGCCTGATGCCTTGTGCCTGCTGCAGATCCTGCTGCTTCTGTCCGAATACCAGCAAATGGTGCCAAATTTGCATAAATAATTGATTCTTGCTGACCTGAAACGGCATGCATGCATATATGTCATGACTGATCAGTTCTTTGGCCGCTGTATGTCTTGCTGTGAGCTCTCTGCTGCAAGCAGCGCCTCATGCACACACATTCAGACCTCGCGTATGCTCAGATACTGCTTTGGACTGACTTATAGCCGAAGCGCTAGCAGCCTTTACCCATAGTATGGCATACAGGAATCAGAATGCCTGCATGAATGAACGTGATTGATCAGCACATGACTTAGGCAAGATTGGGCGACCAGACTGCTACATTGACCCGGCCTGGGGTAGGTCATGCAGCTTCAGTGAAGCTGTGGCTAAGGAGAAACAAGAGGCTAACCAGAAACAATGTGAGGACCTGCTGTATCTCACCAGTGATGCTAGTAAGCTAGCAGGTGAATATGCTGTATCTGAAGTCAAAAGGTGGAATCAGGCAAAGTCTTGGAGGAACTCAGCGGGCCTCTTGAACTGGCTTGCTGCTGTGCACGCTCTGCAGCCTAGTTGTTGCCTCCACTACTTGCATGACTCACAGACCGGAGACATGACACAAGTGTAGCACAACATAGTGAAGACAGAAGAAGTTTTCCCCAGTCTTTGCTGTGATTGATTAAAGAATAGATTTTGTGCTGTGCTGTGCCATGCTGTGCTGTAGCATGAAATGCCATTGCACATCATGCGGAGCAGCACAACATTGATGTCCTAAACCCTGAAACGACATGTAAGAGCGCGTACTACGGTAGATTAGGGCAAAGTGATCTCAGTTTTGCCTGCTGACCAGGGTGTATCACTACATGAGTCTTCTGCAGCTCATCTGGCTCACCTCAGCCTTGAAAGTTCTCCTCACAGCCGTGACACCAACAGCTGCTGCAGCAAATAAAAATACGGCTGTATGTGCGGGTGTAGCAGGCCTCTGGGCTGCAGCTGGCTGGGCAACTGTCCTTGCAGGGCTGCCTGCATCAGCAAAAGCAGATGAAGATGTTTTGCCACAAAGCTTGAGGCTGATCAAGCCAGGTCTGTGACTTGGACTTTTGAGTTCTGTCGAACGCTAGCCATACACTGCAACACAGCTGAAGCTAGATGCCATCATATACAATAGATTCTGCTGCTTGCATGACTATCTACAAATAGGTGCCAAACAAATGATTCTTGTTCACCTTCAACATGATGCATGCTAGCCCATTTTCAATGTTTGGCGGCTGCATATTATGCTGTGAGCTGTCTGCTTTCAGCAACAAGCAATGCCTCAGCCCAGACAAACATCTATGCTCCGACATCCCTGTTGGACTGACTAATTGCCAGGCTGCCTGGACCTATGCATATGGCATGGCATGAGTCCTGAACAATCAGGACAACACTCATGCAGGACCATGCAACCCAGCCTGACTGCTACATTGACCTCAGCCAGGCCATATGTATACATACTGTGGATACACATAGTATACACACATAGTATTTCTTCGGCACAAATGTGCCCAAAGACGTTTGACAAAAGGCTGGCCAGAAACCAGGTGAGGACCTGCTGCATATCACTAGCAATGACACTAAGCTAGCAGAGGAAGATGATGTACCAGACGCTGAATCATCAGGCAAAAGCTCGTGAGGTGCTAGGCAAGCAGTTTGAATGCCTGCTGCTGTGCACGCTCTGCAGCCAGAGCACGCCAAACTGCTGCCTCCAACACCTGCTTGACTTGACACAGATCTCTGGAGGACCAACAGCGAAAGTACAGCATGGAAACGACAACTGTAGAGCAGAAAGAAGCCCTGGGCCTTTGCTGTGACTGGCCGATCAGCATACCTGATCAGTCAAGGAACACAAGGCAAAAGCAGCTACTGCACAGTTCCTGCAACAAAACCTACCCACCCTATTGTTGCAGCTGACCAGTACGATGGATGTACTTTGATCAGAGAGTGAAAGAAGGACACACTAGGGAGGAGCAAAAGCAGCTCAATGCTATCAGACAACTGCTTGGCTTGCGCTTGCTAATTAGCAAGCTGCTTATAAGCACAATGCCAACTTTGACACGGGGTAAGAATCACTTGCACTAGAAGGTATGACTGCCCTTACCAGCAGCTGTAGTGGCAGATGTCTCATGAAAGCATAAGCACAGGGGCATGGCATTGCAACATGTGTAATGCGGGCCAGAGCTGGTTGCACATGACGAGCAGGGCTGCTGACAAGCCAGCAGGCATATCTGCTGCCCCTGAGGTGCTCCTTGTGTACACAGTTGCATCTTCAGACAGATTGGCAGGGACGATGAATGAGCTGTCACTATCCAGGCTCTGCAGCCAAAGCATGACAGCTGACTGCTATGGTCAGAGGAGCTGAAAGATCATCTCTGTATGGCTCCGCAGCGTTTCTTTCTGAACTAACCCTATGTCTGCAGCATGGCATCAATGCCACTTGCACACAAAAGTGCGGCTTCAGGACTCAACCTGACATGGACGGCTTGCTGATCTGGGCAGCATGCAGGCCATGACAACAGGCCTCCGCCATTGATGCAGTCGCACACGCCATGTGCTTTGCTGTGCAACACAGCAGCTTGAACAAAATGCCTTGACATTAATACCGACACTGAGACAATCTGTGACAATATTGCAGTTTGTGCAAGCTGCGCATGAGGAGTAGGGCTGCCATCAGTTCAGCAGGCATGTACCTGAGGAGCTACTCCATATACATGCAGATTGGCAAGCATGATGAATGACCCGTTGCTGTCCAGGTTAGCATGCCGGCTGGCTGCTGCCCCAACAACCTGCATGACACAACAGTGAAAGCTATGACATGCTATAGTATGACAACAGGCTGTGGTACTAGCAACAGCTACCAAAACCAGAATGCATAAGTGTCAGACAGGTCTCAGACCGCATGGGGGCAATGGCAAATTGGATGCTCAGCCTTTGGCAGAGGCGCATCTTGTGTGGGCAGGAACACTGTCAAAGCATGTGCCTGTGCTGTCAGGGACAAACCAAGGTCATCAAGCTAGGGTCTGCGCAAGACTCGAATGAGTTGACAAACGCAAACTGCCCTGTCAGAGCCTATATAGCTATGCTGCCCATGCCACATGACCTTGGAGATACACAGGGGCTCCCAGCCAAGCAAATAATTGATGTGTGATCTTACACTATCACTAGCTGTGTATGGGTGCCACAATTAATCAATAGTGCTATGGCTCATGTTAGAAAAGCTGCACACTGAACAACTGGTTTGCTGCTGTCAAGCTTGCAAAGAGAAATTTTGTCACTTTGGTACAACGTTTGAGTACAGTGACTGTATCAGCAGACCACACATGCTTGATGCGACACCAGATAGTTTCCAGACAAATTCAGATGCACATCATCCACAACCCTGCTGCGACAGATAAAATTATAAGTCGAGGTTGACAAACTGCCCTGAACACAAAGACAAAACCTCTAAAAAGAAGTTTCAACATAAGTCAAATTGTGCTTGCTGCTTGAGCCTAGATCTGATGGATGCTCTTTTACTTCTACCCTTGTCTGGGGCAGTGCGCTGAAAAGGAGTTTGTTCCCAGGTGTGCCCGCTTGCATCCTTCCAAAAAGCAATTTTTATGGACCCCGGCAGAACCTGCTCAGGCCCAACACCATTCCTTACAGTGTCATACTCTGCAGCTAGCGCAGGGTACAACGACTGCAGTGAGTTGCAGATGCAAGCCTTCTTGCTGGCACAATAGGGGCAACCCCGATTGAGGCCAATGCGGCTTTTGGGACTTGCCACAAACAGGTGTGGCTGGCCGTTGGGGCCTTTGGTACAGATCCAGTGCACCACCTTGTTGCTTCCTGCCGTGATCTTGTCAGGATCAAGACCTGCTCTCCGGTTTCTTTCAAAGTCAAACTCCAGCATTGCAGTGTGTTGGCTCTGTGTCAAGCTTGATTGTCTGCTCCAAGGTCTATTTATCGTTGAGCACTTAGGACAACCACTCTGGCCGTCAACTTTGACATATATCTTGGCTTGCCAGCTGTGACCACACGCTGGGCAAAACCAATGCGGGTGGAACTGCAAGCTGTGACCTGGCCTGGAGTCCGCCCATTCTTGGCTGTGTCCCAGTAGGCTGCCACAGCTTGGGCCATAGTCAACAGGGAGTTGTGTTGGCACAGACGGTTGTTGGTGCAAAAGGGGCATTGGGTGTCGATATCCTGCCTGTTGCTGACAGTGGCCAACCATTCGTGCGGAAGCCCACACGGACACTGGTCACAACTCCACCACACACGCAAACCGCTGCTGGCTGTGATCTGCCTGTCTCCCAAGAGCGGATTTTTGGCATGATGCCACTGCCTCTGCAGCTCTGGCCTGAGCAGGCTGATGTCTGGGCCTGCTGAGGACGGTTGCCCTGTTCGGTTGCAGCAGCTCAGCCTTGAATATCCTGGTGCCAAACAACGCACAGGTTCAATGTTGCAGTCAGCATGGAGAGTTTTCGGCCGCGTTAAATCCAAGTGAAGATGCAGTGAGGCACCAGATGCCTGCTTGTTGTTCCTCAGCTGTGGTACCCCTGCGTGAAAGAAGGAACCACGACGCGGCACTTGTTGCAAATGCTGAAGCTTGGATTGCCTGCACACTGGTATTGGCTGACGACGCAGACGAGTTGTCGTGTAGTGTACAAGAAGAAAAGTGCACTTGCCTGCCGCGGAGTGAATGCCAGACCCTTGTCGCGCAGCAAGTTCCGGAGGCCATGCTTTCGCGTTTGACGTCCCTCACTCGCTAATTGAGCTTCAATCAGCCACAAGGCGATCACAGAACGCAAGCCAGTGCGCGCTGCCATTGAGATCGTCCAGCGGCAGCTCCGGAACCACGCTGGCAATCTGATGCAGAGCAATGGACCAGATGTGGGCTCAGTCATGTGTCGGGGATCCTGGGCTGGAGGGCTTTCACCATGGAGCTTACACGCAAGGCGTGCAAACCAGAAGTGGTTTTCAAAGAGTCATGCAAACATGGTCTAGACAGTCAAGTATGTTGCATCAAAGGCTGACAAAGCACAACATACTGTACTCTGATTCACGCTCTGCATCAGATGCTGAGACAGCAGTTGGTAAATGCTTTGGCCAGCTCATCAATCAAAACATGACAGTAAGCCACCTTGAGCTTGATGCAGATGCCGGATTCGTCAATTAACAACTGACACTACAGTCACCAGCGCCCATCCACGATCAAGACCAATTCAGAGCATCCTCATTGCTGCATGCTGGTTCAGGTAAGAGGTTGGTGGCATGAGACAGCTTTTCCATGCTAGAATCAAGATGAAATGGCCACACCTGCATGCACCAGAGTCCAAAGCATGGGAGATGTGTCTGCTGCAGCACAAGCTGCCAATGCTTCAAGGTTTTGAATAATGTATCTCTAGATCTAGACAGCTTGCATGCAAGGGGCAGAAAGGAGAGTAGGCTTGCCCTTGGGTGCAGGCATTGCCAAGGAAATGGCTGCCCATATGCATTGTCAAGCCACATCTGACAGACGCTCACTTTAGCTAGGCAGCTGTGAATGCTTGTGCATGGTTTTCAAGTTTGCCTACTGACCTGGATGTCTCACTAGATGCGTCCTCTGCAGCTCACTTGGCTGCTGGCTTTGGGAACTCTCGTCTCAACAGTGGCACCAACAGCAGCATGCCCCGATGACCCGAGGTTAGGCAAGCTGGAAGATGCAGTTGTGCATACTTCATGAAATGTCCACAATCCTGCTCAGATGAGGTACATCAGACTAGGGCAAAGTGATCTCAATTCTGCCTGCTGACCTGACTTCATCACTAGATGAGTCTTCTGCAGCTCACCTGGCAGGCTTCTGGCTGCCAGTCTCAGGCTTGGAAGCCCTCCTCACAGCCATGACACCAACAAGGTGTAAGTCAAATACTTCTCAGTGAGAAGTTCTTACGGCATCGAACTGTCAATCGATTCCAAGCCTGGCCAAGTCGGTACATGCGCTAAACTCACTGTCAAAATGGGTAATGCAGCACAGTACAGCACATGACGAGGAGCTGAGCCCTGCTGAATGTATGCCTAATATTGCCTGTGATACAACATGGCGCAGTGTGACCTAATGCATGAACATGATGGATCAATGAGGCTAACAGGCTGACCTGTAATAGCTGATCACACCTTGCCAGATGCTCCCCTTCCACTCCTCTTCGCTTCAGCATCCCTGTAGCATATGCACAAGAGCTGTCAAGGCAGCCAAGGCATCCCTTCTACGACCACAAACCATGCAAAGCTCCCAAGAGGAAAAAAACAAGCAAGCTTATTCTGGAGCATGCACGCTCAAAGGTGGACCAACTGCCAGGCAAGCATATGATGCCCATCAGCAGGCATGCAACTATGTAAGCTGGAGCAACAGTCCACACTGCTGCTTGATTACACAACTGCAAACATTCGAACATGCCATGTTATGCTATGCCTTACTGTGCCAAATATGCTGTGCCTTGCCGTGCCGTGCTATGACTTGCTGTGGTGTGCTGTGCAATGCCACATCATGCTGTGCACGTGCTGAGATGGACAAACAGTCAGGCAAGCAGGTTATGCCCATCTGCAGGCATGCATTCAAGCCAGCAGGCGTACCTGCTGCACCTGAGGTGGACACTTGCATCTTTAGGTAGATTGGCAGGCATGAAATGAGCTGTTGCTACCCAGGCTCTGCAGCCAAAGCATGCCAGCTGACTGCTATGGTCAAAGGAGCTGAAAGATCATCTCTGTATGTCCCCACAGCTTTTCTTTCTGAACTAATCCTATGTGTGCAGCATGGCATCATTGCCACTTGCACACAAAAGTGCTGCTTCAGGACTCAACCTGACACGGACGGCCTGCTGATCTGGGCAGATTTTACTGTTTTACGTTTTCTTTGAAAGTGTTTTGATCCCAATGTCGAAGGTTTTGTAAGTTTTCCTCCGGAAAACCTTCCTTTTCTTCGTTTTTGCAGCATGTAGGCCATGACAACAAGCCTCCGCCATTTATGCAGTCATACACAACATGTGCTTTGCTGTTCAATACAGCAACTTGAGCAAATACTGCGACATAAATGCCAATACTGTGACACTCTGTGACAATATTGCAGTTTGTTCAAGCTGCGCATGAGGAGTAGGGCTGCCATTGGTTCAGCAGGCATGTACCTGAGGAGCTACTCCATATACATGCAGATTGGCAAGCATGATGAATGACCTGTTGTTGTCCAGGTTAGCATGCCGGCTGGCTGCTGCCCAACAACCTGCATGACACAACAGTGAAAGCTATGACATGCTATAGTATGACAACAGGCTGTGGTACTAGCAACAGCTACCAAAACCAGAATGCATAAGTGTCAGACAGGTCTCA
>JAABUH010003681.1_pt1 | contig 12918 bp, 13 predicted proteins | sample 5559121 | NCBI WGS metagenome assembly JAABUH01 (sample SAMN10711871, study PRJNA513364) | rock metagenome | isolation source: Antarctica rocks | place: Antarctica: Victoria Land, Battleship Promontory nord | collected 2015-12-28 | reverse complement strand
ACATACATTGCAAAGACATGATTCAGCTTTTACACATCTACACGTTTGCATGATGCAGTAAATTGATCGGTTTTTTGCTTTATCAGATCGATTTACATGCATCGCAATCACATACATTGCAAAGACACGACACAGTCTTTGCTCATATACACAGAACGACAGCAACGTCTTTGCACACATGCTGCAACTCATATACGTTACACACATACACATTGCAAAGACACGACTCAGCTTTTGCACATTTACACGCTCGCGTGATGCAGTAAATCGATCGATTTTTCGCATTATCAGATTGATTTACATGAATCGCAATCACATACACTGCAAAGACATGACATAGTCTTTGCTCATATACACAGAACGACAGCAACGTCTTGATGCACACGCTGCAACTCATATATGTCACACACACATACACTACGAAGACACGACTCAGCTTTTGCACATCTACACGCTTGTGTGATGCAGTAAATCGATTGATTTTTCGCATTATCAGATCGATTTACATGCATCGCAATCACATACACTGCAAAAACACAACACAGTCTTTGCTCATATACACAGAACGACAGCAACGTCTTTGCGCACGCGCTGCAACTAATATACGACATTCACACAGTCATTGCGAAGACACGACTCAGCTTTTGCACACATACACGTCTGTGCAACGCAGTAAATCGATCGATTTTTCGATTTTCTGATCGATTTACATGCGTCGCAAATACATAAATCAAAACTCATTTAGTTCATTCAGCTGAGTGATCATACAACGAACTTGAAAGTTCACGTCGAAGTGATCAGCTTTCATCTACATAGATCAAAGCTTATCTAGCTCGCTTAGCTTGATGATCATACAGACAAGTTGAAAGCTTATGTCAAAGTGATCAGCTTTCACAATTTTGAGTTGTTTATATGATCACTTGATTATATAAACAGCTCACACGCTCGTATGTGCATTCTAACGATCTGACTGCTCAATGAAAAGATATACTGCATCGACTTTGACTAGATTACATGTAATTTAGCATACACACAGCGCTTCAGTGCTACTAATTAGATAAATAGCATCGTGTTTCATAGTCTTAGACTGCATAAGCATGTAAAACTTGAAGAAATAAAAAAATAAAAAATAAATCTTTATCTGCATCTCTTTAGAGATGACATCGTAGCACTTGCTAGTACTAACTTCGATGCTAGCTTCTTTTTGCGAACTTTTCATCGCTTTTCGCTTTTTCATTTCTTTGAATTTCACAATCGCTCATGTTTGCTCTTTTTGCTGCGAATTTGCATTTCGCAAATTGATTGTATTCTTATCATTGTGCGCATTTGCATGTGAATTTAGCATTAATGCATCAAGTGAACTAAACATGTATTGCGTTTTTCTATTTACTAATGTGAATGATTTTTGTTGACTGCAAAATAAATTGACAATGTCGTTTTGCAGTTGTTTGCTTGTTGATGAACTCATGCTAAGTTCATTTCATAAATTTATTTCAATCTTTAACGTTGATTTTTTGATTTCTATCATCAATGTTTTGAGTTCTGATGCTGAGCTGTTGCTTCTGTTGAGTTTCGCGTTATTATTCGCGAAACAAGACGAGAAAGAGTGCATAACGCGACTCTTTATATTTCTTTTCATAAAGAGTTTTTTCGAGTTTCAAGCTTTGAGCTTCTAGAAAATTCACTTGACATCACTTAAATATCTCTTTAATCTCTTATTCAAAGCGTTTTACGTAGACAGTAACTTTAGTGTAAAGATTTCTCAATTTCTATTTTGAAATCTGCAATAAATCGTCTTCTATTATTGACTTATGTCAGATGAAAATGATATAAATCTAGTCTGCAAAAGTTTAGATTACTCTTTTTGATAGAAAATGCTTGACGCAATTGCTTTATATTTCATGTATTAAAGTAGTCACGTTATCTCGCTCAGAATAGTAATGACTGATCTCGACTTATTGTCTTGCACATCAAGAAAAGATAAAACAGATAGTGATTTGATAAGAAATAGACTGATCGTCAAGTCGAGTTTCGAGTTGACATTTTGAATTCGACTCGATTCGAAGTCGAGTTGCTCACATTTTCAACTCGACTCAAGTCAAATTGCTCATATTTTCAATTCAACGCGACTCGACTCGACTGAAAATTGGGTCAACTCGACTCAACTCGTCAAGAACTCGAGCTTGACGTCAAGAGAGCTAAATATAGAAATTTTTCCGATTTTTTGCTTTTGCATTATCTTTTTGCATTATCTTTTTGCATTATCTTTTTGATAGAAGTCATGACGAGAAACATGAAGACTATATGATAGAAAGTCATGAAGAAAAGTCATGATAGAAAAGTCATGAAGAAAAGCTATGAAGAAAAGTCATGAAGAAAAGTCATGATAGAAAGTCATGACGAGAAATCATGAAGGCTGTTTGATAGAGAGATTTGATAGAAAGTCATGACGAGAAACATAAAGAAGAACATGAAGAAAAACATGACGAGAAACATGATGAAGAAACATGAAGATCGTTTGACTTTGATAGAGAGTCATGACGAAAAAACATGGTAGAAAGTCATGAAGAGAAATCATGTAGACTGTTCAATCAAGCTATTTACATCTATCTAATATCTTGTCGAATCAAGTTGAGTTTTCGAGTCGAGTTGTTGAATCAAGCTTCTCAACTCGACTTGAGTGCTCAAGTTCAACTTCTCAACTCGACTCGACACTTTTCAAGTCAAGTACTCGACTTGATGCAATCAGTCTAATAAGAAACGCTGTACTTCTTTGAAACAACGTTGTTCTCTGTGCAATCTTCAAGCACAAAAGAGTTTGATTTCGATTTTTGCATCAGTATGCAGTCTTCTGTGCTGTTCTGAAGTTGATTGATGACTTGTTCTTTTCATGTGAGTTTGCTCTTCGATTTATCAATCAAATTACTGTCTGAATTGATGATTTTTTCTTCTGCGTTGATGAACTCTCATTTCATCGTCGATTAAGCTTTGAATACGATACAAAGATGAGATGAAATTGGCGACAGCGATCTATCGAAGCATATGATATATCAAATCGATTGACAAGTTATAGAGCACAATTGTACGATCAAAACAAGCTCTCATTCGACTCAATAACTTCACAGATGACTGCATTGCAAGTCAAAAATCGAAAATCGAAATTTTTCGCGCTTACGCAGATCAAAATCGACGATGAAACGAAAGTTCATCAATGCAGAAGAAAAAATCATCAATTCAGACAGTAATTTGATTGATAAATTGAAGAGCAAACTCACATGAAAAGAACAAGTCATCAATCGACTTCAGAACAGCATAGAAGACTACGTACTGATGCAAAAATCGAAATCGAACTCTTTTGTGCTTGAAAATTGCACAAAGAACAACGTTGTTTCAAAGAAGTACAGCATTTCTTATCAAATCACTATCTGTTTTATCTTTTCTTGATGCACAAGACAATAAGTCAAGATCAGTCATTACTATTGTGATGATTGAGTCTACTAGATGAATAGACGAAGTCTATAAGAGTGATATGACAATGTGATATTCTAAGCAGGCACAAAATGAGTATACATTATGATAGAGCTAATTATTAAGAAGCTCTCGATAACTCGAGAGAATCGATCAACTATAGAAAGTTTGTCAAGCATTGTCAAGTCAAGCACGACATAACTCATGATATATTAAGTCGAAGATATGACGTAGTTTAAACGATGTCTTGACAAAGTTATAGAGTTTCAGAGCTAACTCAGATCTAATCTTTGACTCAGTCTTTGACTTTAGTCTCTGATTTAATCTTTATAAGTCAATTCATCATGACAATTGTCTTCTCTTCTAAGTGAATTCATTCTTGATCTCAATAATTAATGTCTTTGTTTACTCTGATAAATGATGACGCGCATTTATTGATTCACTCTAGAAGCTCTCGATAAAAATCTTCAAATCTCTGTGAGAAAACAAGAAAAAGAGAAACTTTTAATTGAATGATAATTCATCTTCAATTATAATACGTATAAATGACATTATAAATAGTATATGTGATGTGTAGTTGATGTAAATGACAGCAATGATGATGTGTAGATAGCACATAGACATTGTTTATCTTTCGAGTAAATGATGTTGTTGAGACGATAGAGTGTAAACAAGAATGAATAATAATTGTTGATTTGTTTATCGCTCTTTCAGTTTCTTTCAACTTCTCATTTTCTTCAACTTCATCTTTTTTCAATCATGATCATATTTTTATCATTGTATGATTACTTTTGACAAACTTTGAGTATATCTGTATCATAAAAGTAAAAGATCTAGATCATGAGTCGTGAATGCGCAGCGATGCTTAAAGAGAATCATAAGATAATGAAGTTGATTGATGATCGAGTCAAGATCATTACAAAAGTAAGTGATGTCACAACTTGAAGTTTCACGACTATTACTGCGACTAACAATATCATAAGTTTGCTCAAAACATCAATCAAATATGATGATCATGATGTTACTGATGCTGAATTGCTCATGATGATGCACACATTGTCAAATTCTGATCGAAAGCTCATCGCTTCTACTATTCAAACTTTCGAGTACATCTCAGTTATCAAAGAGAAAATTTGAAAGACAATAAGAAAAGAAATGATCATTGATGTTTCGTTGATGATCTTGTCAAATTCACAGACTTCGCGAAATCAAAGAACGATGATGAGATTCACTTATTCAACTTCTTGATGTTGTTACTGATGCTTTTTAGCTGTCAATTGTGAAAATAAGTAAGAAAAGTGCTGCTGATTTTGAAATTTTAAATAGAGTGATTTGTATAAAGTGTGCTCAAGTTCTACACATTGAGAATAAAGCATCACGATGTGATGTCATCTTTCAAAGAAAGACAATGTACAAGAAATGTGTTCACTGTGCAAGTAATGAGAGCTTCTGTATCACAATGAGTATACTTATCTGATATGTTTGCTAAATGCTCATGATTCAATGTCTAGATTCTTGACATCTGCATTTCAACTATCAATGAATTCTTTCATCTGCAGAATATTCATGATAGTGTGATTGAGAATGAAGAAGAGAACGTTGTTCTGAAGACATTCACTGCTCATCAGAAATTTTTTTACAAGAAGTTGATAACAACGACTCGTGTAGAAAATCATCTTGAAAGAACTCACAAACTTGAGTTTTTAAAGATTCAAAAGCTCATTCTTAAGAAAATGATGATTGTCAATGACATTGTTAGAGAAATTCTGAATGTAAAGCACTTTGCAATACATTCAATTTCAATTATATATCATTTTGTCAACATTTTTAATTGTTCTGATATATTTTAGCACAATCTGTCGTCTTTTGAATCTCTGTCTTCGCGTCTCAATGTAAATCTGACAATGAGAAAGAAGAAAAAGTCTGCAATCTTACTTCATGTGAAAGATGTTTGATGAAGTGATGATTGCGTGATGTTTGTTGTGTCGTGATGATTACGCTCTCTTGTCGAGCGCGTTTAAGCGTCTTTGCGCTTTTTTCTTCTGTCTGTTGATTTACATATGTGATCATTTCATTAAAGAGCGAAACTATCATAATACAGTGATTCTTCTTTTCTAATAATGAATTTATGCTTGAAAGTGAGTGATTATGCTTTTCGCTCATGTTTCAGCCTCGTTTTGAAAGCTTCTATAAGCTTCGAGACATCTTTCATATTTTCGCTCGATATTCATTGATCATATTCAATGAAATAAGATTCTCTTTCTTTTTCGCTTCTATAGAATCTTTTCTACCTCTCATTCTTACTCATCATTAATAAGCTTGAGTACGAAATAATCGAGTATAAAGTCATCGTTTAGTCTACAATTATACGACTCTAAAAGAAATACATGAAAGACAGAATGAACTCTATAAATGATTGAAAGATCAAGACAATACATCTGCTTGTCTATGAATTCTTGTATACAAAAGAACTCTATTATCTTATTTGATAACTTCTTGCTTGACTTCTTCTGCTTTAGGTTTTTTGCTGATAGCATGATTAAATCATCAACATTAAAGAACTTAGACTTATGTTTTCAATTATAATACTTTGCCTGAGCATCGATCGCGTTTTGTCATCATTGCGTCAACGTGTTTCACACGTTTTTCAGCATTTCAACGCATTCTTTTGTTGCTGACATTTTTTCTTTCATAGCATCGTTCTTGATGTGTATGTCAAAGATTGACTTGTAGTTATACATGACTTTAAAGAGACTATAGCTCAACGAAGCGTGCTTCGTCTGATGATAAACAAACTTAACTATGAATAGAAGCGTAGCTCAGTCATTTTGCTTTTTGAAACAATACACTTTTAAATAATGTTTCAACATTTGATTCTGTCATTCTGTCAGATCATCTGTTTGCGAATGAAAAGCGATGCTTAGTCATCATTTCATTTTGACATGATAGTAGATCTCTGATCAGAACGCATTGATAAATAAACTATCTCTATCAATAACTATATCACTTGAGATCTCATATCTTAGAGCAATCTTCTCGAAGAACAACTTTGCTAACTCTACGACAGTCAAAGTTTTCTTCATAGACAGATAATGCATCATTTTCATGTAATGATCGACTATCACAAGAATCGAGTCATACACGACTTCTTTTCATTTACTAGACAACAGATCTGTTATGAAATTCATAGTGATTTCTTTTCATGAATCTGTGAATCGAGATAATGATTTCAACTCATCATATGATAGATGATGTTTCATCTTTACTCTCTGACAAATGTCACAAGTATCTATATACTCTTTGACATTCTTGATCATACTTTTTCAGTAATATTTACAATCTAATAGTTTGCTGATCTTGTCAACATCAAAATGCTTTGCTAACGAGTCATCATGATAACGTTTCAAAAGCTCTTCTCTAACAAAAAGATCTTCTGAAACATACAATGATTCGTTGTATTCTATCATTTCTTGACTATTCAATGTTCAAGCTTCAACGTCATTCTTTTGTATACTTGTCGTTTCGTTTACTTTTAATCTCACAGCAAATTCATCTTCTTGCTGTAAAATCTTGATGAGTTCAACTATGAATTTATTACTGAAGTTGTATATCATTTCATGAATTGTCAGTACTCTGACAATTGCACGTGAAATGAGTTGTTTGCAATCAACAGTTTCAGTAACAGAATTAAGCTGTTTCTCAGCTATGTTGTGATCTCTATGAGTCAACGTTTCAACATCTGTGCTTCTTGAAGTTGTTGATTTGAATTGAGAGATTTTATCTCTTGAGAAATGTACTTCATCTAGATGCATTTCTTGCATTGCTAAAGTCATGACTCTCAGCAGCATACTTCTGACATGCATTGCTGAATATGTACTCGTGTTTTCACTGACACTGTGAACAGACATCTTCTTGACTTCGTTAATCACTCATGTACAGTAGATTTCATCTTGCGATCTGCTTTCAACATGTTTCGCTGAATATCTTCGTTCACTGACACTGTGAACAAACATCTTCTCGACATCATTAATCACTTATGTTCATCAATGAGTGTTACGATTCTAGCTACGCATCTTCGTTGGTAGCTATGTTGATGACTATGTTGATGACTATGTTGATGGCTATTCTGAGAGCTATCGCCGATCGCTCGCCGCTAGGGCATAGACTTGTTTCGAAGCCAACCCTATTCAGGGTTAGCTTATGTTCTTCTGAGTCATATAGATAGCCGGCCCTTCCCTTCTAGATACTTTCCTTCCTTAGCATTTATATACTCGTTACATTACACCCATATGACTCGCTCTATGCTGATCTCTAACAATGAGTTTCATCTTGCAGTCTGCTCTCGACATGTTCTGCTGAATATCTGTTCATACTTATACTGTGAATGAACGTCTTCTTGACATCGTTAATCACTCGTATACAGTATAATTCTCTGATTGCTACGAATATAAAGTTATTTAAGCTTTCTATTCTAGTCAGCTTTCACTGCAGAGTGAGCAGTAAATGATTCGCAAAGATGTTCTCACTCTTATAGTCAGATTGTCTTGATGATGCATTGATCGAGTTTGTCTTTTCTGATTTATGTGCTATTTCAAAGTTGCAGATCAACAATCTCATGATTTATTTAACTTGTCTTTCATTTAACTCTCAAACATTCATAAAATTCTTCAGATTATTATGATCAGTCAGAACTTCAACAGTATGATAACTGTCTTTCACATAGTGTCATCAATGTTTAAACATCGCTACTATGACTAGAAGTTTCTGATCATGTGTCTCATAGTTTCTTTCAACGTCTATCATCATTCTGAATCAGAATGCAATTGAATGTCACTGATCTTTATCATCTGACTGAGACAAAATACTTGCAACTGTATAATTGAACGCGTCAATCTCGATGTGTATATGTCGCTCTGAGTCAAAGTGTCTTAGAATAGATGTTCTCATAAAGACGTCGCGAAGCTGATTAAAAGCTTGTTTCGCTTCGTTCAATCATATGAATGAGTTCATTTTTACATCTTTTACACTATCTCTCAGCAGTTCTGTTAAAGATTCTGCTATCTGAGAGTAGTAATGTATAAAACGTTGATAGAAATTGATAAACTTCAGAAAAACTTGTATTTCTTGATATGTCTTCAATCTGAGTCACGTTTTAATAATGTTTACTCTACTTAGATTCATCGAAACACTCTCTGTAAATACAACAAATTCTAGAAAGTTCACTTTAGTGATGAAGAATTCACACTTCTTCAAGCTAACATATAGCTTGAACTTTCTTAATCTTTTGAGAATCTACTTCATGTGATCTATGTGATCAGTCTTCTCTATGAAGAAGATTAGAATGTCATTCAGATAAACAACACAAAAATAATTTAAAAGCTTTGTTAAGATCTTATTAATATAAGTCTGAAAGATGACAGATGTATTGATCAAATCAAATGACATGATCATATATTCAAAGTAATCATAACGAGTATGAAACATCGTCTTTCACTCATCTTCACGTTGAATTCTGAGATGATGATAGACATTCTTCAGATTTAACTTAGTGAGCTGCTTGACTTTATTGAGTCTGTCTAAAGTTTCACTAATTAAAAACAGCGAATGACGATTTTTGACAGTGATTTTATTCAGATCTTGATAGTTCATGCATAAGCGAAGACTATCATTCTTTTTGAGAGTGAATAGAATAGACACGTCAGTCGAGCTGATGAAGTGCTTAATTTATTCTTTTGCTAAAACATCATCTAGATACTGTCTCAGAGTCGTTAACTCTGTGTTTAACAAATTATACAACGATTTATACGATGATTCTGCAGTGATTTCAATTGCATGATCATGATCTTCATGCAAAGACAGTTTGCCTGCATTCTTTGTCGAGAATACGTCTTCATACTCTTTCAATTCAACGAGTAAAGTCTGCGTTTCAAGCGCATTTGTGATACAACTCATCACATTATTCATTGCTTTCACTTGATGTTCAATGATCAACTCTTTGATGACGTTGATCTTGACAAGAGTATACACAGTAGACTCATCTTGTAGAGCTTTCACAAATACTTGTGCGAAGAACAATTTAAATGCGTGCTCATTCACGTTGAAACATCATGTTCTTGCAATCATGTCTATTCAAATACGCTTGAATTGCATATTCAACATACTCAGAATCAGAAGAGATTCTTTCTTGTCAATAACATAGAAGATACTTATATCTTTTTTCTCTATGTTTCAGCTGTCTCTTAGTCGATAACACATCTTATAGACATCATAACAATAGACACTCTGATCATTCATTCAGATAAATCTTGAGAGATCAACATTCAGCAATGACTAATCTTGCTTGATGACAAAACATTAATTAATCACGTTCATCTTGACGTCGATATTCATGTAAATCTTCGTTTCTGTCTTCTGATCTCTCTGAATTACATGCTCTTTATATATAAGTCTTTACGAAGAGAACTTCTTGTTTTTTCCTTGATGATTTGAAGCATTCATCGAAAGCTTGTCTTTTTTTGAAATTTTGAAATGATTCATATGTGACATTGAATCAATGAATACTCGATTTGCATCAGATTCTTTTGATCTATTCTTGATCTTTTCATTTTTACAATCAGTAAAGTAATGATTCTTTCAATTGCATGTGTAACACGTTATATTGAACAAATTCTTGCTATAACATGACGAAGCGTGTGAGCTTGTCTTTGACGAAGAGTCAAGTTTGATTGATCGATAAGATTTCTTTCACTTTGAATGAATCTTCTTGTTGATTCTATCTCGATCATGTGAGTTCTCATCTCAAGATTGTTTCGATGACAAAACATGTTCTTTTCGCAGATTTGTTTTCAATCGAGCGACAAGATCAATTAATGCATCTCATGTGATAGAAATCGACTGCACATTAGTAATGATCACACGCAGCTCAGATCTCAACTTGATGAATAAATGAGCTCACTTATGATCATCACTATACAACGAAAGTTGATGTTTCAGAATGCTCAGATGAATTGCAAACATTCATATCATCTGATCTGAACGTTGCAATGCGTTCACGTACTGCTAAGTCACGTTTATATCTTGATTCATCGAGTCTTCAATTAAATTCAGAAGAAAGTCAATAAAATTGAATCACGTCTGCTGAGCTGCAGACATAGTCTCTTTGTGATCAAATCAAAGTTTCTTTAATTCACTCTTCAGATAAATTATGCAGTACAAAATCTTTTTCTCATCACTTTTAAAATGTTAAAAGATATTTCAAAATGAGATTTTGACATCGTGAATTCACTCTTTATGTTCTTTTATGATTTTGTCATGATACTTCTTCAAAGACATTGAGAATCTTCGCTTTTGCAAAACGACTTCGTGATGACTTCGTTTTGTCATCGTCGACACTATGAAGATGATGCGTAGATCATTCGAATTCTTCGTGAGAGCTTGAGTGAAAGCTCGATGACTTTTCTTCATCATTTCAACGAATTGCAGAGTCTCAATCTTTGACAGAATAGCTGCTAACTTCTGTTTCTTTCACAGTTCATCACGTTGAAGCATTGCTCATGTCAGTTGTTCATCAATATTAAGAGAGAGTTCATCTTCTGCTTCTTCACTTTCTGATTTCATTATGTGACGTTTGTTTTCTGATATGATATCTCATGAGATTGAGATGTTGTCGTTTCAACTCTGTTGCAATTACATTACTGTTGTCATGCTTGAATATTGAATTATCATCTTTAAGAAAAGTTTGAAATAATTAGAACTGTGATGATCAAGTCTACTAAATGAATAAATGAAATTTATAAGAGTGATATGACAATGTGATATTCTAAGCAGACACAGAATGAATATATATTATGATAGAGCTAATTATTAAGAAGTTCTTGATAACTTGAGAGAATCGATTGACTATAGAGAGTTTGTCAAGCATTGTCAAGTCGAGCACGACATAACTCATGATATATTAAGTCGAAGATATGACGTAGTCTAAACGATGTCTTGACAGAGTCATAGAGTTTCAAAGCTAACTCAGATCTGATCTTTGACTTAGTCTCTGACTTTAGTCTCTGATCTAACTTCTATGAATCAATTCATCATGACAACTATTCTGAGCGAGATAACATGACTACTTTGATACATGAGATATAAAGTAATTGCATTAAGCATTTTCTATCAAAAAGAGTAATCTAGACTCTTGCAGACTAGATTTATATCATTTTCATCTGACATAAGTTAATAATAAAAGACAATTTATTGCAGATTTCAAGATAGAAATTAAGAAATCTTTACACTAAAGTTACTGTCTACGTGAAACGCTCTGAATAAGAGATTAAAGAAATATTTAAGTGATGTCAAGTGAATTTTCTAGAAGTTCGAAGCTTGAAACTCGAAAAAACTCTCTATGAAAAGAAATATAAAGAGTCACTTTATGCACTATTTCTCGCTTCGTTTCGCGAATAGTAACGTGAAACTCAGCAGAAGCAATAGCTCAGCATCAGAATTCAAAATATCAATGATAAAAATCAAAAAGTCAACATTAAAGATTGAAATAAATCTATGAAATGAACTTAGCATGAGTTCAAGTCAACAACGAGATTTATCTGTAAGAAATGCTGACTACGAATCTTCTGCAAGCTATGCTTGTCAGAAGAGCTGAACAATCTCATCAACATTGACAGAGCAGTAACAGCGCTTTACTCATGTGTTGAGCTCACACACAGTCAAAAAGCGAAGCAATAACAACGCAATCATCAGCGCGTTGAAGCTTGCACATACACAGAATGACAGCAGCATACATGCTGCAGCTCATATATGACATATACACATATATTGCGAAGGCACGATTCAGCTTTTGCGCACATACAGACAGATGTGATGCAGTAAATCAATCGATTTTTCGCATTTTCAGATCGATTTACATGCAGCGCAATCACACACAAAGCAGTAACAGCGCTTTATTCACATGTTGAGCTCATATATGACATATACACATATACTGCAAAGGCACGACTCAGCTTTTGCGCACATACAGACAGACGTGATGCAGTAAATCGATCGATTTTCGCATTTTCAGACCGATTTACACGCAGCGCAATCACACACAGAGCAGTAACAGCACTTTATTCACACGTTGAGCTTATATACAACATACACACATATACTGCGAAGGCACGACTCAGCTTTTGCACGTCTACACGTCTGCATGATGCAGTAAATCAATCGATTTTTCGCTTTATCAAATCAATGTACATGCATTGCAATCATATACACTGCGAAGACACAACACAGTCTTTGCTAATATACACAGAACGACAGCAACGTCTTGACGCATGCGCTGCAACTCATATACATCACACACATACACATTGCGAAGACATGATTCAGCTTTTGCGCATCTACATGCTTGCATGATGCAGTAAATCAATCGATTTTTCGCATTATCAGATCAATTTACATGCA
>JAABUH010003678.1_pt1 | contig 12934 bp, 5 predicted proteins | sample 5559121 | NCBI WGS metagenome assembly JAABUH01 (sample SAMN10711871, study PRJNA513364) | rock metagenome | isolation source: Antarctica rocks | place: Antarctica: Victoria Land, Battleship Promontory nord | collected 2015-12-28 | reverse complement strand
CATATTTTCCGGGGATTTTTGAAGCGTTGAAGTCGCCTCGGCCGGCTCTACGATTCATGTCATAGAAAGTACCGGGCTCGAGGGCGTCTAGTAGAAGTTCGACCTATATGACGGATTGATCGGGGGGAATATGACGGATCGCCGCGCCAAGGCGGATCGCCGCCGGGGGGGGTTGGGAGCGTCATATGCCCATATGACGGTCGGGAATAAGAGGTAGAAAGTATTGAGTTCAAGAACGTTTAAAGAATATTCGAGTGAAATGATGAATTGATCGAAGATGAGATGATGAATTGACGTGTTAAGCGAATCGTTGTCGAAGAAAGTTGAAAGCATTATTTCAGCAATGATGATCAAGAATAAAAAATAAAATTCATTGATCTTTTACATGCTGATGAACATGCTAAAAATCAACTTGTCAGCAATAAACAAGTCATATTGCATTATCAATATGCATTATCTTTAATATGCTTGATGCATGTCATAGTTTATGATGTTTATCAAGAATTCAAGATTCAAGAATAATTATTTTGATTTTAATGTTTAAATGTGTTATTTCTTGAAGTGTTGATTATTAAATTCTAAAATCATAAAATGATTCAAGAAATAGTATGAAAAAGTGAAAAAGAAATTGTAAGAAATATTGAATATGTGTTAAGAATAATAATTATTTTTTTTCTGTTGCACTCAAATTCATCTCACTTGATGAGTTTTTCCCTTACTTTACAAAATTCTCTACAAGTTTCATATTCTATCAAACTACTCAAATTTCATTGATACTATGATATTATTTAAATGCATCATCAAGAGAATAATGTTGACTTCAACAGATAATTTTCACTCTGTTCAATGATTCAGAAATAATTCTTCGTCAAAATCAAGTCATCTCACTTGATGAATTATTTTCTACTTTACAAAATTCTTTACAAGTTCATATTCTATCAAACTATTCAAATTTCAACATTACTGTTGCATTATTCAAATGCATAATCAAGAGAATAATGCTGACTTTAACAAATAATGTTCACTTTATTTGTAAACTTAAAGTCTATCACAAGTCAAAATCATGATGAAAATTGATTCAATGAGATCAAAAAACATTACAAGCGACAGAATAATGATCATGTAGCTTTGTTTAAACAATTATACAAACTTAAACTCATCAACATTTGAAAAGAAGTGAATGAGATCAACAAAGCAGTGATGAAAGACAATGTAAGAAATAAGATAAAAGAAGAGTGCAAGAATAAGAAAATACATGATAATGCATTTCAGTAATGCAATACTAAATAAAGCGCTGATTTGTTTATAGTTGAATGCTTCAAGTCAAAAATCAGATGTAAAGTTGATGCTGAGATTGTTGCTGAAACGATAAAGCTTTTCAATATAACTGCTGCGACACAAGATGCAAATACAATAACAAAGAAAATTACTTCAAAAACAATGAAGATATGCATTATTTATATGCATTATCTTTCAATTGTAGAAACTAATATCAATTTTAAAAAACAACAACAGATGAGTTGAACATAAGCAAAGAAATATCAAAATTTATGATCTCTATAATTCATTTAATTCAACAAAGAATTCTTCATCATGATGATCTGAAGAAGTTAAAGCAAACTGATGATATTAATTCTATGATAACTTTTTAGAATTTTACAACAGAATTTGTCACTTTCTCAACTGTCAAAGAATGAGAAATTCAGAATTTAATACATGCAATAAATTCTAATTCAAATGATCTTATCATAGTAGAAAACGATGATGCAAAGATGTGTTATGAAGCAAAGAAGAATGAGAAGAAACTACAACATGATGAATATGAGATTATCAGTAGTGAGAAGAAAGAGAATAATATCAATAATGAAAGTGAAAAGAAAATAATAAAGCTGTTTGACTAGCAAACAATGCTTACATTACTTTCTAAGTTTTAATCATAGATTATAATCTTATGAATTTATAAACTGAATCATAATGCATTATTTTTTTGCATTATTTTTTTGCATTATTTTTTTGCATTATTTTGAAGAGTGTTTGATAGAAAGTCATGATGAGAATCATGAAGTCTTCATGACGAAGACTGTTTGATTAAGCTATTTACATTTATTTAATATCTTGTTGAGTCAAGTAGAGTTTTCAAATTGAGTTGTTAAGTTAAGCTTTTCAACTCGATTTAAGTTATTAAGTTCAACTTCTCAATTTAACTCAACATTTTTTCAAAAATATTTCAACTTAACTCAACACTTTTTAAGTTGAATACTTGATTTGAACTCAAGTACTCGACTTGACGCGATTAGTCTAATCATGTCAAATGTATCATCATTCAAGATAAAAATATGAAATTTATAAAGAATTTCATGATGAATTTTGATGTCATGTTTTTCAAGACAAACTAGAAAATATTTGTTTTCATCAATTAAATAAACAGTGTAATTCTTGAAATCACATTCACATTATTTTTGTGCATTACTTTTGTGCATTGACTCAATTGTACTTCTAATAAGTACTTACTTTAAATGCAAGACTTTTAATAATATTGCAGATTTATGAATAAATCTGCATCAGAATAATCTTCAAAAATACTTGAAATGAATCAGCAAACTCATTGATCTTTTGATCATCATTTTTCTCTTTGCAATAAATATCTCAGAACTCAGTAATAGTTTCATCTGAATTCAAATTCATAGTTTGATTATAATACTTTATCAGCATTATTTGTTTCATCATTTTTGAACTCATCTGTAATTGATCTCATTGACATACTCTTTTAGCAAGATTGAAAGTTCGCTCAATATTTATTAAAAATATTAAGCATGAAAGAACATCTTTAATCATTTGCGTCAATTTAGAAAAATTTGAAGCATTGTTTTTTCAAAATTATCAGATTGAGTATTTCTCATTTATAACATCAGTGCAAAGATATTGATCATCTTCATCTTGAGAAGAATGAGCATGTTGAGATTGTCAAAGCAATGATCTTCTGACAGTTGCAACAGATTACAAGATCATTAGTAAAAGATTAACTGCATTATTATAATGCATTATTTCATCAGCATCACTTTTTGCTCTTTGTTAAATTGATCACGTCAAGTTGAGTACTTGAGTTCAAGTCAAGTATTTAATTTGAAAAGTATTGAGTTGAATTGAAATTTTTTTGAAAAAGTATCAAGTTGAATTGAGAAGTTAAACTTAAGCACTCGAGTCAAGTTGAGAAGCTTGACTCAATAACTCGACTCAAAAACTTGACTCAACTCAACAAGATATTAAATAAATGTAAATAGTTTAATCAAACAGTCTTCATGATCTTCTACTATGTTTTCTCGTCATGACTTTCTATCAAAGTCAAACAATCTTCATGTTTTTTCTTCATGTTTCTCTTTATGTTTCTCTTCATGTTTCTCATCATGACTCTCTTCATGTTTTTCTTCATTTTTCCCTTCATGTTTCTCTTCATTTTTCTCTTCATGTTTTTCTTCATGTTCTTCTTCATTTTTTTCTTCATGTTTTTCTTTATGTTTCTCTTCATGTTTCTCTTCATGTTTTTCTTCATGTTTCTCATCATGACTTTTTATCAAACGATCTTCATGTTTCTCTTTATGATTCACTATCAAACAATCTTCATGTTTCTCTTTATAACTTTCTATCAAATGATCTTCATGTTTCTCTTTATAACTTTCTATTAAAAGATAATGCAAAAAGATAATGCAAAAGTCAAAAATTGAAAAATTTTCTATATTTAACTTTCTTGATGTCAAGCTTAAGTTCTTGACGAGTCAAGTTAAATTGACTCAATTTTCAGTTGAATTGAGTTGTGTCAAATTGAAAATATGAGCAATTCGACTTGAATTGAGTTGAAAATGTAAGCAACTTGATTTGATCTCGATTCAAGTTCAAAATGTTAACTTAAAACTTAATTTAATGATCAGTTTACTTTTTGTGCTTCTGCTCTCAAATTAACAACTGAATCTTCATAGTAATGATGAAAATACTTTTTAAACTCTGTCTTGTACTTGATCTTGTAGTTGACAGACTCTTCATCATGATTTGTATTTTCATTGTCTTTGTCATTTTAAATCTTGTAAAGACTTAGCTTCATGATAAAATTCAGAATATTTGCAAGATTGTATATTGTTTCATTGCTGTTTTTAATTTTGACATAATACTTTGCAAGTTTGATTGAGACTTTTTTATAAGTTTTTATTATAACAGTACTTAATGAGTAAGTATTTCTTCTTATGTTCTTTTTAATCTGCTCAAGATGATTGAAAATTGCATCAAATATTCGAAATTTCAAGTGAATATTTATATTAGTTGTTCGTGACACTATTAAAGTGCACTCATAGAAAGAATTTAATAGATTGTCAACAAGCAAAATCATGAATCACTCGCTTTCATTGAGTTTGATCTTTGCAATTTTTGAATCTTCGCAGTATTTCTTTGTTCAAAGATTAATAAATTCACGTAGTGAATACACTTGACGAAGCATCAAGTAAGTAAAGTTTCAATGAATGCAAATATCTTGTATCAGTTTTCTGAATCTGTTGTCATTCTGCTCTTGAAAAGCTCTGAAGCGAAGCAATCGCTGAAAAGAATCATTGATAACTATCATCAAAGCGCAAATCTAATTACATGATTAATAAATGCATTATTTTTTTGCATTATCATCTGAAGCAATATCTTTTTGATCACAACAGATAAGTCTCTGCTTGTCTTAATATCTTGCATTTGCTCATTCTTTAATTGTATAATAATATTATTCATTATTACTTTTGATTCAAGAGCTTGAATAAAATCTTGAGTCACAAGATTGATGATGTAAATCAAGCAATTAATGAAATTCTGTGTTCTGTCTCATCAAAACTTGTGATGACTCATGATCTTTTCAAGTTTCTCTTTCAAGATACTATTATTGCTTGCATTATCAATAATAATCTCAAAAAGCTTGTTCTTAATAGCGTAGTTCTTTAAGATTTTCATTAGTTCTATCATTAATTGACGATTGATATGCTCAATATCAAAAGATGTAAATTCAATAAGATGTTCATGAAACTGAAATTCAATATTGATTTAATATATCAACACTTTTAGATACATTACTCTTTGAAAACTAGATCATGCATTCAAAGCAATAAAGACACATTGTGACTCTTTAAAATTTAATCTGATCTTATCACAAATCTTCTTATAGTATGAAAGAATCATAATTGTCATTTTTGTGCAATGCACAATTTGCAAATCTGAACAAAGCATTCATAGCAGCTTTTGAAATTGCTCGTTGTCAATGATTCAAAAAAGTAAATTCAAGTCAACAAAGATTTTACATAGTTGATCTTTTCAATTCTCTTGATTGAAAACAAAGATTAACTTGATATGACTTTTCTTCTAATAATTTATCAATTTTGCATTATCAATTTGCATTATCAGATATGATTTACTCATTCAAAAGTCAGTTCAACTTGTGATTGCAAGTGTTCACATTTTCGCTTTGTCGCTGTGCAAAAGTCTGATTCAAGATGCTTTTTCATAGCAGATGTGCTGAAGTTATCAAAAACTGTAGAATGATTCATAATTTTATTACAGATTTTGCATGAGATTTTAAACAATTTTTCAACAATCAAAGTCAATTGTATAAAGTGATTTCATATATCAGATTGTTTATCATTTGTAGTCTTTTTGAATCAGAGTGAATTATTTATCTTTTTTTGAGTTTTGTTTTAAATACTCTTGACAACAGAGATTTAAGATCATCATTGTAGAAAAAAGTTATCTGTATTCAAAGTTCATTGAATATACTTGCTATTCTCTCTTAGCTTAAGCTGTGAAAAATTCTGCTGAATTTTGTCAATCACTTCTTGTTTAGTCTTCATTTTTTTCAAATGATGTAAAGAATTCATAAATCATTGAACTTGACTTGTGAAGTCTTCAGAATGAAGATTATCTGAAGATGAACTATGCAAAATGCTTTCGTCAGACAGATTGAAAGTTATCAATGAACTAGACATTTTATATAATAGTTTGTATTAATAACAATAGTTGTTAATAGCTTGAAGATAGTATATAAATGATGTAATGAATAATGCGAGAAGCTAATGCAATATATAAATGATGCAATGAGTAATGCAAAAAGATAATGCAAAGAACAAGCGAACATGTTATTCTATGTTTCTATTCTTAGTGCTTTTGACGTCAAGTTCGAGTTCTTGACGAATCGAGTTGAGTTAAGTCGAATTGAAAATATGCTCAATCTGACTCAAGTCGGGTTGAAAATGTGAGCAATTCGACTTCGAGTCGAGTCGAATTCAAAATGTCAACTCGAAACTCGACTCGACGATCAGTCTATTTCTCATGACATTTCTTGATGAGTGCATTGAGAAAATCTCTATCATTTAATACATGCTTTCTCATAATGTTTTTCAATAAGCGCATTGAGAATTCTTTACTATTTAGTATGTGCTTTCTCATAATGTTTCTCAACGAGCGCACTGAGAAACCTCTATTATTTAGTAGATGCTTTCTCATGATGTTTCTCAACGAGCGCACTGAGAAACCTCTATTATTTAGTAGATGCTTTTCCATGATGTTTTTCGGCGAGCGCACTGAGAAATCAGATGCTTTCTCATCGCATTCTTCGGCGAGCGCATCGGGGAAAGATAAGCCACATTAATAGAGACTTGTCAGCTACACTGTCGCTAGAGCTGACCACTGCCGATAGGGCTGAACAGAGGTGGGAACTGGTAGGCCTCGACGTATCAACATCCTCAACCCCATTTACTAGATCAAACCTGCATATTTTTCCATTATTTTGAAAGCATTGAACTCAGCTGATTCAGGGCTACAACTATGCCTTCCAAAGTATGTCGAGTAGTCAATGCGCATATGTTGATCCGGGCGGGGGAAGAATTACTACTACGTAGGTGGACGGTCACTCAGCGCAGTGAACCTCCCCGACCCCGATTACTAGGTCAAACCTGCATATTTTCCCGATATTTCTGAAGCGTTGAATTCAGTCGATTCAAGGCTACAATTATGCCTCCCAAAGTATGTGGGATAGTCAGCGCGCAGAAATCAATCCGGGCGGGGGAAGGTGATGGCCGCTGGGCGATCGAGTAGCCAAACCCGTCAATATCTCTCAACCCGTTTGCAGAGTCAAATCTGCGTCTTTTTCCATGATTTTTGAACCGTTGAAGTCGCCTCGGCCGGCTCGACAATCGATGTCATAGAAAGTATCGAGCTCGAGAGCGTCTAGTAGGCGTTCGAAGCTGGGTACGAATTGATCGAGAGCTGAGTACGAATCGACGTGCCAAGCGAATCGTCGCCGAGATCGTTTGAGTGCGTACTCAGAGTGATTACGGTCGAGAATAAGAGGTAGGCCGGCCCCGGACCAGAAATCTTGCTGAAAGCTGTTTTAGCAACATCAATTCTGCGAGCCGACTTCTCGAAATACCGACGTGCAATCGCTTTGTCGAAGCTCAAAAGTGAAGATCTCATCAATCTGAGAAGAGCTTTGAGTCAATTAAAAGTTGTTTGAATAGTCTATTATATGAATTAGTGAAAACGAAAGAAGTAAAGAAAGAAAGAATGAGGGGAATGAAGAAGATTCATGCATATAAATCGCAATTGCAACGTCATTTTCAATGATATAATTTATATTTTCGAATGAATCCTTCATCGAGATGCTTGAGAGAGGTACAAGCAATTGCCAATTAATTTGTAGATGATGAAGGTAGATATAGATGAATTCTTCTAATATTCTCGTGGGGGCAGTAATTTAGCGTGCGCGGAAACCTCATACGAGTAAGCCCTGCGCTAAAGCTAGGTCTAAAGTTCAGCCGGGGCCGATTTGACTTCTGACCAGGGCGACATACCTGATGAGGACACTGATGCCCTTACAACGCTGTATCCTCCATTCTACCATGCAAATTCAAGTATTGACTCTTACCGGCGGCTAAGTGGCTTAGCGCCGCCAAGCTGTCATTGCCCATAATGTTGAAGATTGACAGCTCGGCCTTGATTTCCTTGATCAACCAGTAGCGAATCTCGACCGCCACGAGCGAGTCGACACCGAAAGCATGGATGGGCTTGTGCGTGTCGATATCTTCTTCGGGAATCAAGAGCGATTTCGAGAGCTTCTCGACAAGTGCTTGGCTAATAATTCTTGCTGCTTCGGGCTGAGAATTTGTGGACTTGAACAGTGTCTCGTAATCGATGTGGAGGTCCGATTCTTGACTGGAATTGTTCTCGACACCATCCATCTGGACAAAATTGCGAAAGAGGGGCTTGCGCGCCCAATACAGCGCATCGACCAGCCCTTTCGACTTCATTGACTTTGGGGATTCCAGCCCAGTCACAATCTGCGAGGCCAACGGCGATTGCGTATCAAGCGCGGGGTCACAAAGACATTCCAACATAGCAAGGAACTCGGCTTCGCGAATTCCCCTATAGCCAAATTGCTTCAATGACTCGGTAATCTCTCTTCTTTCGGCGGCAAACCCCACGGACAGGACCAAACCGAGGTCTAGTGCAATACCTTTTAGACCAAGCGCCACTCGATGGCGTGCGAGGGCGTCTTGATATGTGTTCCCGGCGGCATAGTTGCTCTGTCCACGGCTTCCTATGACGCCGCCGGTCGACGATAACAGGATAAAGAAATCCATGTTCTTAGGTAAATGAACATGCAAATTCCATGACCCTTGAGCTTTTGGGTGTACTGCGGCTCTAAAGTCCCGCAAAGACATGTTCTCAAACAGTCCGTCCTAGACATTCATTAGTAGATGCAACAACGGCGCAAGGATTGCTGCAGAATCACTTTCAAAACCATGGAGCCCTGAATGCAACCCTTGATCGGCGGCATACTAATCGTGCAGGTCTGGAGTGCGGATAGTAGTGCTTCTTCATTCCTGATATCGCAGGCAGGTGCTGCAATAACAACCCCTTTGGCCCTTGCTTCTTCAATTAAATCTAACGCGACTTCATTTCGCGCCCCAGATCGTGAAAGGACGATCAGATTTCTAGCTTTCCGTTCTACCATCCACCGACAGATGCTCCTTCCAAGGCCACCAAAGCCTCCTGCTATGACGTAGGTAGCATTACTGTCGAAGTAATACTTCGGCTTGGTACTCGGCACAACCTAAAAAGGGCAGAAAGCGTCAATTCACATGATAGCGATTTGTTTGTCAAATGGAACGATTAACAGACCGGTACAATGTCATTTTCATGCAATTCCACAACTGTCTTGCCACTATGCTTTCCGTTCTGTAAGAAACGAAATGCCTCTTCGACTTCCGAGGCTTTGCACACACGCAGAGGCTGTGGGGTATGGATCTGCTTCTCAATTACTAAGTTCATAACGGATGTCATAAGCTGCTTCATCAGTGACTTAGACTTTTTTAATATCAAACTCAGATCCACGGAGGCGAAAAGAACGTTCTGAGAAAAAGGAGACATGGGCAGACTCTCGTTGTTCTGGATATCACTCTTTCCCAGCTCAATAAATCGACCGAAAGGCGCGATACAATTCCAGGATTGTCGAAGTCGCTCACCACTTAGCGAGTTGAGGACGACGTCCACACCACCTGTTATCTTTTTGAGTTTTTCCGCGAAGCGCTCATTTCTACTTGAGAAAAAATGATCCTCTGGAATATGATAAAGGTCCATTAGCAATTTCTTCTTCTCTTCGTTGCCAACAGTGACGTAGATATTTGCCTTCAACATCTTTGCTAGTTGAATAGCTGCTTGACCAACACCTCCAGCCCCGGAATGGATCAAAATTGATTCATCCTTTTTGAGATTAGCAAGGTGAATAATTGCATAGTATGCGGTGCAGAAGACCACTGGTATGGCGGCGGCCAAGCTGAAAGACATGTCGTTGGGAATCTTGGATACGGCCGCAGCATGCGTGCGAGCTAAGGTCTTGTAAGCTCCTTCAGCAACACAGCACACTCGATCCCCTGGCTTCAGCTGGCTTTTTATAACCTCGTCCCCTACACGAGTTATAATCCCTGAACACTCTAGGCCGAGAGAGTTGGCAGGTAATTGACCCATTGCAATCATGATGTCTTTGAAATTCACTCCGATAGCCTTGACCTCAATTTCGACTTGCTCGACCAGCAGCTCCCGCTCGACGCTTCTGTCATCGACAAATTGCAGTGTGTCGAGCAATCCCGGGGAGCTGATTGTCAACTTTAAAGCAACTTCGGGTGTTTTTTGAAGTCTCTGCAATTCTGCTTTTTGTGGTGCTACCTTAGAATGGATTTTGTCATTGAGGTCATTGGCCTCCACTACCCGGTTGATGTGAAGTTTTCCGTCCTTTTCCATGTACTCCGATTCGATTTCTTCCGAAGGAGTAATCAAAGTCTTTTGGTACACTTTCGTGATATGTTGGACCACGTCAGCAATTGAGGAACTCTCTTCAAGTGCAAGCTCGACAAATTTAAGGTGGCTGTTCTCCGAACGTAAGGACCTGCCAAGACCGGTCACAAGACCGACTTGCGGCCTACTTGCAAATTCACCTCCGCCCCGTGTAAGCCAGAGAATACCGCTTGCGGATCGAGTAGCTGCCTTGAAGTTCTGAAACCCATATTCCTGGATTTCGTACAAGAAATTCTGATCCAGTTCCAAGAGGTAGATACAGAAGACTCGTGTGAGATCCTGTGATTGAATTTCTTGAGGGGACACGATTTCGCAATTTAAGACTCCAAGCTCTTGTAGCTGCGATCTCGTTTGAAGGGCAATACGGCTTTGCACAGAGGAGGTTTCCTCGGTGATGATCACGGTATTTGGGAAATTCCGGGAGACGCTACGAGTATCTTTTGCCGTCGATATAATCGTACTGAAGGTATGTCGGTGATCTCTGTAATCGGGGAGGCAAATTGCGGCGCCGGAGAAATTGGCTTTTTCAAGCGCATAGTGCCATTGGTGGTCCGATAACAAAGGTCCCCAGTATCGATTTTGCTCGGCAGTACCTTGAATCAAGATGTGATGAGCATTCCGCAGAGTCCGAAGCAGACAAATAACGCTTACCTAGCCACCATCCGGGTAACAGACCGAAGACAAACGGAATTCTAGAACAGTTCACGTTGGAAGGCTCAAAGAGAATCAGTTTCCCGCCACTAATATTATTAGCACTAGAATACAACGAGATTAACCCAATGAAGCACCTACGGCTTTAAGAGCTTCCGGGTGTTTTGTAAGGCGTTATTTATGTCGGCTGTAGCATGGAGCACCTAAGTTTCAATTGCTTAGCAAAGTAGATTTGTGTGAAAGTAGTGTCATACTCACACCGGCCGCAACCACCACATCATAGTTCCCAGCCTCAAAACCTTGTTGTAGTGGATCTTTCTCTATGTCCAATGTTCGGTATACGATTCGGTCAACATGCTCACTGAATCGCTTTTTGGCCTCGACGAAGAATCCTGGGGATATGTCTGTGTAAATATACTCACTAAACCTTGGCACACCCTTTTCATTATCTCCGTGCACGCTTAGCTTTTGAATAATTGAGGCTGTGGCGCCGCCCGTTCCCGCGCCAATTTCAAGGACCTGCAAGTCTGGGTTCTTGTGTGCCAATAGGTCTATATAGGCAGCCATCTTCTTGTAGTTTGCAACAAAGGCAGCACTGGAATAAAAATCTCGCACCAGGGGCCCATTAAAAAGAAGCTCTAGAGGGTCAATTTCGCCGCGAAGGATTGGCATCAGGCTTTCGCCCACGGTCACGTAGAGCTTCCCGTCCGGACCACTCTCTTTCAGGCCGGTTAGGACTACGTCGCGATATGCTTTATCATCTAGCAATGTCTTTCCTTGTATCTTGCTAGATAAAAGTGTTTCTGCATCACATCGGTCATAGTGATGCTTCGCCCATTCAAGGTACCTTGTGACATGTGTTCTGGAGCTCTGGAATTGCTCTGTAGATACCGTGCGAAGTACCATTGACAAAAAGTATAGGCACACCAATTCAGACTCATCGATAAGCTTGGTTGTGAGGAATTCTGAATTGCTGACAGCACTAACACAATAAGTTGATATTTGATGGTCCGAGAGTGTCTCCAAATCTGGTTTCCAATCAATATTGAAGCAGAGTCGTCTCCACTCAGCTTCTTTCATGGAAGATTTCAAGCTGCTTATTGCCGTTCCTCGATACCCCTCCAACGAAATCGCAAGCATATCATCCATCGGGTCGAACGCACACACCGAAAATTCAACCTCGCGGTACCCTTGAAAAGTTGGCTTGGCGTAAACTTTGAGTTCTCGGCTCTTAGAATGGTCTAGCAAGTGGTTCGAAATCCACATACTCTTCAGTTGCGTTGGAACCATGGTGGGAACTTGTTCCCAGCCTCCTTTCGAGAAAGCTGCGACGGTGAGATGAAAAATCCCATCCAATGCCGTAGGATGAATCAGGTGATCCGAAATCAGATCACCCGCTATTTTAGTCTTCCAGTCGTGTAAATCGATAGTTGCTGCTGCTTCTTTTTCGTCACTGAAAGATATCTGTTTAAGAGTTTGGAAAGTGGGACCGAAGTTATACCCATAGGAATCCAAGTTTTCGTACAATTCTTTGGAATCGACCATCCTTCGGCAATTTTTGACGCCGGACGCAAAGCTAGTTTGAGACTGATGAACACTACGTTGTGATGCTTTATTGACGCACTTCAGCCCACCTTCGAAGAAATGTGTGATGATAGTACCCTGACAGACCTCTGCCCATTCTTCGTTCGAGTAGGTATAAAGACGGAAATCATTCCATTCAGCTATATTGCTGCTGCCATTGCGTGGACGGAGGTAGAATTGTGTTTCAACTCCTTCTGGGTTCAGAGAGATCAATAGCGCTTTGTGAAACATCACGTCCTGGAACCTATAGCCCTTTATCCTTAGAGATGAGCTGGCTACTTGACGTGCTGCCTCGATTGCCATAACAATCATTCCAGCCGCAGGATATATT
>JAABUH010003675.1_pt1 | contig 12948 bp, 13 predicted proteins | sample 5559121 | NCBI WGS metagenome assembly JAABUH01 (sample SAMN10711871, study PRJNA513364) | rock metagenome | isolation source: Antarctica rocks | place: Antarctica: Victoria Land, Battleship Promontory nord | collected 2015-12-28 | reverse complement strand
GGCGCTATTGGCGGGCCTGGTCGAGCGCGCCCCCGCCCCCGGCCTTACAAGCGCTGTTTGACGCCGTGGGGAGCGGCCACCCTTTGCACCTCTCCCTCCGTATTTAACAAAGTACCGTTAGGGACGCTCCAGGATAGACGGGCGCCGGGTCTTGTGGACAGAGATAGGGCGTCATGGCATAGCTGACGCCTTGCGGTAAGCTGTAGATGCTTGCTTTTCCCCGTGCGCAGTGAAGGAGTATCCGCGCGTGCCGTCAGTGTCCTTGTTGCCCGCGCGGTCGTACCGCTGGAATTTCGTCATGCTGGGCCTCGACATCAGCCTGTTCACGTTGGCGCTCACGTTCGCCTCGGCCTACGGCGTCCTCCCGCTCTTCGCCCATCACCTCACCGACTCGAACGTCGCGCTCGGGCTCATCCCTGCCGTGCGCGCCCTCGGAGCCCTCCTGCCGCCCATCCTCGTCGCGGCCTTCGTCCAGCGGCTGCGCCGCCGCAAGCCCTTCGTGCTGGCCTGGACCGTGCTCGAGCGCCTGCCGTACCTCGCCCTGGCCATCCTGACGCCCGCGCTGGCGATCGCGCACCCGACCCTCCTACTCTGGATCTTCTTCGCCTCGATCGCCGTCGGCGCCTGCGCCGGCGGGGTCACCGCGCCGGCCTGGCTCGACCTGGTCGCCCGGGTGCTGCCCGACGACTGGCGCGGCCGCTTCTTCGGCCTCTGGTCGGCGCTGGGGTCGCTACTGGGGCTCGGCGGCGGCGCGCTGACGGCCGCGCTGCTCCGCCTGCCCGACTGGCCGACCGGCTTCGCCCTTTGCTTCGGCTGCGCGTTCGGATGTCTAATCGTGTCCTTCGTCTGCCTCGCTGTCGCCCGCGAGGGTCCGCCCACGGAGCGCGCGAGGACGCCGACCGCCGCGGGGTGGCGGGAGTACGCCGCCCTGGTGCGGCGGGACGACAACTTCGCGGCCTATCTCGCGGCCAACGGCCTCGTCACGCTCGCCGGGCTGGCGACCGCCTTCTACGCCGTCGACGCCAAGCGCGCGCTTGGCCTGACGGACGCGGGCGCAGGCCTCTATGCGGTCGTGCTCCTCGCCGCCGCGCTGGCGGGCAACCTGCTCTGGGGCTACGTCGGCGACCATACGGGGCACAAACGGGTGCTCGAGGCGGGCGCGCTCTGCACCGGGCTCGCCGCCGGACTCGCCGTGGTGAGCCATGCGGGGGCCGTCGGCATCGTCCTCTATGGCGCGGCTTTCGCCCTGGTGGGCCTGGGCTCGAGCGCCGTGCAACTGGCGGCGCTGACCGTCGTGCTCGACTTCGGCGCCGTCGAGGAACGCGCGGCCTACATCGGCATCGCTTCGCTGGCGCAGGCGCCCTTCGCCTGCGCGGGGCCGGTGCTCGGCGGCGCCGTCGCGGACCGGCTGGGCTACGGCGCCATCTTTATGTTGAGCCTGCTGCTCGGCCTGGCAGGGGCCGCGTTCGTGCGCGCCCGCGTGCGCGACCCGCGGCGCCCGGACGCGGGCGCGGAGATCGGGCGCGCCGCGGTGCCCGATCTCCCCGAGAGCGCGAACGGCCGCGTTGCGCGGTGAAGTATTGGTGGCGCGGCCCATCTTCTCACGGGCTCGGGGTCGGGGTACGGCTCATGAAATTCAACACACTCTCGCGTGCGCCGCTAGCGCGCGAACGCCCGCAGGCGCGCATCGTCGAGCTCCTCGTGGTGGCGGATGAGCCCGGAGAGGTCATCCTTGGTGTCGACCATGCCGGTGTACTCGATGGAATAGCCGTCCGCGCGCTCCTGCAGCACGATCGAGGAGGCCACGACCTTACCGTCGAGGTGGCGCCCGATGCCGCGCAAGTGGCCGCGCGCCTCGTCGCCGTCGCGGCGTCGAAACAGGCCGGCAAGCCCACGCTGGCGCGCCTCGCCGTGCAGCCGGGCCACTTCGGCGGTGTCGAGCGAGACGACGCGCTGCTCGTCACCGACCAGGAAGGAAACGAGGAAACCGTCGTCGAGCTCGTTCACGAACAGGTCGGCGCCGTTGGACCGCTCGACGTAGAGTCCGATCGCGTCCAGCGCATTGGTATAGGATAGGGGCGCGTCCATCGCTTGGTCCCTCCGCACTCGCGTTCTCTCGACATCAGTGTACCGCGCGACACGGCAAGCGGGGGCTCCGGCCCGTCCCTCCCGGCGGCGCATCGGTAGCTTGGATAGCCCGGATAGCCCGGATAGCCTATGTGTGCCGGGACAGTCGTCGCGCATCATGGGGGCAGACGACATGGATACATACACTCACTCTTTCTTGCAGTCCCTCGCGGAGACGCTGGCGCGGTTGCGGCCCGACGCCGGGGCCAGCGTCGTCCTGCGCGACGGCGAGGAGGAGCCCGTCGAGTGCGCCCGCGCGGGGACGTTGACCGCGCTCGCCCATCTGCCCTCCATCAAGCTCCTCCGCCTCGGGACGGTCCCGCCGGTGGTGGAACTCGGCGGCGGATGGCATCTGCTGAACGCGCCGTTGTACGCGCCAGGCCGCGGACATGGGCGCGCCGCGGGCGATGCCCCTGGCCTGGCGCGCCTGGTGTTCCCCGGGGAGCCGGACCCCGCGCTCGTCGCGGCCGTCGAGTCCCTGGCCGCGCACGCCGCGCTGGCGCTGGAGCAGGGCGAGTTGCACCGGGAGTTACAGCACTCGTTCAACCAGCTCTTCATCGTCTATGAGGCCGGGCGCCTGCTCAACCTCTGCCACACCGCCGACGATGTGTACGCGCACGTCGTCAATTTGCTAGCGCGGACGCTGCATTTCTCGCACTGCGCCGTATTGGCGCTGGACGGGGCCGAGTTGGTCCCGGCGGCTCATCAAGGGCTGGACGCCCACTGGGCCACGCACGGCCGGCTGGCCCTGGAGGGCTCGTTCGCCGCGCGCGTGATCGAGGAGGGCGCGGCGGCGCAGTTCGACGACGGCGCCTCGCTCCAGGAGCTGGACCTACCACTCCTCGACACCGGCCGCTCGCCCGTCAGCATGCTGTGCGCGCCGCTGACGACGCGCACCGGCACGCTCGGCGTGCTCGAAGTGTACAGGGCGACGCCGGGGCCGTTCTCGGACGACGAGCTCTTCGTGGTCTCGGTGCTGGCGGTGGAGACCGCCGCGGCGCTAGAGAACGCGCGGCTCTACGAGGCGCTACGCGAGCGCGAGGAGCGTCTGACCCAGTACGCGGGCAAGCTGGTCAACTCGCAGGAGGAGGAGCGCCGCCGCATCTCGCGCGACATCCACGATGGCCTCGGCCAGATGATCGTGAGCGCGTTCCAGTACCTGCAGGCGCACGAGTACTCGCTGCCCCCGGGGCATCCGCGCGAGACCTTCAGCAGCGGCCTGACGGTGCTTCAACGGTGCATCGGCGAAACGCGCCGGGTCATGAGCGACCTGCGGCCCTCCACGCTCGACGACTTCGGTCTGGTCGTCGCGCTGCAGCAGCAGCTCGACGCGGTGGCGCGGGAGGCAGGCTGGCACGCCACCTTCGAGGTAGACGGGGCCGTGGCTCGCCTGATCCCGGCCGTGGAAACGACCGTGTTCCGCGTGGTGCAGGAGGCGCTCACCAACGCCCGCAAGCACGCCGCCGCCACGCGTGTGGCGCTGACGCTGGCCTTGTGCCCGGACGAGGTCGTGGTCGAGGTGCGCGACTGGGGCCGCGGCTTCGCCGTCGACGGGGTGACGGCGCGACCTGAGCGCGGCGAGCACTTGGGCCTGATGGGCATGCGCGAGCGCGTGGCCCTGCTCGGCGGCCGCGTCGCCATCTCCAGCGTGCCCGACGTGGGCACCACGGTGCGCATCGCACTGCCGGTGACCAGTAGCCGGTAGTTAGTAGCGATAGAGCGCGAGGGACCGTTCGCATGGTACAACGATAGAGGATAGTTGTCGTCACGCCGACCGGCGAGAGATACCAGCGCCGGCTCCCTCTGACGACCAACTACCGGCTACCGGCTACCGACTACTGCGCAGGAGGCAGGCATGTCGCCGACAAAGCTCACGTTCTACTTCGACCCCACGTGCCCGTGGGCCTGGCGTACCTCGCTGTGGGTGCGCGAGGTGCAGCGGCTGCAGTCGCTCGACGTCACTTGGAAAGTGTTTAGCCTCGGCATGGCCAACGGGCGCAGCGATGCGTCCTACAAGGACTATCTACGCGCGCTCGTGCTGGCGCGTCGCGAGGGCGGCAATGACGCCATCGATCGCCTGTACGTGGCGATGGGGCAGGCGGTGCACGAGCGCCGCGAGGACATCAAGAAGCGCGCGGTCGTCGAGGCCGTACTGGAGGGCGCCGGCTTCGACCGCTCTCTCTATGGCCGGGCGCTCGAGGACCCCTCGACCGAGGAGGAGGTCATGGCCGAGCACAACGAGGGCAAGGAGAAGTACGCCGCCTTCGGGGTGCCGTGGCTCGTGCTCGACGGGCAAGACATCGGGTTCTACGGGCCCGTCATCGACGAGGTTCCGAGCGGCGACGGCGCGCTCGAGCTTTGGCGGCACACCTCCTGGCTGCTCACACAGCCCTACCTGTACGAGATCAAGCGCGAGCGATAAGCCATCAGCTAGTGGGAAGCATTATGGCGGATATGGTGGATAGAGTGCGCGTGGGGGACGAGGTCGCGAGGGCGCTGGCCGCGGGGCGGCCGGTGGTGGCGCTCGAAACGACGCTGATCGTGCACGGCCTGCCGCGGCCGGACAATCTGGCCGTGGCGGCCGAGCTCGAGCGCATCGTGCGCGACGAGGGGGCGACGCCGGCCACCATCGGTGTCGTGGGCGGCGTGGCCACGGTCGGGCTATCGGCCGGGGAGATCGAGCGCCTGGCCACGGCGCCCGACGTGCCCAAGCTGAGCGTGCGCGACCTCCCGATCGCGCTGGCGCGCGGTGGAGACGGGGCCACGACGGTGGCCAGTACCGCGCTATTGGCCGCCCGCGCCGGGATCACCCTGTTCGCCACGGGCGGGCTCGGCGGCGTGCACCGCGAGGCGCGCGAGAGCTGGGACGAGTCGGCCGACCTCGTCACGCTCGGCAGCGTCCCGATCGCGGTCGTGTGCGCCGGGGTCAAGTCCATCCTGGATGTCGGCGCCACCCTCGAACGCCTGGAAACGCTCAATGTGACGGTGCTGGGCTACCGCACGCGGCGTTTCCCCGGGTTCTACCTCGCGGACTCCGGGCACACGCTCGACTGGTCGATCGAGACGGAGGAGGAGGTCGCGGCGGTGATCGCGGCGCAGCGGGCGCTGGGCGCGGGCCTGACGGGGCTTGTCGTGGCCAACCCCATCCCCACCGCGCAGCAACTCGACCCGGACGTGCACGACCGCGTGCTGGCCGAGGGCCTGGCCGAGGTTGGGCGTCACGGCTTGCGGGGCAAAGGGGTCAGCCCCTTCCTGCTCGACTACTTTCAGCGCGCCACGGGCGGCGCGAGCCTGCAGGTCAACAAAACGATCGTGCGCAACAACGCGCGACTGGCTGCCCGCATCGCGCGCGCCTACACGGAGCGCGGCCACGAGACCGGTGTATCCGCCGCCGTGGCCGCGAGTCGGCCATAACCGGCCCCGTCGTTTTGGCCTCCCCGCGGGTCGTCGTGGTGGGCGACGTCATCACCGACCTCGTGGTGCGCCCGCGGCATCCCGTGGCCGTGGCGAGCGACACACCGTCGGCCATCGACGCGCGCCCGGGCGGCTCGGGGGCCAACGTGGCGTCCTGGCTCGCCGCGCAAGGGCTCGAAACGCACTTTGTTGGGTGCGTCGGCAAGGACCTGTTTGGAGCTTTCCACGCAGACGACCTGCGGCGGCGCGGGGTGACGCCGTACCTCGCGGTCGACCCGCGCCGCTCCACCGGTACGGTCGTGGCGCTGCTCGACGGAGCCGGTGAGCGCAGCATGCTGACCGACCGCGGCGCCAACCTGGGCCTGCGCCCCGAGCACCTGCCCGTGCGCCTGTTCCGGCGCGGCGCGTGCCTCCACCTCTCCGGCTACACCTTGTTCGACGAGGAGACGCGCGCGGTCGCCCTGGCGGCGCTCCGGCTGGCGCGTGAACGCGGTATGCTCGTCTCCGTCGACCCCTCCTCGGCCGCGCCCCTGGCCGCCGTGGGATCCGACCGCTTCCTGGCGTGGACGCGCGGCGCCGACTTGTGCTTTCCCAACCTCGACGAAGGGCGCCTGCTCAGCGGAGAGAACGACCCGGGGGCGGTGTCGCGCGCGCTGTGCGATTGGTATGGCGGGGTCGCCCTCACGCTGGGGGCGCACGGGGCTCTGTGGAGGCGCGCCGGCGACGACAGCGTGACCGGCCCCGCGGGGCCGGTCGAGGTCGTGGACAGCACCGGCGCAGGCGACGCTTTCTGCGCCGGCTTCCTCTCTCGTTGGCTGACGGGGGCGCGCGGCGAGGACGCGCTGGCCGCCGGTCTCGCGCTCGGCGCCGCGGCCGTGGCCCGCGCCGGCGCGCGCCCGGAGCTCCCCTGAGGTATCGGCGCCGCGGCCATGTGAGGCGGCGGCCACGTGGGGTATTCCTACAGGTCCATACAGTGTGTGGCAGTACGAGACCTGGTCAGGGCGGTGTTCCGAGTTTACCCGGCAATGGCGCACTTGTCCGTGCCGCGCAGGCGTCGGGCCATGCGGGACGGCTGGGGCGTCTGCAAGCCGGCAATGCGACCCGCGCTCCACCTCAAGAACAATTGCTTCCAGGGAGCTGCGGCGAAGGCCGTCCAAAGTCGGTATGGGTCGTTAGCGGCCGGGGAGTTGGAACTGAACAGCCGTCTGCTTTCGGGAAGCGCAGACTAGGTCTAGCGGCTCACAATGATGCGCGGTCGGATGCGCAACTGTTTCTGAAACTGCAGCGGCGAGAGAGAGGTCACGGTGCGGAAGTGCTGGTGGAATGACGACGGGCCCATCCCGGCCACAGCCGCCAGGCGCTCGACCCGCAACGGCCACGCGCATAGGAAGGCAGAGCAGGTTCCGTATCGGGACCGCGCGTCGACACCAGCGATCGATTGGAGGCGTCCAGCGGGGGCCGGCGCGCCTAAAAAACGTGCGTGGGGCGCGTTTCAGGCGCGCTTCACAGTCATCGCGCTGTGCGCGCGCGGCCCCGGCAGCAGGACAGGGTGCTTCTGGTGCGTGTAGTAGTACCCGACCCAACTGCCAGCGATCAGACCTGGCAGCAGCAGCGCCAGCGTAATGATGATGGGTATGAGCCGTCGTTGCACGTGTCGGGCGCCTCCTTATAGGGCAACATGGATCTGTAGAGCTATAATCAGCATACCTCCTGGAGCCGCTTCATAGCGCGTGACGCAGCTCGATCGCGGACGAGCCGGCATGCGTGGCGATGACGTAGCGTTCCAGGACGTACGATTCGTACATCTCGCGCGCCGCGCGCACCGCGTCCTGATGGCGCGGCAGGTGGAGCGCCGCCCTGGCTTGCTCTCGCGTGCGCCACAAGCAGAACGACAGGCACTCGCGGCGCTCACTCAGCTGGCCCTTGAAATAGTAGATGAGCCCACCCACGCCCATGGCCTCCATGTGGGCGTGGTCGTCGAACTCCGTAAGCAGGGCTACATCCGCCGTCTCCCGGCGCACCGAGCGGAAGACGACCAGGTACCACTCGCCCTCCGCGGTCTCGCGCAGGCACTCCGACCAGTTGAAGCCGTCCAGGATGGGGAGCGTGGCATAGTACGCCGTGATCGGCGCCAGCTCGTGGAAAGGGTGGAAGGGATTGATGTCGCCTCCTCTCGTATCCTCTTGGTGTTCCGGCGGTTCGCCAATAAAAAAAGGCCCGCGCCGGAGTATCTACTCCGACGCGGGCCTCTGGATGCCTGGTCAGTTCGAATCTACGCCGATGCCTCTCCTAATCCTGGCGCGATGAGCCATGACGACAAACGTCGCGCGCGCGGCCTCAGACCCTGACATGCGATGCAGGTCGCCGTGGCACGCGGCCCGGTGCGTACCGAGGACGGCGATATAGGCGGGCCAACGCAGGGTGGACGGCCGCCGCGCTGCTACGCGCATAGCCCCCATCGCATTGGCCGCCTCATTGCAGGAGCGCGCGACGCGGAGCGCGCGACGCGGAGCGCGCGTTGCGCGTTCACCGCTTGCCCCCCCACGCCCTGTCGCGCCATGTGTCGCCCCCAGTGCCCGTACCCTAATAGCGTATAGCCTAGTCACTATAGGGTACGGGCGCGCCAGGCCGGCGGTCAATCGTCGGAGTGTACGGCGCTGCCGGCCGCGCCCCGGATACTGTATCCAGGTAGACGGGTAGAGGCAAGGCCGGCGTGGTACAGTGACGATAATGGTCACGCAACACTCGAACAAGCGCGTCATCCTGCTGATGGGCGGCGTCACTTATCGCGGCGCGGCGTTCGTCGAGGCGGCGGGGCGGCTGGGCCTTGAGGTGGTGCGAGGACTGGACATGCCCCGCCCGCTGGCTCGCCACTGGCGTCCCACGCTGCCGCTCGACTTCCGCGACCCCGACCGCGCCGTGCGCGACCTCGTCGCCTACGCCCGGGAGCGCCCGGTCGGGGCCATCCTCGCCGTCGATGACGGGGCGACCGTCATCGCCGCGCGGGCCGGCGCGCGGCTCGGGCTCCCGCACAACAGCCCCGACGCGGCGCTCGCCGCGCGCGACAAGAGTGTGATGCGCCAACGCTTCGCCACGGCCGGCGTCCCCAGCCCCTCTTTTCGCCTCTACCACGCCGACGACGACCCGGCCGAGATCACGAAAGAGGTCTCGTATCCCTGCGTGGTCAAGCCCACCACGCTCTCGGGCAGCCAGGGCGTGATTCGCGCCGACACGCCGGCGGAGTTGGCGCGCGCCTTCAGGCGCACGCGCTCCATCGTGCTGTGCGCCAACCAGGAGGGCAGCGCGCGCCCCTCGCGCCACATCCTGGTCGAGGACTACATCCCCGGCGTCGAGGTCGTGCTCGAGGGCATCCTCGCCGCGGGGCGCCTGACCCCGCTGGCCCTCTTCGACAAGCCCGACCCCCTCGTCGGCCCCTTCTTCGAGGAGACCATCTACGTCACGCCCTCGCGCCTGCCCGCGGCCACGCGGGAGGCCATCGTCGCCACCGCGGCGCACGCATGCGCCGCGCTCGGCCTGCGCGAGGGGCCGGTCCACGCCGAGTTGCGTATCGATGACTCCGGTGGTCGCGACGATCCGACGCTGTGGGTGGTGGAGGTGGCGGGACGCTCCATCGGCGGCCTGTGCGCCAAGATCCTGCGGTTCGGGACCGAGGAGATGTCGCTGGAGGAGCTTATCCTGCGCGGCGCCATGGGGCTGGACGGCGCGCCGCCGCGCCGCGAGGATCGCGCTGGCGGGGTCATGATGATTCCCATCCCGCGCGCGGGCATCCTGCGCGGCGTCGAGGGGCTGGAGGAAGCCCGGGCCGTCGCGGGCGTCGAGGAGATCGACATCACCATCCCTGTGCAGCACCCCGTCGTGCCGTTGCCGGAGGGCGCGCAGTACCTCGGCTTCATCTTCGCCCGTGGGCAGGCCCCCGAGGAGGTCGAGGCGGCCCTGCGCGAGGCGCACCGCCGGCTGCGCTTCACCATCGTGCCCGAGCTGCGCGTGTTGTCGCATCGCGCAGGGCGGTAGCCGAGCGATAGAGAGGAGAGGTATGGCGACGATGGTGTACGCACGGCATGGCTATCGGTTCGCGGCGCCGCGTCGCTTTGGAGTAGGACTCGCGTTGGTCATGGTGTTGGCGTTGCTCAATGGCGTCGCGGGGTGGCCGGCAGCTACCGACCCGGGAAGGTCCACTCAGCACGGGACAGGCGTTCGTCACGGACGTGTTCGCCAACGCCGTGAGCGTGCTGGACACGCGGCGCTGGCGCGTGCGTCGCGTGGTCGCGGCCGGCCTTGCGCCCGTCGATCTCGCTCTCGACGACCGGGCTAATCACCTGGTCGTCGAGTCCATCCAGACGCCCGGCGCCGTGCGTTCCGACCCCTGGGTTTGGATACCCGCGCCGTTGCGAGACCGGCTACCCTTCGTTCCACAGCGGCGGTCGGCGTCGCCCGCGTCGCTGCCATCGGCCAGCGTGACCGTGCTCGACACGACCCGCTGAGGCGAACTTCTCCCCAACGGGCGGTACGAGGGCTGATACCTATTTCTTCGCGGGTACCGGCGCGCCCTTGCCCCCGGCGCTGCCCTCGGGCGACCAGCCCTCGGGCATCTGCTCCTGCTCGTTGAACAGGAACTCCTCCATCTGCTCTCGCATGAACTGCTGCGCATCCGGGTCGGCCAGCACCAAGCCGTAGTGGTTGATCAGCACGACCTTCTGCTGCTGCCACATGTTCCAGGCCTGCGCCGAAATGTCTCTGTAGATGCGCTGGCCGAGCTCGCCCGGGTACGGGGGGCGCGGAAGCCCCGGCAGCAGCCGCCCGAGCTTGACGCACTGGACCATCCTTGCCATGATGCGTGTCCTTCCACAAACTAGTGATGGGGGCGCGCCACACGACTATGCTGGCGCTCTCTCCCATTATTATCGCCTAAAAGCCGGACGGGGGCACAGCGGCGACGCATGCGGGTCATCTTCTTCGGCATGGAGTGCCAATTCTCGCGCCCGCCGCTCGAGGCGCTGCTGCGGTCGGGCGTCGAGGTCCGCGCCGTCGTGGTCCCGCGCCCGTCGGCCGTCGCGCTCACAAGCTCGCCCCCGTCGTATCCGCCGGGGGCGCCGTCGATCCGCCCTCTCGCGCCCCCGAAGCCTTCTGCGGGTACGTGCGCGCTGCCCATGGCGCCCTCGGGACGGGGCATCGTCGGGCTGGCCCGGGCAGCGGGTGTCCCGGTGCTCGAGGCCGGCCGATTGGCCGCCCCGGACACGCTCGACGCGCTACGCGACCTGCGGCCCGACCTCTTCGTCGTGGCCTGCTTCCCGCGCCTACTGCCCCCCGCGTTGCTGCGCCTGCCCCGCCATGGCGCGCTCAACGTCCACCCCTCCCTGTTGCCGGCCTACCGTGGTCCGGCCCCGCTGTTCTGGATATTCCACGACGGGCTGGAGCGCGCTGGCGTGACCGTGCACCTGATGGACGCGGGGGCCGACACGGGCGCCATCGCGGTCCGGGAGCCGCTCGCCTTACCCGATGGCATCTCGTACGCCGGAGCCGAGCGCCTGTGCGCGGAGGAGGGCGCGCGCTTGCTCGTCGCGGTGGCGCCCGCGCTCGCGGCCGGGACACTCATGCCTCGGCCGCAGCCCCCGACGGGTGTGTCGCACGCCCCGGCGCCGCGCCCGGAAGATTTCATCGTCACGCCCGATTGGCCGGCCCGCCGCGCATTCAACCTTATGCGCGGGGTGGCGGATTGGGGGTATCCGGTTGGGTTTCGGGTGAACGGCGAGCGATTGGTCGTGCGCGAGACCGTCGCCTTCGATGAGGGCGCCGCGCTGGATGTCCCCATCGAGCGCGCGGGCGATAGGGTGCGCCTGCGCTGCTCTCCCGGCGTGCTTACCTGCGACGTCAGCTGATCCGGCGGCAACCACCTCGCCACCACCTCGCCACCACCTCGTCACCACCTCGTCACCTCGCCATCACCTCGCCATCACCTCGCCATCACCTCGTCACCTCGCCATCACCTCGTCCATCGCGGCCACAACGTCCGCACCGTTCGATGCCGTCTACGGGCGCCTCCAAGGAAGGCCTTCCTGCGCTCGTTCGCGGAGGCGCCGCGCAACGAGCTCGAGGACACAGGCGTGGAGGACACAGGCGTGGAGGACACAGGCGTGGAGGATACAGGCGTGACCGTCGCCGCGCTCATGCCGAGGACCGCGGGACCAATCTCTTCCACCGCGGCGGCATGAACGACACGGACGACACGGACGACACGGACGACACGGACGACACCAGGATCGGCGCGAGCAAGAAAGACAACGAGGCCGAGATCGGCCGACAAGTAGCCGGCATGGGGGGTGAGCTATTCGGACGCGCCGGCGCGGGGCCGCGGGTCGCCGACGAGGAGATCGCGCAGGCGACGCTGCAGCCGGTAGCGGTCGCCGCGCCGCAAGAAGACGGCGTCGTGGGGCGCGCGCGCCACCGTCACGGTCATCCCCGATAGAGGCTGCGCGTGGACGAGCCCGTCGGCGAGCAGAACCCAACTGGACGCGTCGGTGGTCACGCGCAAGCTCACGGACTCGTCGGCCGGGACCACGAGGAGTGGCGGGGGGCCGGACTGCGGGGCGATGGCCGTCAGCGAGAGCGACGCCACCGCAGGGTGGATGATAGGCCCGCCCGCCGAGCGCGTGTACGCGCTCGAGCCCGTCGGCGTGGCCACGATGAGGCCGTCGCCCCAGACCGTGCCGTAGCGGTGACCCCCGAGCGTCACATCTATGCGGATCGGGCCGGAGCTGACGCCGCGCGCGACCACGACATCGTTGAGCGCCAGGATGTCCTCGCCCTGCCCGTCGTCGAGCGCCGCCGACAGCATCAGGCGACCGTCTCGCCAGCAGTCGCCGCGCAGGTAATAGGGCAAGACCACGTCGACGTCATGCGCCTCGATCTCGGCCAGCAGCCCCAGCCTGCCCAGTTGGATCGGGAGCAGCGGGATGTCGAGCGGCGCGCACAGGCGGGCCGCACCGAGGATAGAGCCGTCTCCCCCCACGACGATGGCGAGCGCACAGCCCCGCAGGGTGGCGGGGTCGAGATCGTGGAGTGAGAGGATCTGGGCCGCGCCCGCCCCGATCTGCGCGATGCCGGCGGCGATGCGCTCGCTTGTTTCCGCGGCCCCCGCCTTCGCCGGGTGGTAGAGAACCGCGACCAATACCGCCGCCGGGTCCATGCTACGCGCCCCCTCTCTGTTAAGCTTTTCGACCTGAGCAACTGCTTGCACCATTTATACCATTCAGACGTTCAGGGGGTACAGCTACGGTAAACCGTGCAACGGGGGGCGCTAGCGATGACGGGCCGCATGTGGCAGGCTGAAGGGGCCCGTGGCTCGCTCCCACGGGCGTCAGGAGCTTGTCGCATGGATCCGTCGTGTGT
>JAABUH010003673.1_pt1 | contig 12952 bp, 18 predicted proteins | sample 5559121 | NCBI WGS metagenome assembly JAABUH01 (sample SAMN10711871, study PRJNA513364) | rock metagenome | isolation source: Antarctica rocks | place: Antarctica: Victoria Land, Battleship Promontory nord | collected 2015-12-28 | reverse complement strand
TGCTGACTACTGACTCTGATCCAAGTCACAGGAAAGATTAAGATTAATCAGTCATAATCCAATCACGTCATCTGCACGTGGTCTGCAGGTGCTGTGGAAGCTTCTGTATGATCAGTAAAACCTTTATATTCATGTTAGTCATGCCTTCAAAACCCTATCATTTCTTTGGATTCCCGGGTTGCAGGTAGGGTTGGGAAGAGTGAAACTCAAAGATTTTACTCAACTCAGTGCACCTTTGAGTCTTACTCAGTCTGTAGATGTTCTACCTAAACTATTACTTTTCTTAATCTAAATTCAAAGGAACAAAACCACAGAAGAACAGGCAAGCCTTAAAACTCAAAGATAGAGATATTACAGGAAAAAGAAGGTTATGGCATGAGCCTGAGGATCTGTTCAACTGGAAAACCCTAGTTACTCAGTGTATTGTCAACACCCTCCTCACCTCCTGCCTGGCTTTTGGCCACTTTTGAGGCCGTAGAAGCGGGCCGGGAGCTGAGTGAGGCTCCCACACAGAGGAATGTAAACATTATACAATAATTACGATCTGTAACAGACCGGTTACAGAGTCTGTGAGTCTCTGCATGCAGTAGAATGCAGGCTTTTGTCATGCTTTTGTGTAGAGTGCAGAGCGCGATTGGTCAAGGTTTTGATTGCTTTTTTGATTACAGGAGGCTAGAACTGGATCACTTTGTGACGCATACCTTTTAGCGTGCTCCGCCGACACATAAGGTGGCAGTATGGCCTATAATATTACTTGCCCTGACTTTCAAAGCAAGGAATTCTGCAGACAGGATCCTCGGTACAGACATCTTGATCAAAGTTCTGTTTGGAGCAAGCAAAAACAGGGTCTTTCGCTTAAGTTGCTCGTATCTGAACAAGCGTATCCTCACAATTCCATGCAGCCGGCTCAGTGGTCCAGAGCACAATTTTAGTGAACGGTGAACTACTTGTGGCATCTCTTGACAGAGTTCAGTTTGCCAAGAGAGCCTTGAGGAACGAGCTTGTACCATGGTTCAGAGATTCAGTAATTGACAGCAACTTTCCTCTGTACGCTCAAGGCAAACTTGCTGGTAGATGGTGCACACCAGCTAGTAGAGGAACAGTTCCCGGACCCAAGAAAAGCATTGCTGTGCATGTGTACATGGGAAGCTGCAAGAAGGGCACCACCAAACTCATGCTTGTGATTGGCACCCACAAGCAGGTCAGCAAATATGTCGATCCTAAGTCAAAGCGCTCGTACAAGGGAGTAAGGCAGGATGAGTATAACGATGTCATCAGAAACCTTTGGCTGCCAGAGGGCAGCAGGCTGTTTCAGCAATCTGGCAAGTGGTCTCTGGCAGCTGCAGCAAGGCAATGCTCCAGCTCGCACCACTGTCAAGAACACCGCATTCATTGCTGCCAATGTGCCAGGCGAGCAGTTTTTGAAGTGGCCAGCAAACTCACCTGATCTATCACCGATTGAGACAGTATGGGCTTGGATGGATGCTACGCTGAAGCAGCAGTACAAGCCTAAGAATGTAGAAGAACTGAAAGAGTGTCTGAAGAAGGTCAGGCAACCCATTCCAGTTGACTACCTGGAGGCGCTGTTTGATGGCATGGATGACAGGATGACGCTGTGCATTAACTTGGACGGAGAACACATAGGAAAGTGATTGAACAGCAACTGTTTTAGCCTACCATCATTGAACCTTTGCAGTGTTTAGTGAGCTTGATACCTGACTGTGAAGCTGCTTGTGGGAAGTGTAGTTGCTGGTGATATGTCATGGCATATACACAAGCAGTGTATTTGTGCATGTCTCATCATCATCTATGACCACAGTGTCTGTTAAGACTGTAATGACAGTGGATGCGATGCCAGAAAACATGTTTGCATATGTTCAGAACATATGGCTGCCAATGGCAGCATGCAAAGGGGCATGCGCTCTCAGTAGTGCGTTAAAATCCCTACAACCAAGCACCATGTGCGCCGCCACAGGCACAAGGCAGGGACAGAGAAGCGCAAGGGAGCAGCTTACCGCACCAGGCCATACTGCAAGTGATCAGACAGGTAGATGTCGATTTCTTGCTCAACTTCACAACTAATAGATACAAGGCAAATCTGTATTTAAATGGAGTCAGGGTACAGGAAATGTTTGATTTCAGCTTCAGTGAGCTGAAGCAGAGGGTGGCTGCCAAGATGCAGCTTGTGCTGTGCTGTCAGCAAAGGTGCCACCTTGGGAGACATGTGTGTCAGCCCTTCTTTCCTGAGGATGCGTTTGACGGTGCTGGTGCTGAATTTAGCCCCAGAGTCTTGCTGTACTTGGGCAGCTATATCACGAGCACTGAAGCGTTCTGGAAATGCAGCTGCCATGCAAATGTGCTGCACTGCTGCAGCATCTGCTTTGTGAGGTCTGCCTGGTCTGGGCTGGTTGATGACATGACCAAACTGCTCATATCTCGCAATCCGCCTACTAATAAAATAATGACTGCATTGCATTTTCTTGACTATTGCACACAAAGACCATTCTGGGTGGTGCTTATGAAGGGTAACAGCTTCAAACTGAAGTTCCTGACGGGACTTGATGCACTGCTTGCTCATTATGCTGTTAAGCAACCTGCATCAGCCTCAAATATCAGCTGCAGCTCAAGCCACCTGTGTGTCTGATCAGTGCAACTGGGTCAATTTGCAAGTATTGCTTGCAGCAATACTGTGCTTCAAGCCGATTCACCCGACACAGGCGTGCATCACGCAACAGGCCCGGCAACAAAAGCAAGTACATAGCAAAGGCTTGCCTGTGTATGATCCAGTAGCTGTGTGATCAAAGGGTGTACAGTAGGGATTTCAGGCACTACAAGACTGACAGCGCATACCCCTTTGCATGCTGTCACTGGCAGCCATATGTTCTGAACACATGCAAACATGTTTTCTGGCATCACGTGCACTGTCTTTGCAGTCTGTTAAGACAACAGTCACTGTGGTCATATGATAATGAGACATGAAACACATCATTGAATCATTTGTGAACTTCACTGCATAACTCAGACTCAGTGCAATAAAAGAGAGACCTGCAGGAGAGAGCCTTGTGACAGATCGAACTTGGCCCACATACAAATTCGTCTAGTCCCTGCGACCACGCATTAGAACGCCATAATACGTTTGGTAGTGCACAAGTCAAAGAGCGATGATGCGTGTGCGAGCAATCGTATTCAGTCATCCCACGGACTGATGAATCCAAACCCTGAGCGACGGCAGCATCGACGAGGAATCTAAAAGGGACGACGCCAGTTCAGACGCTATAAACTTCAAATCTCAGGTTGACTCTCCAACATTCTGTGAGGTTTTCAGAGGCTTTATTGCATTGCAATATAGTTGCACATTTCACAGTGGTTCAATCTTGAATCTCCAGCATACTTGAAGGATCTGTTGTCATTTCTGTAAGTGATATAATATCACTTGTATCAGCAGCTTTTCGAGTGTTGCTATCTGCAAAAAGACTCAAATTGACTATTGCGCAATATTTTTGGATTGCATGCAGATGGTGCACTACCCAGTTTCAGGCAGCTTGAAGGCTGGACAGATCCAATTGGCACCAGCAGCAGCTTACGTCCATGGTTTGCCTGACTTCAAAGTGCATATTCGCCCAAACAGACACCACTGGCAGAACAACAGACCTCCAGTACAGCTCAGTGTTGCACAGTTGGAGCGTCAGCTGTACCTCACTGGTAATCAAGCTGACAGCAGGACATATGTACAATACTGCCCCGGAGACAAGACAAAGCTTGCAGTAGATTGTGATAGCTACAGCAGCACCAACATAGCATTGTCAAAGGCCTTTGCAATGGTAAACTCTGAAGTGTTGCAGCCCATCATCACTTCCATCGCCACTACAACAGGCAAGTTGTTGTCAGTAGATGAGTTGGTGATTGAAGCGGCATGCAGAGAGACAAAGCCTGACAATGGCCACCGTCAATGGAAGCAAAGCTTTCATGTGTTCTTTCCTGAGATCAGCATCACATGCAAGCGCATTGCTGACCTGCTGGACCACCTGGAGATCCCACCCATATACTGTGACAGAGCACCATGGAGGGGTGAGTCTTGTTTGAGCCGCTGCTCCTAGATCTGACCTATTGCTACTAAGTCTAATCGAGCCCCACCCGCATGCAGGCACCGGCAAAAAGCTTTTCAGGCTTGTGGGCTGCTGCAAGGAGAGTATTGAGGATGTGCTAATGCCATACGTACCAACGCCATCAGCTGTGAGACAACATCCTATGCACCATCACGTGTTCACATTCTTAACTGGTGACGAGCAGGATATCACAGACCTCATTCCAATGGTGGATGACAGGCCAAGTCAGCGTCAGCGCACAGCCACAGAAGCTGCTCACATGAACCAAGACAACAACAGGTCTTTCTCCATTGCATCATGGCTGGACAAAGAAGGAGACGAGATACAAGACACTTGCACTGGCTGCCCTCAACGCCAAGGGCATGGGCTCGGGCTTTGAGCTTGGCAAGCTGAAGGGCAGCCAAATAGCAGGCATCACCGACAGGCACACAGGCAGGCAGTGTGCCTATGGCTGCAGCCACGAGAGCAACAGTTTCTTCATCGACTTTGAACGCTCTGGTGCAATTGCGTATCATTGCTATGGAGTTGATTGCAGACCAAGGAAAGCCATGACACTTGGGCAATGGTCTGAAGGGCTGAGCAGCATGCTGAACAACCCGGAGATGTGGCAGCCTGGAAGCTGTGTAGATGCTACCTTGCTGAAGAATGCGCAGAATTGCGGCCGCAAAGCAACTCCAAAAAAAGAGCAGATGATCGACCAGGACTGGTACTCTGAGTTGGAAGAGACGGTGTGCCGTTATATCAGCAACTTTTGGGTTTTTGTCAGCAAGCCCTCAGTGTGCGTGTTGCAAACGCTGGACTCAGATGGCCAAGTTGCTACGTACACACGGTATGACGGCAACAAGCTGAAAAACGTTGTGCAACCCTACGAATGGGCGTTCCAACTTTGGAACAAGAGCCACCTAAGAGAAACGATGGGGACTAAGGTAACATTGCTTGTTTGTTGACTATGCATGTCGATAATTTGCTCATTGTTGTGCCTTGTGCAGGCCAAATTTGTTGGTCAACCTTGGGATAACAGAGTGGCGCCTGACGAGTATAACCTCTGTGCAAATATGATGCCGTTGCTAAAGGTTGAGCGCAAGACACTCTCAGAGGCTTACATGGCAGAGCTCAAGCCCATCCTCACACACATACGTGAGGTGTTGTGTGCTGGCAGTGAGCCTGACTACACTGTTCTCATGGCTTGGCTTGCGCACGTGGTGCAAGACCCTGCTGAGAAGACTGGCTGGTGCCCTGTCATTATCTCCAATCAGGGCACAGGAAAGGTGAACACTTTTGGTGACTGAGTTGCTTTGCTCAAGTGTACCTCTATGTCCAGGTTGCTATGCTATGCAGGGGATGATATTTAGCAGCCTGGTAGGCGGTATATTTGCAGAGCTAGGATTGCACGTTACCAACTTTGACAGCGTCGTGAGCAGGTATTAAGTAAATCATTCATGCTTTGCACGCTTTGCTGTGCCGACTAATGTGTGTTGTGCAGATTCAACGATGAGCTGAGCATGAAGAGCTTTGTACTGATTGATGAGGGAATGTGAGTTGTCATGATCAAAGAGTCTTATTTTGCTATTAAATACAATGAAACCATAACTAACAAGTCTTTGTGATGCTCAGGTTTTTTGGCAACAAGTGAGCAAATCTCTCTGGCACAATGTCTGTCACCCATTCGCTTTGAAACGTGCTGATGCCCTTTCCATCAATGGAGTTGTCCTTGCGCCGCTTGCCATTCCATGTGTTCTGCTTGTTGATGACACTTCTGAGGTTGCACCGCTTGCTGTCCAGCCTGTCTTGGTCACTATGGTCAACCATGCTTGGTGGTGAATCTCCCATGATGTGCTGATGCATTTCGTCTCTGTTCCCATTCTTGTTTTGCACATAGCGCTCATTGGTCAACTCAATGCGGATCCTGCTATAGCTATTGCTATGTCATCCAACTGTCGACGTGCATCAACTGTCCGTTCCTTGGATTCAATCTACCTTTCATGCCATCTTACAGGGGAGACGCGGAGCGGATGAAGACTCTGGTGAGATTGTGTCCTTTCTGCAACTTTGTCTGCCACTTTACACATCAAATTGGATGCTAAAACCGACCATGCGTACAGATCACAGAAGATAAGGCAAGATTCGAGCAGAAATATCAATCACCAGAGGTGCTGCCCAGCTTCCACAATTTCCTGGTCCTTAGCAACAACATGAAGGCAGTTCAGGTGCCTAACGAAGAGCGTCGTTTTTTCATGCTGGAGGCGATTCGCAAGCATTACACACAAGCAGATTGGTCTGCCATGTGGGCGTTGGTCAAGGACCCGTCGTTTCAGCACCTGTTCTATCAGTATCTCTTGCCTCTAGACACCAACATCATCCACAAGGGACAGGCCCCGATGACTGCCTTCAAGACACGCGTCCAAGCAAGGCAGGCACCGGAGGCGATCAAATTCATGAAAGGCTTGCTGGATGAACCAGCATTGATGCAGAAGAGCATGACTGATCTAAGTGACAGCGAGCACATGGCGATTCGTGATGAGTTCGAGTCAAAGGGACGGTTCCTGATCAAGTCCCGTCCCAACGTCGAGTCACCAGCCTTTGCTAATCTGGCAGAAGAAGCTGAATGGGAACGCTTTCAACTGGGGAAGGACTTGCAGAAAAACAGCCCCGTGAAGGAGCTGGTTCCAATCAGGCACGTGATCCAATGCATAATGCAGCATTTCAGAGGCGAATCGTACGTGCGCATCACAGCTGATGATGTCAACACGTCACTAGAGGGGCTCGGTCTGACGAAGCATCACAACCTGCGCATCCCTACTGGGGCAAACGGTGCTATGCATTCCCAAGCGTGCAAGGCTTGCGGTACTTGCTAAAAAGCCACAATTGGCTGACAGCTGAAGATGAGGTTGTTGAAGAAGAGGACTAGCTAGGCAACGCGACAAGCATGCGATAATATCAGATGCCTTTATGTGTTCATGACTTACCCAATACTCTAGACAGTATATTTGGATAGTTAATGGTGGTGTGCCGCAGATCCTTTGTAGATTTAGTTATGGTAGGCGTGTGTCCGCTCATACACCTATTTTGCGAGCTGCTAACTATGCTGACGTCCCTAAAGTTGTTTGCAAGTTGTCCTCGATCTTTGTTTCTGTTGTCCCCGGGCCCGTCAGCCATTTGTGAACCAAGGCATGTCCCGAACCTGCACCCACATCTGTGCATCGCCATGATTTGTATATTGACCTTTCCCGGCAGAATGCCCTCATCAATTTTAACGATCAGCAATGTCTGAGCTGTATGAATCTTATATAAGATGCCATAACTAATAGTGCAGCCCTCTGTGCATCAGCAGGGTAATAAATTCAGTCTGTGCAAAATTCTGTAGAGAGTATGGGTTGGCTCCGAAACCACGAGGGTTGAGGATTTGCTATTTCAAGCCACGTCTACTAGCCCCGGTTTGCAGTGCGAAAAGACAAAAAGACGTCAACCACCTGGATTTGAAAACTTCATACCCAGAAAATGGCTTTACCTCCTCTATATAGCTATCATGGCCATTATAGAGTCTATCTGTCTATATGACATAATATTGACTAATTACGGTGTTTGTAAGCACCAGGGTGGGTGGTGGGGGTCCATTTCTATTGGGGGTCCCATTTCTATCCTCTGTCTATCTTTTTGCTCCTACTTCTCTATTATTTCTACTGTAACTATGTATATTATATTAGAATAACAGAGAAATAAGGTAATAGACAGATAGACATGATAACAGGGTTTTGAAAGAGCTTGAAGAGCGACGAAAAGAGACATATATGCAGTATAGTTACAAAAAGGCTTGTCTACGTAGCTTGTTTTGTAGCTAGCGCAGCGGTTGCTCTTCGAATGACTGACGCCTCCCCACCATCACCAACCCCACCATCACCAACCCCACCATCGATGATATCACTAAGCCACCCGCCTGCCTGGGGTTGTTGCATGGCAACCCCTTCAAGTGCAATGCGCATTGTATACAATACATGCATCTTACGACAAGGTGCAAGGGGAGTCCCACAGCATACAAAACGACACAAGGCACACTCCCCCAAAAAAAGTCCATGCGGGTAGGCAATCATGGCAGAAGCCACTGACAGCCAGCTTGTTCAGCTCAGAATGTTCAGCTGCAGTGGCAGTCTGTATGACCCTGAGGTCACAGCAAGGAATCAAGCAAAATGCCCAGACCCTATGGGAGGCTTAGTCCTAAACCACTTTGTTCTCTTGTATCGCTTTCTCTATACCTTCCATCTAGACTCAACTATCTTATGCATGCTGGCAACTGCACTTTAAATCTAGAGCCGTCCTAATTGTGCGAGAGCCAAGCATGATAGGCTGTGTCATGATGTCGTATCCGTAGTCCTTCTTTGCTTCTGCAATATGATGTGTTCTGCCTCATTCTCTTCAAACTTTCTATTGCACCTGATGTCAGCGCTTGGTTTTGCAGCTGGTTCACTTACCACTACACTTAAAATAAATTGCTTCCGCAAAGCGCTCTTCACATATCTTATCTTCGGCCTTCTCGGCATATGAGGACTCACACACACGAGAGCAATGTCTTTGACAATGTTTTGTATCCAATCTTCTTGCTGTCCCTGAATGATGGTATACGATGCCGTCACAGCTGAGTTAGCAAATGCTGAAGGTGGAGTACTGGATCCTGCTGCTGTAAAAGCAATGCTTACCACGGTAACTACGGGTAATGATGTTACCGGCAGTGCTGAAGCTGAAAATGCTGAAGCTGCTGATGACGAGCGTGGAATGCTCAGTGACATCATACAGGGCTGGGCAATAGACCCTTGGTTTGCAAATGCAAACAACGTAGCAGATCTTGAGCTGTGGTATGGCCTCTACTACAATGCATTAGTATTACCAAACATACCTAACCTGAAGGCTGCTATCTTGAAGGAGCTGCACGACGCCAGCTATGCAGGCTAGTAGGCGTCCACAGGACCACTCACAATGTGCGACGCATGTATTTGTGGCCTGCAATGGCAGCACAGATACGTGAGCATGTGCAAGGCTGCTTTGTCTGGCAACATAAAAAGCATAGGCAAATGCATCCCGCTGGGAAACTCATACCTTTACCTATTCCAAGTCATCCTTAGGACTGGGTCAGTGCAGATCAAATCACGACCTGCCAAAAACAAAGAGAGGTCACACTGCCATACTAGGTGTGGTTGACAGACTGACTAAGATGGCATGCAAAATCAGTCTGGTGCCAAGAAGGTAGCACAAATCTTCACTGACATAGTGTTCAGGCTTCATGGAGTGCAGGTGCGTCTAACCACTGACAGAGGTCCTGACTTCACAATCAAGCTGATTGCCGCAGTGTGTGACATTCTAGGCACCAAGCACTGCAAGTGCACTGCGTACCATCCTCAAATGGATGGGCAGACTGAAAAGATGAACAGGGTGCTGGAGGACATGCTACGGCATTATGTGAACCCTAGACAAGACAATTGGGATGACTTGCTTGCGCCATTGGAATTTGCTGTCAACAACGCTTACAATGAAAGAATTCAGGACACACCATCTTACCTTAACAATGGCAGGTATCCCAGGCTGCCTAATGATCTAAATCTGGCCACCAAGCCAAGCAAAGACAAAGCTGCAGTTGGCTTCGTACGCAACATAGAGAAATCTATCGCTGGGCAAAAGTCTGCCTGCAAGCTGCACAACGGCAGAAGAAGTATGCAGATACCTAGCGCACTCACCTGCAGTTTCAGGTTGGTGAGAGAGTGTTTCTGAACAGCAAGCACATCACTTTTGAAGCAGTAGGTGCTCGCAAGATGCTTGCTCTCTGGCTAGGGCCATTCAGAATCATAGCCAGGGTAGGCATAGTAAACTGCACTCTCAAGAATCCTGAGCACTACAAGATTCACAGGACATTTCACGTCAGCATGCTATGACAATGGCTACAATGAGGAGCAGCATCCCATGATCATGATTGATGGTGAAGAGGAGTTTGAGCTGTGTGAAATTCTGCAGCACAGACCTCTTTACAAGAGATAAGGGCACTCAAACATCCTGGTCAAGTGGAAAGGCTATGGTCCTCCTGAATCTGAGATCCAGTTGAGAGCTCCTGGCACGCTGTCAGACTACTGGACAGAAGTTGCAGCAGTGCAAGCAACTCGGCCTGATACAGGAAGTGCCACCGGGTTGGTGCTCACTCTGGCCCTGCTGCTACAGGCAGAGGTCGAGGTCGCGGTAGAGGCCGAGGTTCTCTCCGACCAGTCACCAGCAAACGCAAGTGCTCTGCTAGGGTCGGAACATCCGGGTTTTTGGAACCCTATTTCATGTATACACACCTTTGCAGCACACAGAGGTGAATTTGATGTTCTGTGTGGTGCGAAAGCGTATAGTGCTGAACAGCCGTTTTGATGGTTACCCACTATCATTGCAGTCACATCAAACACTTACCATGTCATTTAGGGCATGTGACCAGCTGCAGCTGGCGAGCAGAATGAAATTTATATATGCAGCACGTGAGGGGCCCATCGCCTTCCATGCGCCAGTGAGTGTGTGCTAGTAATGAGCACTAGCTTTGTAATGATAGTTTTATAATAATACTACAGTAGTATTGCTCTGTTGCCACCTCCTCAAGCCACTTCTGTTGCTGACCTATTGTAATTTGCTGTGGCCAAGTCAACTTGCTGTAAAATACCTTGTTACATCAACTTGTACCCCTAAGGTTGAGGCGTTGTGAAGCCTGACAGCTTTAGTTGCAATACATCAGCTGAAAAGTTGCAAGTTTGCATCATTTCGTTCTATACCAGGCCTGAAATCAGTGCTTGCATGTTGCCCCTTCTGGCATAAATTTGGCAGGATGCAGATGCTCGACAACACAGTTTCACAGGAATAACAGCCTTAGCACGCCCTTCTGTGTCAGGCATATCAGGCGTCTATGCACTGACAATGCAAACCGATATCCAGAAAAACCTCATACAACAGTTGGACACTGCTCTGTGGACACAACTTGTTAGCATCTTGTTCGCAAGTATGAACACAATGGACCATTTAGAACACGTTTTGCCTGATGCGTTAAGAGACACCGCTTAGAGACCTTTGCAACATGTGTCTGTTGTCAAGGGACATGCTGCACGACAGACGAGACTTTGTTTGCCAAGCAGCTTGCCAAGCTCAAGTTGAGGGAACAATGCTTGATGTCTCAAGGGCGACTAGTAATGTGTTCTTGGCAATGGCAAAGGGACACGAAGATGAACTTTGAGACTTATCACTGCAGTCTGGTACGTCTCAATGAGTTTATCGTTCAGTTTGATTTGCTTGTCAAGAAGCACAGTCATGTTGGATCTCATGCGCATCTGTCTCAACGTTATGCATACGTCAAGCAAGTGCAGCAAGCTGTCAATCAAGAATTGGAAGTCCCCTGTGGCATGGTCACGACGAGCACTTAAAATGAAGGCAACCAGCGTGACAAAAAAGCCACCAAAGGTCCCTGCATCCTTCAACCTATTAAGGTGACTCTGAGGAGAAACCCAATTAGGACAAGCAGTGACTGCCATACCTAGAATAGCTACCATTGTTGTAAAGATCACGGTCAGGTTTGTCCTTGTCCGGGACAGGGGGTGGTAAGCATGCAAACACATTGCAGGTGCTAGCCAAATTTTGTACCAGCGAAAGCCATGGAAAGTCCATTTGACCTACATTTGAAAGCAAAAGGTTTGTTGACAAAGATTGCAAACATGTTAGATTTGCATGTTTTCCTACCTCATCATTGTCTAGTTTAGCCATGGCAGCCTCTGTTTCATTTAAGGCGCCAAAGTAGTCCTTCAACAACTCCACAATCTGTTGGTACACGTGTTGATCTGCAATGCAAGCAACGATGTGATCTCAACCTTGTGCAGTGAACACATGAGAATCTCCAAACACAATGCATCTGTCAGTACCATGACTTCAAAAACATATAGATCCATGTACGCTGTGCTTGTAGTGAACCATGTCCATATCAAGTCAAGTCAACCAAATCAACTGCAACCTTTGCCACCCAAGCTCTTGCCGTTTGTCAACACCCACATTGAATCCCACATCTGCCTTATCGTAGGGCTGAAATATATGTTTCGCAGTTTGCCAAATTTGACTTTGCTGCAAGCTAGCTTGTTTCATAGGGGTCACTTTGGGTTGTGGTGTCATTGAATGCAATGAGTGCACAGACGATTGTGATGATAAGCATTGGAGAAATTACCAAATTTTTGCAGTGAATCAATGGTGAAAGTCTGCAAAAGCTTAACAATCAAAGCATCTGGAAGAGATGGATCCTCAATCAGGTCCTCCCAGGTCGCCTCTTGTAGGAGGTCTTCACTGTTGCACCTTTTCTGGCACAGAATATCAAGGTGTTCCTCTTGAAAGAGGAATGCTCGCCCAGGCAACTTGTCTTTCAACAGACCGCGCAACGTATGCCTTCCTTCTGCTGAGTCCGCCTGAAGCAGCAGGGCAGCCACTTGCAACTATCAAACATTACGCAGACCATGAACGGTCGTTAGTGGTGAAGCATCGTCATTGAGCTTGGCTACCAAAACGGCATTTGTTTGGGCGTGCTCACCCCAGGCACGCCAGCCGTAAAGATGCAACCTCAAACGATAGAGTCAGCTGTTCCAGCCCAACCCTGTTACCAGATCAGCTTAACTTTGCTGCTTCACGCTGCAACGACCTGTGTGTGCAGCAGCTTGACAAACACGCAAGGTGTTCCGACTGCTAGGGTTGGGATATACACGAGTTTTGGGCCATCAATACCTGTATATACGTGTATTTATACGGATACGCGTATATATGGACTAAATACATATGATGATTGATTATTTTACAAATGGGCTAAAAGG
>JAABUH010003672.1_pt1 | contig 12953 bp, 14 predicted proteins | sample 5559121 | NCBI WGS metagenome assembly JAABUH01 (sample SAMN10711871, study PRJNA513364) | rock metagenome | isolation source: Antarctica rocks | place: Antarctica: Victoria Land, Battleship Promontory nord | collected 2015-12-28 | reverse complement strand
CGGCCGAAACCACCGATGTGACGGAACCGATCGCGCCGGAGCTCCAGGGCATCCTCGACGCCGTCTGCTACGCGCCGTGATCGCGGTCATGCCCGACCCAGCTCAGCCCAAATGGGCAAAGTCGAGACGGGCAGGATAGCACGGTTGGTGGCACGGACCGGGAACGTGGTCAGGCGGCGGCCGTGTCCCGGCTGGCGGCCGTGCCACGCAACGGCCTGAACCCGTCCGGGCCGAGGCTGGCGTCCGCGCCCCAGAGGTAATCGCCGGTGAGGTTGAGGTGCTGCCAGCCGAGCGGGGCAAAATGGGCGAGCAGGGCATCCGGGATCAGGTCGCCACGGCGCCGCGCGGCATCGAGGGCGCGGCCGAGATAGACGGTGTTCCACAGCGCGATGGCGGCCGTGACCAGGGCGAGGCCGCTGGCCCTGTGCTGCTGGGCCTGGGTCGTGCGGTCGTGCAGCCGCCCGAGGCGGTGGAAACACACGGCCCGGGCCAGAGCGTTGCGGCTTTCGCCTTTGTTCAGCTCCGCCGTGGCCTGTCGGCGAAGTTGGGGCCGCTCCAGCCAGTCCAAGGCGTGAAGGGTGCGCTCGATGCGTCCGATCTCGCGCAGCGCCAGGCCAGCCCGTTCTGCCGCGGGTAGGCGCCGAGGCGCCTGAGCAGCAGCGAGGCGCTGACCGTGCCCGTCCGCACCGAGGCCGCGAGGCGGAGCACGTCGTCCCACTGCGCCGCGATCAGCCTGTCGTCGGGCCTTCCCGCGATGAAGGGTGCAAGCGCCGGCCACGTCGAGGCCGGGCCAAAGGCGTAGAGCCTGCGGTCGGCGAGGTTGGGGATGCGCGGGGCGAAGCGGAACCCCAGGAGGTGCGCCAGGGCAAACACGTGGTCGCTCACCCCGCCGCCGTCCGTGTGGTGGACGGAAATGTTAAGGTCCGCCTCATGGTGGAGCAGCCCGTCGATGACGTAGGCCGCTTCGCCGGAGGGCGGGATGGACGCCGTGTGGAACGGGGCGTGCCGGGCCGAGACGTGGGTGTAGAACAGCCCGGCCGCCTCGCGTCCGTGCCCGTGCCGGGCGTTGTGGGCACCGAGGGCCTCGCCGCGGCTCGCGGTCAGGAACGCCTGGCCGTCGGAGCTGGACACGTCGGCTGCCCCGAACAGGGCGGCAAGCGGCTGGTCCTGCTGGGCGTTGACCAGGGTGGCCAGGGCCTGCCGGTACGTCTCCTCACGCAGGTGCCAGCCGGCGGTCCAGGCCAGCTTGCGATAGCTGGCGGCCGCGCAGGCATCCGCCATGCGGGTCAGGCCGAGATTGGTGGCATCGGCCAGCACGGCGGTGAGCACGACGCGCGGATCGTCGGTGGGCATCCCGGTGTGCAGGTGGGTGAAGGAGTTGGCGAACCCGGTCCAGCGATGCACGTCGTCCAGCACCGCGGTGATGCGGGCGCTGGGCAGCATGGCGTAGAGCCGCTCGGCCGCGTCCTCCGCCGTCTCCGGGGTGATCGCCCTGAGCGGCGTGACCTTCATCGCGCCGCCGCTGATCCTGACGTCCTCCAGCGTGTCGGCCGCTGCCTTGGCATCGACCTCTCCCAGGCGGCGCTCCAGCAGGGCGCGGCGCCCGGCCAGGTACTCCTGCGCCGTCGCGGGCACGGCCACCGGCAACGGCCCGGCCTCGCGCATGGCGGCGAACAGCGCGGGCGTGATGAGCTGGTCCTCGACGGCCCGCCACTGCCGGCTGCCCTCGACCCAGATGTCGCCGGCGCGCAGCCGGTCGCGCAGTGCGAGCAGGGTGGCCGCTTCCCAGGTGCGGCGGTGCTCGGCGTGGTCCTTGCCGCCGCTGTCCAGCACCGCGTCGCGCCAGGCCGGGCGGAGAAAGCTGGCCGGCAGGCTCCTGGGCCATCGCCGGCCGCCGCTGCCGTAAGCCTCTTGCAGCAGCTCCACCGCACGCAGCGTCGCGGCGGCGGCGGGCACTGCGCGGAGCTGGAAAGTATCGAGGAAACAGGGCCGAGGCGGTGCAGCACCGGCCAGGCGCGCGCGGCCAGGGCGGGCAAGTTCACCTTGTCCGGCCAGGCCAGGCGCTCCGCCTCAGCGACGCTCGCCGCCAGCCGCTCCCAGCCGACGGAGTCCGCGACGGCGCCATCCAGGTCGGCGTCGACTTTCCTGGCCGCGATCAAGGCGCCGCCGAGCCGGACCAGCAGTCGCACCTTGTCGTTGATGGCTTGGGCGTCACGGAGGAGGGTGCCCTTCTCGCAGGCCTCGGCGCGGCGGAACATGCGGCCGACCGCACGGTCGAACAGGCCGACGCCGTCGTCGGTCAGGCGGGTCGTGGTGTCCAGCACGGTCGCGACCAGGGTGGCCCAGCGGCGGAGCAGCGACAGCGCCCGCAGGTGCTGCGCGGTGTAGCGGCCGCCCTCACGGGCGAGCTTGCGGAGCCGCTCGGGGTGGACACCCTCGGCACAGGCGGGATCGAGGCCGATGGCGCGCAGGCGGGTCAACTGCTCCACGATGCGGGCAAGGGCCTTGTGGCCGGGCTCGCCCGGTGGCTGCCGCGTCCAAGCCAACACGCTCAACGGCGTCCCCTGCCTGGACGTGAGTAGCGCGTCCAGCGCGCTGGTCTGGACGGAGGACAGGTTGCGGGTGAGTTGGCCCGCGACGTGGCGCTCGGCCACGACCAGGACGGCGGCGACCAGTCGCTCGACGACGCTCGGGCCGGGGGCGACGATCCGGCGCCGGCGCAGCTCGTCCATCAGCGCCGCGGTGATCGCCAGGGCGTTCGTGGTGGCCAGCGCCACCGGCAGCAGCCAGGCCAGCATCTCGCGCCCGCATCCCGGCGCATACATGCGGAAGCCGAACACTTTGCGCAGGTCGTCGAGCTGCTCCTGCCGGGTCTGCCGCCGGGCGGCATAGGCGGCAAGCGCGTCCGCGCCGACATGGATCTGCTCGGCGACGAAGCGCAGCGCCGTGTCGGGGATGGCCTCGCCGGGACGCAGCAGCCGGCCGGGGTAGCGGAAGGCGCAAAGCTGCAGGGCGTAACCGAGCTGGTTGGAGGCACCGCGGCGCCGGTCCACTGCGGCCAGGTCCGTCCCGTCCAGGATCCAATGCAAGATGAGGTCGGCCTCGGTGACGGGTAGGGCGAACAAGGCGTCCAGTTGCGCTTCGGTGAGCGCGCGTCGTCTCGGCAGGGCAGGATGTCCCAGTTAGGGTGTAGTCTAACTGCTACGGCAGGCACCCAAGCAGGAACAGGGGCTTGCGGGCCATCCGGCGGGAGGAGTCTAACTGGGACAGCAAGCGCCGCTGCGCGCCGTGCTCTACTGCCGGGTGTCCACGGCGGACCAGTCCTGCGCGCGGCAGGAGCGCGACCTCGCTGCCTTTGCCGAACGGGCCGGCTACCAGGTGGTCGGCACCTACAAGGAAACCGCGTCGGGCGTGAAGCTGGACCGGGCCGAGCGTCGCAAGGTGTTGGCCCTGGCGCAGCGGCGCGAGATCGACGTGGTGCTGGTGACGGAGCTGTCGCGCTGGGGCCGCAGCACGACGGACCTGCTGGCCACGCTCAAGGAGATGGAAGCCCGGCGCGTGTCGCTGGTGGCGCTGAACGGCATGGCGTTCGACCTCACCACTCCGCACGGGCGCATGATGGCGACTCTCCTGGCCGGCATCGCCGAGTTCAAGCGCGAGCTGGCCCAGGAGCGCATCCACTCGGGCATCGCCGCCGCCAAGGCCCGCGGCAAGCGGTTGGGCCGCCAGCCCGGGCAGCGTCCGAAGTCGGACCGGCTCGCGCCCAAGGTGCTGGCGCTCGTCGCCCAGGGCCGCAGCTACCGCCTGGTCGGGCGCGAGGTCGGACTGAGCAAGAGCACGGTCGCGAGCATCATTCAGAGAAGCCGGGCAGCGGCACACAACGATTGAGCGGTTCGCGGGTCACTGCTTCACCAAATCTGTCGGCGTGGCGCAGGGTGGGCCAGAGTATTCCGACGCAGGGCGGGCGTGAGTTGGGAGACACAGGGACGGCAGGAGCACGGCTGGTTCGGCCATGGCACGGGGCCTGGAGGCGCCTCGGTTGTCGGCGACCTCGCGGAGCGGGTCGCCTGGACAGCGCATGTCTCGCTCATGGGCCTGCCGCGACAGGACTGGCGCAACACAGCGGCAGCATCCGATGGACAACGGGTCCAGCGCCTCCAGACGGCCATGGCTGCCTGGATCGGCGCACGCTCGCTGAGCCGGGCGGAGTTCGAGAAGCGGTTCATCGGCTCCGTGGTGAGCGACGCCGCGATCGACAGCGTGCGAGCCTCGGCCGAGGCCCTCAAGACCGCGACGACGCACCACAACCTTGGAGTTGCCTCGGCGCATCTGGCGAGCGCCATGCAGGGCATCGGCCTGAGCAAATGGCCCGGCTTCCTGAGGGACGCCGCGGACCGGGCTGACACCGCACCGCCGGCGAGCGATGGGGTCCGTGCGCAGGCGACCAATACCGCCACGAGCTCCAGGCCGACATCAAGCCCCAGCGCTACGATAGCCGCTCCGCCAGCGGCACCAGCTTCGGGCGTACAACCGCAGGTCATCACTGCAGACCAGCTACGCACTATCATGCCGAACGCCGGGGGATGCCGCGGACGACTACGTTAATGCACTGAACCAAGCCATGGCGGCCAACGGCATCAATACACCTGAGCAACGCGCAGCCTTTCTAGCCCAGGTCGCGGTCGAGAGCCGTCAACTGCAGAGCACAACCGAGAATTTGAACTTCACAACCGCTCAGCGGCTTCAACAGGCATTCGGCCCGACGCGTTTCCCCTCCCCAGATGCAGCAGCGCCGTATTTACGTAATCCTGAGGCGCTCGCCAATCGTGTGTACGCCAACCGCAACGGTAATGGCGACGAGGCGAGCGGCGACGGCTACCGCTATCGTGGCCGGGGACTCATGCAAACTACTGGCCGTGAGAACTATCGCGCAGTCGGCCACGAGAACGACCCCGAAACCTTGGAAGCGCCACAGGGTGCCGCTAATGCCGCGGCCCAATATTGGGCGAGCCATGGCCTGAATGGACAGACCACGAGAGCGCTTAATCAGCAGCAGTTCGACGAGGTGTCGCGAACCGTCAACAGATATGATCCCAATCTGCAGGCGCGGTGGGATGCCTACCAACGCGCCCTCGGGGCGCTTGGCAGCGGCCGGTGAAGGCTCTTGCGGCAGCGAGGGCAGCGCTTCTCGGGGCAGCACTCACGGTCCATTTTGGCCTGGTGTTGGCCCAAGCCCGGCCGGCGGCGTCCCTCTGCCACGCACCTGAAGCGGTCCTGTTCACTTGCCAGGTGGAGGTAAAGACAGTTTCGATCTGCGGCCGGCAGCAAGAGCAAGGTCAGGGCAAGGCCGGAGCGGACCAAGCTGGAGCCGTCTACCGCTACGGGCGTCAGGGCCGCGTCGAACTCGAGACAACCGACCTGCACCGAGCGCTCGAAGGCTGGGCAGGTGGGGGCGAGACACAGGTGTACGCCGATACCCCGACGCACAGGTACATCGTCTACGACCGGATGGTCAGGACCGGGTTCGACAGGGAAGGGCACAACCTCTCGTTGATGACGCAAGGCCTGTTGGTGCGGAGCGGGGGACGAACGGTTCTGAGCAGGCAATGCAAGCAGCCGATGGGCGCCGAGCCGCCAGCCTTCAATCAACGGCGGATCGAGGCGCTAGTGCCGCAAGGCAAATACATACCCCACTAGCAGTAAAGAGCTGCAACCACTGACGAAAGCATAAACCTGCGTTCTCGATCTTTGCCGCTAACCGTGCTATCCTGCCCGTTCTGTAGCGTGTCCCCGGTACGAGACGTGGATGCTCAAGGCCCGGCCTTGAGCGGAGTCCAGAGGCGGAGCTCAGGCCTGGGTTTCAGGCCGTCTCCGGGGTGGTCCATTCGCGCCAGAGCATGATGAGGGCGGACATGATGGCCGGGCCGAGGAACAGGCCGATCAGGCCCCAGGTCTCGACGCCGCCGAGGATGCCGAGCAGCACCCACAGGAACGGCAGGCGGGTGGCGCCGCCGATCAGCGCGGGGCGGATGAAGTGGTCGGCAGCGAAGGTCACGACGAAGCCGAGCGCGACGATCACGATCGCCCCCACGGTGGAGCCCTGGGCGAGCAGCAGCAGGGCGGCGGCGCAGAACACCAGGGCGGCGCCGAACGGCACCATCGCCGCGATCGCGGTCGCCGCGCCGAGCAGGGTGGGGTGGGGCGCGCCGGCGACCGCGTAGGCGACGCCGAGCACCACGCCCTCGCCGAGGCCGACCAGCACCAGGCCGTCCACGGTGCCGTGCACCGAGGCGATGACCTGCCGGCCGAGGCGCTCGCCGCGGGGGCCGAAGGCGCGCCTGCTGGCGACCAGCATCTGCGCCGAGACCGCCGGGCCGTCGCGGAACAGGAAGAACAGGGTGAGCAGGGTGAAGCCGAACACCACGAAGCGGTGCGCGACCAGCGCGCCCATCTCGCGGCCGAGCGTCATGGCGTCGCGGGTGCCGCGGCCGAGCAGGGCCTGGGCGCCCTGCGGGTCGGCGAGGTTGTGCTCCCACCAGGTTGCGACCTGGCGCTGGCCGAACGGGAGCTTGTCGATGACGGCGGGCAAGGGAACACCGTTGTTCCGGGCATTCACCAGCCAGGCGATGCTGCCGTGGGCGTCGCGGCCGATCTGCACGGCCGCGAGCACCAGCGGCACCATGAACACCAGCGTGACCGCCAGGGTGAAGGCAGAGGGCACGAGGATGTTGTGCCGCCCGGGCGGCCAGCGGCGCGTGGCGCGGCGGTAGAGCGGCCAGATCGCGATGGCCAGGATGGCGGCCCAGGCCAGCGCGGTGAGGAAGTCGTGCAGCGTCCACAGGCCGAGCAGCACCAGCACGCCGGCGAGCACGCCGCGGGCGATCTGCTGCGAGGCGCTTGCCTCCGGCCGGGGGGCTGGGTCGAAATCCATGGCGGTGATCCTGTGGAGCGCTGCGGGCCGCGTCAGGCGCGGGGCGGCCGCCCCGAGGCATGGTGTCGCGTCCCCAGGGCCGCGTCCATCCGCCTTGGCGGAAGGCGGTGGGCCAGTGCACACGCGGCGTCGGCACGGGCAGCAAGCAGGGCCGGGCTCTGTCCAAGCCTGGCAAAGGCCCACTCCTTCAAGCATGGAGCCTCTGAATCCACCCCTTGAGCAAGTGGACTCAGAGGGCTTGCCTCTGGCGGAGCCGAAGGCTCCGCTTCCAGACGGTGGGCCTCTGATCCTTGGCTTGCCTGACCGGTCACGTTCAGGGGCCGCCGGTAGGAGAAGAGGATTCTCAAGGCGGGCATCTGGCGGAGTCCAGAGGCAGAGCCTCCGGCCCTCCCTGCTTTCTGCCGCCGCTCCCCGTCCGGCGGGGGTTGCGGCGGCCGGTTGGCAGGAGCGGTATGGGGCAATCGAGACGGTGTTCGGGAGGCGGCGATGCGGGTGGCCTGGGTCGGGGTGGCGGCGCTGCTGTCGGGGTGCGCGGGGCTGGGCGGGGCGGACGCGTCGGCGCCGATGACCAGCGTGATCGGGGCGCCGAGCGCGATGCAGACCAACGGGATGATGGTCCACTCGGCGGGCAGCGGGGCGACGATCAGCTCGGACATGGACCAGGGCGGCGGCATGGCCTCGCAGAGCGGCACGGCGATCGGCGCGGGCGGCATCGGCGGGGGCATCCCGCAGTAGGCGGTGGCCGGCACGGACGTGGGCGGCGGCTGCGGACCTGAAGGCGCGGAGGACGCGGGGCGACGCGTGGCCACTGCCGTCGCGGCATTGGCGCTGGCGCGACTCCGGGCGGCTGGCGGATGGTGGCGGACAGATCGGAGTGTCCGCGATGAGTGCCAGCATGCGACGGCCCGGGACAGGGCAGACTGTGCGTCTCAGGGCGAGGGTGATGGACACCGCATTCGACCCGGAGCGGCGCGTGGTCGAGATCGAGCAGGCCGGGGGAGGTGCTGCGCGGTGTTTCGCCTCGGTGCGGCAGGTGGACGCGGACAGCGTGGACATCGGCTGGCCGGTCGGCAACCGGGCGGACGGGGCGATCCTGGTCGAGCTGCCGCAGGAGACGGAGGCGGGGCTGTGGCAGGTCTGGGTGCGGCCGGACCAGCTTCTGGTGACGGAGGCGCCGGCGGCCGAAGGGTGAGGCGGATGGTTCCGGGCGCGCTTCTTGGCGCGCAGGTGCGGCTGGCAGCAGGACAGGTATGGCGGCTGATCCACCGGTCGGGCGACGCGTGCGGCGGTCGAGGGCGTCTTCCGCCGCTGCGGGATGAGGACGCATCCAGATGATGTAGCAGGGATGGTGTTGGCGCGCACCGTCCGCGATAAGGCAGAGGCGGCACGGGGTCTGCTTGAGAAGCGTCCGGATGCTGATTGGAAGCATAGGCCAAGTTCGCCGGAGCAAAGTTTCAGAGAGGCGCGTTGCATGTGCTGCGGCACGGCTTTGCGGCGACGGCCACCGGGACGGGCTGGGCGCGCCTACACCCGTTTATGACCGTCAGCACGCCGGGTCACTGGTTGCCGGGACTGACGATTTGGTGTGCGGGCGTAACGGGCCGTTCCCAGGGGGATTCACCAGTATCCAGCTTGCACTTCCAAGCCGAGGAGAATGCAGAATGCAGCGACGGGCTGGACCGGGACAGGACCTAACAGATGGCAGCTTGCCCGCGCTTGAGGAAGCACATCACAGGAGAAGCAGTCCCCGCCTCGGGCGTCAGAGGCCCACCTTTGCAGGGTCCATGATCGGAATGGGGGGCGGAAGACGACCGAATGGTGCCGTGTCCTGCGGCATGGTAATCGCGTCATAACCTGCCGTAATCCGGCGTATGTACAACAACCACTGATATCCTCGCAGCGAGGGCTGCACTGCCTTCACTACTACAAGACCAAGATTGCGCAAGCTGAGTTGCAGCCACTCTCGATCAAAGATCGTTGCATTTGTCGGATCTTCGATGTTAATATAAAGGGTGTTCTGGAAATCGTGCATCATTGGGAAGAACCGCTTCTCGAAGAGAAACCAGCTTGCAACAAGTACGCCGTCAGGGCGCAACACGCGTGCCGCTTCCCGCAAGTAGTGCTCGGTCTGCACCTGCGTGGTGTGGGTGAACACCGAAAGAGCGATCATGAGACTTGCCGACTCAGAGTCCGCCGGCATGGGAAGAAAGAGCGGCTTGTCCGGACCGGGATTGAACGCCACGTTGTAAACGTCATGGTGCCTGAATTCGAAACCAGATGCGTGAGACGCGAGTTCGCGCTGGCACCAGCGAACCATACCGGAGTGCAGGTCGAATCCGAGATACCGTCTGGGCCTGGCGCGTTGCTCGATCATCTGCCTTGCGAGACGTCCGCAGCCGCAGCCGAAGTCCACCACCGAGTCGAACTGCTCCTCCGCAAGGTCCGAGAAGATCGGATCACGGCTGGGATTGGTGAATGCGGCCTCGTCGGTCGGCCCGACAAGCTGGCGCATCTCGAACGGAGGGATGGGCAGACCGGCGCGGGGCGCTGTGTTGTCCACGTTCTTGACTCTCCTACACCGGGGCGCTGCCACGAGGCGTCACAACGGACCGCGAACCGGACACACGATGGGTCAGGTTGACTTCTGGAGCAAGTTACAGGCCGCGGTTTCTACAGCGCCGTTCCGGGTCTGGACTTCAGGGACTGCCATGAGGAGGCGTTCGGGTTGGTGCAACGCCGCCTTTCGAAGGCAGCGCATGGGTGTTGCGGACCGGCTGATCCTGGATGACGGCCTGCGGGGGCGACTAGCGGCTTGCCTCATTGGAGACGCGCACTCGCGGGTCATCCGGCCGCAATGACTGGATGTTCGTGGAAGGCGTTTTATGGGTCGTGCGCGCCAGTTCGATCTGACGGAACAGGTTCGGGGTGCTCGGCGCCTGGACGAGCACTTTCTAGCGTTTCAGCTGATGGAGTGCCAAGGGCGTCTGGCATTGCATCTTCAAGGCCAGGGCCGATCGACAGATGCTTCCATGAGGAGCGTGGCCTGATCGGGTGCTGCTTCAGCAGGCCCAAGCATCCCAATGCGCCGCCGACCGACACGAGAACATCAGCCCGACCCGACCTGCCGTCATCACGCCTGCTGCTGCCATTGCATGGAGCATTTGGCGGTCCAGACGGCGTGAGGTGCTATTTCTATTGGAGGATTGGCGGAGGGGATGTCCGTAGAAGCTACGTTTCGTGCCGTTCCTCGGCGTTCCAAATAGCCTTGGTAATCTGAGAATATCCGACCTAATCCGTCCCCCAGCGTTCCCGCTTGCGTCCTGGCAACCCGGCGCTATCTTGGGAACAGATTTGGGAACGGGATCATGGCCGGCAAGCTGACAGCGATAGGCGTGCGGGCTCTGGTGAAGCCGGGGCGCTACACCGACGGCGATGGGCTGCACCTCTACGTCAAGGTCGGGGAACGGCGGGCCTGGGTCCTGCGATACATGCGATCGGGCAAGACCCGGGACATGGGGCTAGGCGCCTATCCAGCCATTACCCTCGCAGAAGCCCGGGAACGGGCCTCTGACGCCCGAAAGCACATCCGGGCGGGCGATGACCCTCTGGCAGCCCGTGAGGCCGCCCAGGGCGAGAAAATCGCCACCCTTGCGCAGACCTTCCGACGTGCTGCCGAGGAGCTGATGGCCGACAAGGGCAAGGGATGGCGCAACCCGAAGCACCGCGCGCAGTGGGCGTCGACCCTGGAGACCTACGCCTACCCGGTGTTCGGGGACTGGCCGGCGCAGGACGTCGACAGCGACGCCGTGATGCGCGTCCTGCGGCCTCTTTGGGACCGCGCCCCCGAGACGGGCTCACGCCTGCGCGGCCGTATCGAGGCGGTCCTGGACGCCGCAAAGGCCCGCGGGTGGCGGGATGGCGAGAACCCGGCCCGGTGGAAGGGACATCTGGCGTCGCGCCTGCCCTCGCCCCGCAAGGTCAAGGCGACAGAGCACCACCCCGCCCTGCCGTGGTCCGACGTCGGCCGCTTCCTGGCGGAGCTGCGCCAGCGCGAGGGTGTGGCGGCGCGGGCCGTCGAGCTGGCGATCCTGACAGCCTGCCGCTCCGGCGAGGTGCGCGGGATGCGCTGGGGCGAGGTGGATTGGGATGCGGCGGTGTGGACGATCCCCGGCAAGCGGATGAAGGCAGGCAAGCCGCACCGCGTGCCCCTCTCCAAGGCTGCAATGCTGCTGCTGCGCCAGATGCACGCCGGACAACCTGGCACGGCCGCACTGGTGTTCCCCGGTGCGAAGGCGGGTGTCGCCCTGTCCGACATGAGCCTGACGGCCGTCCTGCGCCGGATGAACGCGGTCCCCGAAGGCCAGACGCCACCATGGCGCGACGCCGCGCAGGGCGAGCCGATCACGGTGCACGGCTTCCGCTCCACGTTCCGGGTCTGGGCCGGCGAGCGAGCCCCCTACCCGCGCGAGGTGGTCGAGGCGGCGCTGGCGCACACGGTGAAGGACAAGGTGGAAGCCGCTTACCAGCGATCGGACCTGATGGAACGCCGCCGGCCGCTGATGGAGGACTGGGCGACATTCTGCAATGCGGCTGATCGCACCGCTACTGTCGTGTCGCTTCGAGCCTAACGAAAAATTCTTTTGAGATGACGGGGCACGTCCTGAAATAGCCTGACACGTCAGAACACAGTAACCGAGGGCAGACGAACGACATTCACCGCTGGAAACTGCGTTTCTCATCGAGATATAGTCCCGGTCATGAGCCGGATTGGTCCTTATAGCCGCCCACATAACCTGTCCAACATGGACGGTCGCAGCCGGGAAGCGCGAATGCTGCGCCGTGTGCGTTCCGAGCTGACGGCACACGTCGGCGGCAAGCCGTCCGCGACGCAGCGGATGCTGATCGAACGCGCCGCCACCCTCGCGCTGCACGTCGAGACGCTGGACCGCCGTGTGCTGGAGGGCGGGGTGATGACGGAGCACGACAGCCGGACCTACCTCGCCTGGAGCAACAGCCTGACCCGCACGCTGCGCGAGCTGGGCTTGCAGAAGCCGCAGGCCGCACCGGGCAACCGGTTGCAGCAGCACATCGCCAACAAGGCCGCCTGATGGCCTCGACACCCTGCGGCGCCAGCCTGTGAACATCCTGGCCACCTTGGACGACCCGGACCTGTTCGCGCCGCACTTCAAGGGCGAGACGTGGGCAGCCTGGCGGGCCTTCCTGGCAGCGCTCTACGGCCTGCCGATGGATGCGGACACCCTAGCGCTCTACAGGCACCATACGGGCCGCGTAGAGCCGCCCGTGCAGCCCTTCGCCGAGGCCGCCCTGATCTGCGGCCGACGTGGCGGCAAGTCTCGCATCCTCGCGCTGATCGCCGTGTTCCTCGCCACCATGCAGGACGTCACCCCGCACCTGGCGCCGGGCGAGCGAGCGACCATCGCCGTCATCGCCGCGGACCGGAAGCAGGCCCGGAGCATCTTCCGGTTCGCCATGGGGCTGTTGACCGAGACGCCGATGCTGGCCGACCTGGTGGAGGACAGCACCGCCGACAGCATCACCCTGCGCAACCGGGTCACGGTGGAGATCGCGACCGCCAGCTTCCGGGTGACGCGCGGCTACACTTTCCTCGCCGTGCTGGCCGACGAGGTGGCGTTCTGGCGATCGGACGAGACCAGCGCGAACCCGGACGAGGAAATCCTGGCCGCCATCCGGCCGGGCCTGGCGACGATCCCGGGCGCCATGCTGCTGCTCGCCAGCTCGCCCTATGCCAAGCGCGGGGCGCTCTATCAGGCCTTCCGCGACCACTACGGCCGGGATGGCGCCGACGTGCTGGTCTGGCGCGGCACCACGGCGGAGATGAACCCGAGCATCCCGCAGCGGGTCATCGACGCGGCATATGAGAAGGATGCCATCGCGGCCTCGGCCGAGTATGGCGCCGAGTTCAGGAACGACATCGCGGCGTTCGTCTCGCGCGAGGTTGTGGACAACGTCATCGATCCGGGCGTGTTCGAGCGTCCCCGTA
>JAABUH010003671.1_pt1 | contig 12954 bp, 21 predicted proteins | sample 5559121 | NCBI WGS metagenome assembly JAABUH01 (sample SAMN10711871, study PRJNA513364) | rock metagenome | isolation source: Antarctica rocks | place: Antarctica: Victoria Land, Battleship Promontory nord | collected 2015-12-28 | reverse complement strand
AGACGTCGTAGTCGCAGATGTCAAACGCCAGGCCGTACTCCTCCAGCGCAAACTTGTTCAGGCTGTGCAGGAAGCGGCCGAGCACTGTGCAGCAGCGCGCATCCGCTGTCACAGCCTTCCACGCTCGCCGCGCACCTCGCCACGGCGGACTTACGCCGCCAGTGCCAGGGCCTGGCTCGCCTGGCAGCAGTGCGGGCCGCGGCTTGGTGGGTGGCGTCGCCCGGCGCAGCAAGCCGCGCTCCACGCCATTTGAAACAGCGCCATGGGCGTCGCTGCCGGGCCGCAGCGTCTCGCGCTCTGGCAGGCACCCCGCAGCAAGCAGCGGCCGGGTGGCCGGCGTGCGCTGCGTGGTTGCCGGCTGCCTGGCAGGGCCTAGACGCTGCATCCAGCAGGGCGGGAACTGCCTGTCCGCCAAGCCCCGCGCACAGACCATCTTCAATGGCAGTGCACCTCCACCACAGGCCAAGACCCGAACGGCAGGTGGCCGCGGCCGCAAAGTTCTGCAAAGAAACCTACAGGGCTCCAGACTTTCGGAATGGTCGAGCAAGGCTTTACCTCAGTTTGCGCCGCAGCGGGCAAGCAGCAGCTTGCTTGCCCTGCCTGAAGGTATACGAGCTCGGAGAGTTGTTCTGTGCTGTACTAGGGGCCCTCAGTGAGGGCAGGCAAGCTTGGTCTGAGCGCTGGTTTGCGCAGCATGTGTGCATGCCCGAAAATTGGACATGGCCTAGTGTTCAAGATACCTGATTACCGGCACATAACCAAATATGGGTGGGTTGACAAGGGCCACACCCTGCAATGCAGGGCCTGCACGACATGCGGTGCATGTGCCTTGGCGCACTCGGGCGGTGCCACGCACACTGCTACCGCGTATGGCCCTGCAGAAGTGTGCGATGTGTATGAGCCTCAGTGTTGTGCGCAGCGACGGTGATGTCTTCTACAAGAGCACGTGCAACCCATTACCTGGAATCTCAACGCGCTGAAGAACACTGCAATCATCACGCTCATGCTCATCCGGCACAAGGACATGCGTGACATACGCCTGCCCATAATGAGTGCGAATGGCCACACGTTTCTGGGGTCAGGCGCTGATCAGGCGCCGAACGTGAGCTTTGTACAGGATATGTGCATGAGAGCATGCTCATATAATGCCATGAGTACTTACATGCCTTCTGAAACAACGTTCAATTGAGAAAATGTTTTCAGTTGAGAGTGCAGGACTATGTGCAGGCAGGCATGGACGTACACCAGCCGCATGTTGTTGCACAGCAGCATCTCCAATCACAAGACGCGCAGGCGCAGGGGCAGCAAGCACACAGGCAAAGCAATGCAGCGTCAGTCCGGAACATCATTGTGTGCTCAGGCAGGCTCCTCAGAGCATGCGTCTGCCGTTAAACACTCTACATACATTGTCACCTGGAGTTCTAATGCGCAGAGGACAGCCTACTGGAGCAGCCCGTTGAAGCGCTGCCTACACTTCACCCTGAGAGGCGCTTGGCAGTTAAAGTCAGTAGCCTGTTGGCCGGGCATGAGAGTTCCCAAGAAGGTTTGCCTATTGACATCGCTTGATGGTCCACAGTAAAGCGTACATGTAGCGGCGCACAGCGCCGGCTCGGTGCCCCACGCCCTAGCTAACAGAAGGCTGCCTGAGCTGGGCATGCGTGAGCGCTCACTCAAACGCCACGCTGCGCCTCCGGGCTGCAGCGCCGCGCGCGTCAGCGGGGCGCGCCGCGCCGCCCACGACGCGCGCCCAGGTCCGGCGGCGCAGCAGCTCCTCGCTGTCGACGGGCGCGCTGGGGCACGCGCGCGGGCTCGGCGCGCCGAATGCAGCGGCCGCCGCCTCCCCATCGGCGCCTGCCTCGAACGGGGATGTGAAGGGCGAGGGCATGACGAGGTCGGCGCCGCCGGCCGAGAAGCCTTGCGCCGGCGGCGGCGCGAAGGACGGACCCAGGTGGCGCTCGCCGGCTCGCGTAACAGCCCCCGCCTGGCCTGCTGCCTCCTCGGCGATCCGCGCCACGCTCGGGCTGACGCTGCCGCGACGCGTCGACATACGCGGCGATGGCTCGCGGAGCTGGCTGCTTGACGCGCCGGGCAGCATGCTGCCGCCGCCGCTGCCCATGCGCAGTGGCGGCGCGCCGCGCAAGCTGTGCGCGCGCGAGTAGCTGCGCAGCTGCATGCTGCTCACGCGCCGCGCCAGCGGCCCGGGCGACGCCGCGCCGGAGCTCTCCGCGGAGGCGGTGGCAGGCCCCAAGGAGTCGTCGGCGGGCGGCAGCGCTGCGGGGCCGGCCGACCGGAGCGCATGCGCCAGCTCGCCCGTGTTGATGCTGCGCAGGAGGCGGTTGGCAGAGCTGCGGCCGCGCTGCAAGGCGCGGCTAGGCCAGGCGGATGGTCCGGACGGGGCCCCAGACGCCAGGGGTGCGCCCAGGGAGCCCAGGCGCGACGTGGCTGAGCTGCGCAGGCGCCGCACCATCTGGCGCGCCAGTGGGAGGCTGTCCACCGCAGCGTCCAGGCCACCCTGCGCCATCGCCTCCAGCAGCTCCTGCACGCGCGCCGGGTCGGCGGTCAGGGGGTGCGCCCGCGGTCGCTGCTCATGGTAAACCGCTTGCCGCCTGACCTGGGCAGCAGTGGGCTTGTGTGCGCCATGCTGAGTATGGCTACGAGTGTTGCAAGAGCGGGGTGAGGGGCGGCGGACCTCGAGGTGGCCCGCGATGCGCTGGGCGGTGCTCCTGCGGAAGATGTCCGCGTTGTACGTGAGCAGGCCGCGCAGGCTGCCGCGGATCTCGCTCAGCTCGAGCGCCAGCAGCGACTCGCCCATCACATCCTCCCTCGGGTACACGTCCAGCCGCTCCGCCTGGCCCGGCCGACACACAGGTCTGCGCGGCGCCGCGGGGACAGCGCCCCGGCGCGGCGCCAGAGCTGCACACACGCAGGCTGAACAGCGCAGGTGCATGCTGCACCGTCCAGGAGGTCGCTCGGCGGCCGGGTGCCGTGGGCGCGCCTCGAAGCCCTGCATGTCGCCAACGTCAAAGAAGCCCTCGTCGTGCACCGCGCAGCTCGCCTCGAAGACGTTGGCCGACGCGGGCAGGCCCGCAACTTGCAGCGCGCGCTCGATGGGCACATCCGCGTTCGCCACGGCGCCCATGACGGCCGCCTTGACGCGCTGCAGCAGCTCGCGCACCACCAGGCCGGGCCCTGCGAGCAGCACCCCCGCCTCTCCGCTTGCCGGGTGCGCCGCGATCCGGGCAGTGCCGCAGGTGCGCGCAGATGCGTCTCATGCGCGTATAGCAGTACCCGCTGCTTCCGGAACAACCACAGCGAACCCGTGTGCTGCTCTTGCACTCTGCCAGGGCACTCCTGACACTCTGCATGCCGGCCAGCAGACACTGCTATCTAACTGTGAGAAGGCTGAGGTTGACGCACCGGAGATGTCAGTTCGCAAGATTACCTCCGTCGCAAAACAACCTGCATGGTGCCCCAGAGATGTCAGTTTACAGACTCTCTGCCGGGTGCACAGCGACCTACTGGGTGCCCAGTCAAAGCGACCTGGATCTGCGGTGCTGGCAGGGTCACAGACGATGTGTGCAGGTTGCGACGACGCCGACTGCGGCAGGCCGCATGGTACAGGCATGTGCACAAACTGTCAGCATGCGCTTGAGCGCTCACATGAGGGCGCTCCGCACCTATGAGAGGCTCCAGCTCGGGCGCGGAACGCCCCGCCACCGATGTCGTGTTCACGATGTCGCGCCTGCCCGAGTGCTGGCCGAGGAGCACCTGCGCGCAGCCGCCGCGCGCGTGGCAGGCGCTGGCGCCGGCAGCCTCCGCCCCCCGTCCCACTTCTTGCCGCGAGCAGCACGTCAGGATAACAGGGCACACCGTGCTCAAGGCCGAGCACAGATGGCCAGGACACGCAGGCGCTTCATGCGGGCCACCATGCAGGCCGAGCGGCCAGGCGCGCCTTCCAGGCGGCCAGCACGACGGTGAAGAGCGTGGCGCCGCAGGCCCGCGCCAGCGACTTGAGGCTCCGCACGAGGTCGACGGGCAGCGCGACTGCGATGCTGCTGCCCATGCTGCCCGGCGTGGGCGGCCCGGGAAAGTCGCCGCGCAGGTGCAGGCTGCTGGGCGCGCCCGCCAGCGCCCTGCGCCAGTACTCCAGCTGCGGCGCGAGGTCGCCCTCCGCGTCCAGGCGGCCGCGCTGCCAGAATGCGTAGTCCGCATAGCTCGTCTGCAGCGGCGGCAGCTCGGGCTGGCCCCCGGCCGCCAGCGCAGCATACGCCGCCGGCAGCTCCGCCAGCATAATGCCCTCGCTCCAGCCGTCAAAGACTGCGCGCGCGCGCGCGCGCCTGAGCCGCAGCGGCCGCGCCCGGCATGCGTGCCCGGCGCCTCGGCGCTCAAGCAGGCTGGCGCATGCCGGAAGCGTATGCGGGGGCAGGATCAGGCTTGTTGCTTCGCGGGCTGGGGGGCGCGCCGGCGTGGTGCACGCAGACCAGGAGCGTGGACTCCTCCGGGCCGATGACGACCAGCAGCGCGCGCATGAGGGAGGCGTCGCTGTACAGTTGGAAGGGCTGACTGGCGGCCGCCTCCAGGCGCGCCGTGAGCGCCATGGCACCCCCGGCGGGCGCCGGCTCCACGATGAGCTGCGGCGCCGTGCGCGGGTCGCCGGCGGGCGCCACCGCCTGCAGCACCTGCCCATGGCGCAGCACGAGGCGCGTGCGCAGCGGCTCGTGGCGCGCCACCAGGTGCGCGAGCGCGGCGCGCAGCGCGCCCAGGTCCAGCGCGCCGCCCAGGCGCAGCGTGACCGGGATGTTCCGCGCGTCCGCCTGCTCGGGCGCGTCCAGCGCGCGCTGCCCGTAGCCCTCCATGCTGGTGGGGCAGGGCACGCCCGCGGCCTTCTCCGCGGCGCTGAAGGGCGCGCGGGGGATGGCGCCCAGGCTGGCGCGTGGCATGCCGGCCAGCGCGCCCGCCAGCCCCACGATCGTGGGCGCGCGGAACAGCGTGACGGTCGGCACGGCGCGCCCGCTCGCCTCGCGCACGCGCTTCATGACCTCGGCAGCCTGCGCGGGAGCGCAGCCGCTCAGCGCCCAGGCGCCGGGACAGCCCGTGCGCGTCGACGCCAGGCGGCATGCGCCCACCTTGACGTCATTGCCGCCGAGGCTGAAGAAGTCGGCCTGCGTGCTGACGCGCTCGCAGCGCAGCACCTCCTGCCAGATGGCCTGCAGCTGACGCTCCAGGCCGTTCGCGGGCTCCACATGGAGTGCGTCCGCGGCCGCCCAGTCCGGCAGCGGCAGCGCGCCGCGGTCCACCGCGTCGCCCATGAAGAGCAGCGGCATCTCCTCCAGCGCCGTGACCAGCGAGGGCATCATGTGCGGCGGCAGGCGCCCGCTCAGCGATGCCGCCAGCTCGGCGGTGTCCAGGCTGCCCGGCGTGACATATGCCTGGGGCCGCGGAGACGCGGTCAGCTGCTAGCAGGCACGCGTGTGGCCTCACACGCCCAAGAGCGATCGCAACGTGTTTTGTTGCCATCAGCCCGGCTGCCCAGCCGTGACAGCAGACATGCGCACGCATTTGCGCCCACTGCGCATGGATGCGACAGGTGTGCACGGCGGATGCCCGCACCACGAGCCGCTGCACGCCGGTGAAGTCCTCGGTGATGGCCGCCGCAGCGGCTGTCACGCCCTCGCATGCTATCAGAGCGGCCTCCACCTCGCTGAGGCTCACCTTGAAGCCGCGCAGGTAGCTCTGCACACGCATGCCAGCATCTGGTCAGGGCCCGCAGCTGTCCTCATAGCAGAGCAGAGCTGCAGTGCCGTGTGCTGGCAGGTCCCTACAGCCACTCAAGACTGCCCCGGTCAGATCGGCCTGCTGGCAATGGCACAGCCCAGCAGCCACTGCGAGCAGGGACATGGCAAACACGACACGCAGGGGGACGGGTGAGGTGCAGGAGACAGGTGGCGAGACACGGCGCATGCTGCACCTCATCCCCCACGCGGTTGACGTAGCGCAGAGAGCCGTCCGGCTGCCAGGCAACCAGGTCGCCGGTGCGGAACATCAGGGCGTATTGCGCCTCGTCGGCGTGCGCGTCGAACAGCGGGTTGGGCACAAAGTGCTCAGCCGTGAGCTGCGGGAGGCCGATGTAGCCGCGCGCGAGGCAGGCGCCGCTGACATGCAGCTGCCCGGGCACGCCGACCGGCACAGGGTTCTGCAGGTCGTCCAGCACCAGCGCCTGCGCACCGCAAGTAGGTATGGGCCTCATGGGCTGCCCAGACAACAGCCATACATGCCATATTGCAGCCCGACATGCCATATTGCAGCCCGACAAGATGAGCAGGACACAACAAGGTCCAGAAAGGTGCGCATGCTCTGACTTGACGGCACGAGGGCGCGCCCGCGTGTGCGTGAGCGGGCGGCCGATGGGGTCGCCGACCAGCTCATCGCCCTTGCGCAGCACGGCGGCCGTCACAAAGGGCGTGGCCTCCAGCAGGCCGTAACCCAGCACGAGCATCGCGCCCGGCAGCGCCTCAAAGGTGGCCTCAGCCACGCCCGGCTCCAGAGGCTCGGTGACCCAGATGCAGCGCAGCGCATGTCCGCCAGGCCGGCATGCTGGTGGACGGTGCCGGACGGCCGAGTGGCGCCCGCCGCCTGGAAGAAGAGCACATAGGCTGCGTCGACGGGCGCCGCGCGGCGCCCGGGGCTGTGTGTCGGCCTGCGCCGGATCGCGGCCTCCTCGCGTGGGGCGTCCAGCGCCACCGCCCTGACCGCGTGGCCCACGGGCAGGCGGCGCTGGAGCCCGCGGTGCGCAACGGCCACAGCCAGGCTGGCATCCTCCGCGACCAGCGCCAGCGCGGCGTCGCTGCAGTGCTGCTGCAGCGGCAGGTAGCAGCAGCCGGCCTTGAGCACGGCCAGCATCGCGATGATGGCGTCCGTGCTGGGCTCCAGCAGCAGCCCCACAGCGGACCCCAGGCTGGCGCCCTGCGCGATCAGGTGGTGCGCGAGCTGGTTGGCGCGCGCGTCCACCTGCGCGGCCAGCCCACTGCTGAAGCCCGGCAGCTGACACCTGCCCGGCCTCTTACTGCCGCAAGCTATAGAAGGGAGCACTGGCAGCCCACGCCGTGCCTCGCATCACCAGATGAAGCACACATACCCGCCTGGCTGCACACTCCGCTTTGGGCGGCTCACCTCGCCGTAGGCCAGCGTCTCGTCGCCGCAGACCAGGCAGAGTGAGTCTGGTTGGCGTCGCGCGTGCTCTTGAAAAAGCTCGTGCAGGCAGCTGGGGTCTGACTCCACATGCGCGTGCGCGCTATTGAACGCAACGACAACTTGCTCGCGCTCAGCGGCGCTCATCAGCGGCAGCGCAGCCGCTGGTGAGTCCGAGTCCTCCGCTGCGGCCGACAGCAGCACCTGCCCCGATGCCGGGCGCGTCACCTCCCGACGGTGACTGGTGCACGCGCACACGCAGGTAGCAGAGACAACCATGCCTGCCGGCGCTGCACTGCTACCCGTCTATATGTTTGTACTGTCGCATGACGACTGCAAGACAACAGGGTAGACTCACCCGCAGCGGGATGCTGCAAGCGCTGCAAGCCGTGCAGCAAGATACACGATACGCGTTATATATAGATTAGCTACGTGCAGAGCAGCGTTCACCACGCCCTTGCTCCGCCCTCACCTTCCCTTGTACCCCAAGCAGAGCTCCTGATCTTGTTGGAGCTGTCTTGCCTAGGCCTGCCACAAGCCGGGGCCCCTACTGTACACCTGGCTGTATACCTGGCGCCTCTCACGGCCTCACCACAGGCGACGGGAGACCCGCAAAGCCAGGTCGCACCATCAAGTGGCCGAGCATGCGCTGCGCGGTACTCGCCTCATACAGCTGCGTGTTGTACCTAAGGCTGCACTCCAGGCACGCGCCATCGCCCTTGGCTACAGTCAACTCCAAGTCGAGCGTGCTGGCGCACGCCGGTGCCTGCAAGCACCAGTGCCACTCCTCTGTGAATACATTGCAAGCACAATGTTGCACAGCCAGGAAGCGCCTGGGCCACATTGCCTGCAGGAGCACGCGCATGCACTGGGTGCTTGCTTTGCTGCTCGGCGTGGGGTGCGAAGCGCGCCTCGAGTGGCGCCAGCGACAGCCCAGCCGCTTGCAGCGCTTCGTTGCTTGCGGCCGGCTCCGCATCCAGCAGGTGCACGGCGGTCGTGAACACAGGCGCATGCTCAGGCGCCGCAGGCACGCCCACCGCATCCAGGACGCATGCGAAGGGCAGGCCGCTGCGCGCGACCGCGGAGAGCACCGTGCTCCGCACGCGGCCCACCAGCTCCCGGAAAGACGGAGTGCCTGGTCCCCCACTCACACCTCGTGACGCTGGCCCGAGCGGCGAGTGTGCGCACACCGGCAGCGCGGCGTCCCACTCAGGGCAAGCCCGTGTGGCGGTCCCACAGGAGGGCTATGCAGCTGCATGAGTGCACGGGGTCCTGCCTGCCTCAGCTCTCACCTGACAGGTCTGTGCGCAGCGCCAGCTGGTTGGCAAGGCTGCCCACCACGCCCTCAAGCTCGGCCCTCTCGCGGTTGGCGCTGTCAGTGCCGACCAATACGTCGTCCTCGCGCGCGTAGCGGCTCAGCAGCACCTGCACGCCCACAGATCAGGCAGCATGACGCACAGTATTGTGCCATGAATGCTTCAGCAGGACATGACGCAACACACGAACTGCGCTCATGCGCTACCACATGCGCGGCGACGCGCCCGCCCAGCGCATGGTCAAGCAGCGGGCACTCGCGTCTGTGGCTCTGCGCCTGACCAGGCCGGCCGCCTTCGCACCTTCCAGGCCGCCAGGACCACCACGAATAGCGTCGCGCCGGAGCCGGCCGCCAGGTCCTCCAGGCGCAGCACCAGGCCCGCGGGTGAGGCAGCTGCGACCGCTCCAGCGCGCATGCTGAGCACGCCCGGGCTCGGGCGCGGCCGGTCCGTCGGCAAGTCCAGCAGCCGCGGCGCGTATGCCAGCTGCTGCCGCCAGAACTCCTGCTCCGCCGCCCAGGCGCCGCTCGCCAGCTGCGCCGCCTGCCAGGCCGCCACATCGGCCAGCTGCAGCCGCGGCGCCGGCGGCACTTGCGCCGCATCCCCCCGCTGCGCTAGGTAGGCCGCCGCGAGCTCGGCCACCAGCAGCACGAGCGACCACCGGTCGCTCACCGCTTGGTGTGCGACCAACAGCAGCACGTGCTCGCTGCCAGCTGAGCTGCTGTGGCTGTACAGCACCGCGCGCCAGGGCGCAGCCGCGCCCAGCAGGTCGAAGGGTGCGGCCACGCGGTTCTGCAGCGAGGCATACGCATCCTCGGCTGACGGCAGGCTAGCGCGGTGCAGCTCCAGCGCGGCACGCCCCTCGCCCGGCGGCAGCACGGCCTGCACAAACGCGCCCGGAGCCTGCTCCAGGAAGCGCGTGCGCAGCGCGCCGTGGCGTGCAGCGACCGCAGCCAGCGCCGCATCCAGCGCCGTGGCGTCCAAGGCGCCCGCCAGGCGTACTGCCTCAGCCAGGTGCGTCTCGGCGCCCGTGGCGCGCGGGTTGCCCCGCTGCAGCAGGTGCCGCTGGTTCGGCGAGCAGGGGACGCCGCCGGCGAGGGCGGCCGTTGAGAACCCGGCACTGGGGATCGCGCCAGCGGCCGCGGCCTTGCGCGGGGCGTGCTCGCCCATGGCGGCCGCCAGGCTGGCGATGGTGGGCTTGCCGAACAGCAGGGCGACGGGCGCATCCACGCCCGTCGACTGACGCACTTTGGCCATGACCATGCTTGCCTGCAGTGCAGCCGCCCGCGTCAGTGCCTGCAAGGCCTCCAGGCTCACGCATGCAGGACACCGCAGTGCTGACGCGCTTGCGGTTTGTCTCCCTCGGAAGGCGCGCCTGCAAGGAGTTGCCGCCGACGCTGAAGAAGTCCGCCTGTGTGGAGATGGCATCCTGGCCCAGGACGCTGTGCCAGATCGCCTGCAGGCGCGCCTCCAGCTCGCTGGCGGGCGCCACATACTCAGCCTGGGCCGCCTGGGCCCAGTCCGGCGCCGGCAGCGCCCTGCGGTCCACCTTCTCGTTGGGCAGCAGCGGCATGCGCTCCAGCGGCATGACGATGTCCGGCACCATGTGCGCCGGCAGGCGGCGCTTTAGGTCTGCAGTGGCTGCCGCGGGGTCGACAGACGCGGGTGTCACGTATGCCGCCAGGCGCTGCGAGCCTGTGGGGTCCTGGAGCACAACAGCCACCGCCAGCTGGACGCCGGCGACCTTGGACAGCGCGTTCTCGATCTCGCCCAGCTCCACCCTGAAGCCGCGCAGCTTGACCTGGTGTGCGCCCAACACACTGTCTTCAGGCCCAAAAACAGAAACCCGATAGCATGACATCTGCCACATGCGTGAAAGCCTGACAAGCAGCCGCTGTGAACATGAACAGCTGCCACCAGGGCAGGGATGCTGCTGCGCGCCTGGTAGTCGAGCCGACCCATGAAGTCGATGACTCCACTTGGCAGCCAGCGCGCCAGGTCGCCTGCAAATGCAGCTGCACGCTCAGCCTTGCGACGCACAGCTGTGCAGCGCTGGCGCATCTGCCGAGGCCCAGGCAGCATGCCTGTCCGGTACAGGCGGCTGTGGTTCGGGTCGCCGTCCGAGAACGGGTTGGTGATGAAGCTCGCGGCGGTCAGGTCGGGGCGCTTCAGGTAGCCGCGCGCCAGCTGAATGCCGCTCACCATCAGCTCGCCCGGCACGCCCGTCGGCACGCACTGGAGCTTGGGGTCGAGTATGTAGCACCGCATGTTTGCCAGCGGGCGTCCAATGGGCACGCTCACGCCTCCAGCAAACTCTGTCGTGACGTCATAGCCTGGCAGGCAACGCCGCACACAGACTCAAAGGCAACGACCAAGGCAGGTGCATTCATGTTAACACATAGGAGATATCATAAAAGCACCTGTGGCGTCCACGGTTGTCTCGGTAGGGCCGTATGCGTTGTGCAGGTGTGCGTGCGGCAGGCGGTCAGCAAAGCGCGCCGCAAGTGCAGGCGGCAGCGCCTCGCCGCCGACCAAGACATGCCGCAGAGTGGTGCACGCGCCCATCTCGGGCTCCTGTGGCCGGACACACGTTGCCTGCATGCGCCACACTGGGTGGCAAGAAGGAGCAAGGACCATGGCACACCTGCAGCAGCACGTCCAGCTGCGAGGGCACAAAGCTGGCGCAGGTGACGCGCTGTTCTCTGCATGCGCGCGCCAGGTACTGCGTGTCTCGTTCGCCGCCGGGGTCGGCCAGCAGCAGCACGCCGCCGCAGGCGAGCGAGTTGAACAGCTCCTGCACCGACGCGTCGAAGCTGACGGGCGCCTTCTGCAGGAACACGTCGCGCGGCCCCAGGTCCAGCTTCCTGCCGATGCCGGGCTGGAGGCCGGTCAGTGCCGGTCCGCGCCTGTCAGCCTCGATCCAGCATGTGCGAGAGAACCGCACACAGCGCGCACAGCGTGAGGCAGTGCAGGTAGTTGATGACGCCCGCGTGCTGCAGCACGGCGCCCTTCGGGCGGCCGGTGCTGCCGGACGTGAAGATGATGTAGCACATGCTGTCTGGCTGGGCGCGCGCGCCCGGCGATGTGCCGGGCTGGCGGCCCAAGTCGTCCGCGCTGCCGTCCACCTGCGGAGCACGCAGGCCCCTCCGCTGCTTGTCGAGCAGGCTCCACGCAGGGGGTACAATGAGCATGCCAGCCTTACGTCAGCAGCGGTAACAGCTGGGGGCCGCACCAGCAGCACTTGCGCCTCTGTTGGCACGCCCACCATCGAGTGCACTGCCGTCTGGCTGAGTAGGACGGGCGCCTGCGACACACACACAGCACACTTTCAGGCCATCGCGCACCGCTCTGACCCAGACACCGGGCTTTAGACAGCCGAGCCATCCGCACAAGCATCCGCTTGTGAATGCGCACACCTCCGAGTCCTCCATCATCATCGCAAGGCGGCCCGGCGGGTAGCTGGGGTCCATGGGCACGTAGGCGCCGCCCGCCTTGAGCACGCCCAGCAGCGCCACCACCAGGTCCAGCGAGCGCTCCATCATGACGCCCACCGGCACCTCCGGGCCCACGCCCAGGGCTATGAGCCGGTGCGCGAGCTGGTTGGCGCGCGCGTCCAGCTCGGCGTAGCTCAGGGTCACGCCCTGCGCGCATGCCATGCATCACGTCACAGCGGTGGCAAAGCTGTCTGGCGCGCACAGCTGCACGAAGCGCGCAGCACGTACCAGGGCTGCTGCAGCGGGCGCGCTGGGCGTAGACGCGGCCCAGTGCTCCAGCATGCCGTGGATGGTCTGGCGCGCATATGCGCCCACGGCGGGGCCCAGCTGCAGAGGGCTGAATGTGTGCCGCATGACCAGGCGGTGCTCGTCGGGCGACATGATGCCCAGATCATCCACCGCGGCGTCTGGCGCGGCTGCGATGTTTGCAAAGAGCACCTGCGGCAGCGTGGCATGTATTGCCGAGTGCGCATGTTGCGTCCATCATGCACGGTAAAGCCAGGGCGGGCATGTCCCACAGATCATCTGATGCAAAGCACACACCTCGAGGTGCCTGGCCATGCGCTCAGCCGTGGCCGGCCGGAACAGCTCAGCCGCGAACTCGATGCTGCCCTCCAGCTCCTCCCCTTCCGCCAGCGCCAGCACCAGGTCCGTCTGCGCTTGGGGACTGCCCGCCTGCCATTGCGGACCAGACCTGCTGTCACCCGCCTCCTCGCAACCCCTTGCCTCGGGCTGCATGCCTCATGTGCACAACGGCAGCTGGGTGGCTCGGAACAGAATCAGAGAGCGTTGAGTGCCAAGGTGCGCACCGTCATGCTCTCGACTTGCAGGCGGTCCAGGCTCATCCCGGCTTCGACGTTGCGTGCGCCGAGGTAGCCGCCCTGCAGGGTCATTATTGTCTGGAAAATCTACATTGTCTGGAAAAAAAAAAAAAAAAAAAAAAAAAAAAAAGGAAAATT
>JAABUH010003669.1_pt1 | contig 12962 bp, 16 predicted proteins | sample 5559121 | NCBI WGS metagenome assembly JAABUH01 (sample SAMN10711871, study PRJNA513364) | rock metagenome | isolation source: Antarctica rocks | place: Antarctica: Victoria Land, Battleship Promontory nord | collected 2015-12-28 | reverse complement strand
TGTGTATATGGTTGATTGCTGTGAACCTGTGCCAGCCTTTGCTCTCGCATCAGCCAAGTAGCAGCCTGTGTATATGCCATGGAATGAAACCATGAATGCATGCATGTATAGGTGAGACTTCACTGTGCAGGTGCTGGTAATGGAATGCTGGTGTTGATTAGAGTTAGCATCTGTAACAAGGTTGATCTCCATCATTGTGAGAAATGATGCTCAGCATTGCTCTGTCATTTTGTTGCTGATTGCAGTTCCAACGCCTGTGTGCAGGCCAAAGATCGTAGAGGGGCGTTTGAACAAAATCAGGTCACAGAAAGCGCTGCTTGAGCAGCCGTTTATCAAAGACACGGGCAACAGTGTTGCAGAGCACATCAAGGCAGCAGTTGCAAACTTGGGGGAAAACATCCAGGTGCGTCCTTGATGGCGTGTGCCTCATGTCTGCGTGTATTTAAATGTGCACAGCGCACTCAGCTGCTACATTGAGGGAAGTGCTCAGTGAGCATGCTCAGCATGCCTGTGCAACATAGCTGTTATGCCCTGCCATTTTGTGATAGTGCTGTGCTGCAGTTGGTCAGGAAGTGACAGCTGTTTCGTGCCAACATCTCTTGTTGCAGCTCACAAAGTCCCACTGTGCCTGCAGATCCGTAGATTTGTCCGGTATAACTTGGGAGAGGGCATCGAAAAGAAGTCTCAAGATTTTGCAGCTGAGGTTGCTGCTCAGACCGGAAAGTAGAAGCAGATGCATCAGTTGCATGTTGTAAGGGTTCATGTGCCCGAGTTGTTTTAATTTTCTAGTTTCTGTGCGGCAGGGACTTCCAGATGAAGTATTCTGGTGCTGTTACAGTTTCACGTCAACACAGTTGTTGCTTGGCTGCTTAGAACTGATAATTGTTGATTTTATGTTGTCAGGCGATCTTGACATAGACAGCACAGCCTACATGCAATAATTCTGCTGGCTGTACTACACACCAAGTTTGTCGTATGCGGCTTGCATGGCATGCAAAATGTTTGCACTGCCAGTGCGGCGCGACCATTCATAGCAGCAGTGTCAAGTTTCTGGTAAATAAAAGCAACCTCAGGAGACGAGCAGGGCCACGGACCAGATCTCAACCTGCTGTACAGCAAGCTCTGTTGCATAATACAATCCGCAAGCCCCATAACACAACACAGCCGCAGAGACAGCTGAGCTGTGACTGATACCCGACAACAAATTGCACCAAGCGATCAACATCATGACAGTGGGTCAGAATGACTGCCCAGTCAGGTGCACCCCTGGAGCCCATGTCCACACAATTCTTGCTGAAAGCCTGCAGGGTCCTGCTAAATCACTGTGTGGGCAGGACTCAGCTAGCTCTATGTCTGCCAATGACACATGAAGGTAGTTTAAGTGCTTGTGCCCTGAATAAATTGAAAATGTCATACCACGTTGCCTTGTGCTTTTCGAACGAATCTTGGTGCTACTTACATAACAGGTGTCAAATTGAATGTGAACAGTGGAAATAAAAAATTCACAGACGTCCAATTGGCCACATGACCAAATGCTAGACATAATTGCTGCATGGACAGTAATTCCTTGCCTTGCCAGCACACACATCATATTTGGTGTGCACGTGACAACATCAACACAAAACTTTCTGTATTGTAGGCAAGACAAATCATTTATGTCCAAAATAACACACTGACTACCTAACACCCCTGCTATCAGTTGCGCATGTACTTGTACAGCAATGTGAACCGATTCGTGTAGAAAACCAAACTAGCTATGTTCCAAAATCTCTAACAAACCCAACAGCCTAGCTGATTTTTGCATTGCTGAAATCCATCTCAGGGTGTGCAGCCATGAACTTCTGAAGCATGTCCTGCTTGTTCTGCTCTTCACTAGTGGGCAGGCCCATCTGTTTCTGTCTTTGGTCAAACATCATCTTCTCCACTGTCTGCCTGGTGTCGCCATCCAAGTCTCCTAGCTTTGAATTCTCAGGTTCTACCTTCTGTGTGTTGATCTCTGGATCACCTTTCAGGATTGACCTCCACCAAGCCATTGTGTTGACCTGTAACGTCCACAATTCCAACATGTCAGAGCTAATCAGCGTGTGACAAATGACATTGGCTAGCTTGCCTTTTTTATCCACATTAATAATGCACTGTCGTCGACTGACATTCACCCATATGATTGCTTGGCATGCTTGAGGTTGCACAGACAACAGCATATGTTTCGGACCTAGTCATGAGTGGTAGCTGCAATCTTCCTTAACTCCTGCAATTCGTTGCAGGGATGTCGGCAGCTCAGCATGGCAAACACACCTTCTGCAATGTGACCTCGATGAGCTTGCCGTCAGAAATGTTCCAAAAGCAGTCCTCTGTGTTGACCAAGTCATGCAGCTCCCCATCAAGCACTGGTGGCTGACCCTTCACACCCACCTGAATCATCAGCAAGGCTTCTGAAACTCTGCCTACTTATTGTGTGTGGGTGCAGCAGAGATGCTTTGTAATATAGAGCAGCAGCACTCGAGCAGCGTAAGCCACAAGTGCGGCAGATGCATTTTCATTATTGATGCTGTGTTTTACACACCCAGCCAACTCACTTTGAGCTTATTCTTGGTGATCACCACATCACACATTTTGCCTTTTGTGCCTGGAGGGACTGGTACCAACAGTGCAGCCTCCGACAGCGTTTGAGTCCAGCTGTAGTTGTCCAAGTCTGCGCCATTCCCTGCATTTGGCTCTGCAGCCAAGGACACACAATGTCAGCAAACTGCAGGTCAAACTGAGAGTGCTCTGTGTGTGCAACAGGCAATATTGCAAACGTCATTGCAGTGCAACTCACTAAGCCCTTTGTCTTCATTGTCTTCAGACACTTCATCTGGTACCTCTGTCGCCTCTGCAGCTGGGGGAGCAGCAGCATCTTGCTTCTGTGACATTGTAGAGGACTGAACAGCATTATTGGCAACTTCGGGTTCGGGTGTTGGCTCTGGCTTCTGTACAAAAGATGGCGCAGGAACGTTTGCTGCTGCTCTGGTGTTTTCCTGTGCCACTTCAGCAAAAGTTTGTTGCATGCCTGGGGTCAGTCAGACTGGATGCGTCCGGACGTGCTGTGTTGCAGCTGAACACTGGAAGCACTTGCAGCAGATACCTTGCTTGCGCCTTTGCCATCATTGCCTTTGCCGAAGAAGCCCCCTTTGAAGGCCTTCCCGCTTGCTGAGGCTGTGCTGACACTGTCTACAAGTCTGGCAACCTTCTTCGCAGCATCTGGCTGCTTGAAAAAGCGCGACTTGCGGTCCACAAAGTTGAAAACGGTTTTCAGGAAGTCTTCTGCGTTGTCGCTATGGCCGATCAGCACACTTTCGAGATCACCGTCGAACCGTGTCAGATCCGAGCTTTCGTCGATCTCCTCTATGACTGTGCGTTCATGTAATTTGGCCATTGCGTTATTGCGACAGTGAATGCAAGTGTCGAACAATGGAGTTGTTACTTGATCGTCAAGGTGCCAGATCTGTGCAGCATAGGCTGACAGTGCTACCCTAACAGCTAGGCCGCTTTAGGTTTGCCGTTTAGCTAACTCAGGATGCTGACACGATTTAGAACTACAATGTACATTGCAATTGTTTAGTGGATCAAGAGTCCAGATTTGAATTATGACACAAGCTGTCAGATTCAACAGTTATGTTACAATTAGCTGGAGCTGCTGCCGATTATGCTACTGACAGGATCAACATGAACATGATACACACTTAATGCTTATAGTTTTGACCAGTGCACTGACAACCCTGTCACATCTGTACAATCTAGTTGGTTGGCTGGAAGATGTGCACCCTCCTCCTCCTCCCGTTGATCATTCTCTCACAACATTTGTCAGCAGCTCTGAAACACAAAATTGTGTTTGCTTCATGTTGCAGTCATGGTGAAACGTTCTTGAAGGCCTTGACAATAGCAGGACTGATGCGCTTGCACATGGCCTTGATCTGCTGCCCAGGACCCAACTCATATAGCTGACTCTTTTGCATTGGCCCAATCAAATGCTTTAAAGTCGTCTCCCACTGCACAGGCTCCACCAGCTGCCTAGCCAGCAGCTCCTGAATGTCCTCTGGAGTTCCCATGGGTAGGCCAGTAACATTGGATATGACTGGAATACGGGGCGCATGCAATGTAACATCCCTTAGTACCTGCAGAGCAGATGCAACACAAAGGCTCTAGCAATGTCCAGGCCAGCTCAAGCTCCATAAACTGCAATTTACAACAATGCAGATGGCATTTATGTTTTTTGCCTGGTTTGTGTGCAGCATCTCATGCTTGCCGGCAGGCTAGCTGATGTATTGGAGCTTTGTCAGTGTCAGCGTAGCACTGGTCGCCGTGCATGGAAAAAATGATGGGCAGTCACCTGTTTGAGCTTGTCTTGGGCAGGCTGCATGAGGGGGGTGTGGAAGGCCCCACTAACAGACAGGGGGGCTACCTTCATGGCCCCCTTGGCAGTTGCCAATGCCTGCACTTCAGTCAGCACCTGCCTGTGTCCAGAAACAACCCTTCCCTGCACTCCATGATGCATGTCAGCATCCTATAGCCAGCATAGCTCCTCTTGCAGGCACAATTTGGTGGGTCTGAGCAGCTCAGTGTGTCATTGTGCACTCTGGTAAAGGCAACAGCTGCTGTGGCGCAGTGTCATCCGTCTTGCCACCCGTCTTCAACACGCCACCAACCAACAAACACGTGGTGTCACAAGAGCATTTGCTTTTGAGTCCACCAGGCAAAGAGCACACCAGCGGCATGTGCTGCAGTGGCATTGCAGGAGCCATGAAACATCTATATCATCATACAGTAACCAAGGTTTGGAGGAGCTTTGGCAAACATGCAAGCTTGGCTGAAGGCAGACCTGTGGGAAAAGGAAGTTGGCCATCTGGCAGATTGTTCCAGCCGGTGCTTGAGCCAAGGCTTGCTTGCAGATGTCATGTATGTCGTTGTCTTTCAACCCAACAATAGACAGCATGCCATGTGGCCTGCCTGTATCAATGCACAGCAGTCCAAGTCAGTTTCTGATCATAGCAACACAAGTAATGAGTACATCTCTGCGAGATTGAAGCCAGTTAGACAATGCCCAAGGGCAAAACACAATGGCTGTCATGAAGTTTTGCACCAGTGCTGGCTTCCCATGAACGATAGCTTCCAAATTACTGCCTCATCCTCAACTATTGCATTATCTTGTATCATTGTATCAAACGACCATGCCACTCTTGGCATAGCCACTGTCTTCTCCCAGATGAAAGCGAAGCAATGCACAGGAATGATGATTTGCAATTTCTTGCGACAGAGTGTGTGTGAGCAAGTAGGTCAAATGCCTGCAACAAGCCCTGACAAGCAATAAACTCCAGAGGGGTAATAAGCTCACCAACAACCGCTGCTGCTGCCATGCTCTCTCCCCTGGCTTTCACCACCTTCAGCCCATCCTCAAATGACAGAACGCCAGCAAACACCAAGGCACAGTATTCACCCAGGCTCAGGCCTGCGGGCAAGGTCACAATGGATGATTGAAGACATGCATGCACACGGAGCTCTGCATGGTGACCATACAGTCTGTCATGCCAACTGAATATCGTATTCATAAGCTACTCCTCAGTGGCAACCAGGCAAAATGTAATATGTGCAACAAAGCCTATTGAGCAGCATATACTTGTTGCTATGGCATATGACTGCCAGACAAATGCATGTCGTTGCTTTTTTGTTTGTTGGCAAAAAGGGCGCAAGCAGCAGATGTGTCAAGTCAACCGCTTTTGTGTTCAGCTGAGCTATAACAAAGCATGCTGTTGTAATGGAAGATGCCAAGATAGGCCATTCAGTCCCACCAGCATTTGGTCCATGTCAAGGAGGAATACGACACCAAAGGCAAGAAAACAAGTCAACAAGCTGCTGCAGACAAGCCTGTCATGCATGCTTTGCAGCACGACTTGCCTGCTGTGGCACTGCAGTTGTCGACAGCTTGGGCATTGTCCTGACGCAGCTTTTCCACAGCAGCCAGACCTGCCACAAACAAGGCCGGCTGACTGTACACTGTGTCATCCAGCTTCTCCTTGGGTCCTTCCTGGCACAGCTGCAGCAGGTCATACCCTAGCACCGCCTCAGCTTGTTTCAGCATCTCCTTGACAGCTGGCAACTCTTTGCTGGCCTGCAACAACACAGTGGCAATCAAATGTCTGATATTGTCCATCCTGGGCAGACTCTGTGGCGTGTTGCTTGCTGCAGTGATTGTTCATGTGTGCAACACATCTGAAACTACTGCTGCAATGTTCCCTGCTTGTGAGGCACAGTGGCCCATGGTGATATGAATGATGGCTCTGGAACATTGACAGGGGTCTAAATGTGTTTCAGCGCCTTCACAGGCATCTTTACAGACCAGGTGGCACTGTTGAGATGGGAGAAACGAATGTAGCTGCTGATGTTTGTTGACGTCATAAGTCGTTTTTCATGCTAATGTACATGAATGCTACTGTGCATCCACTTACTGACAAGGGATGGGCACGGTCAACTTACAATGATGAGGGGAAACTACTGACAGCAATACAATTATATACAACATGCTGTATACTGTCTGCCAGCTGCCACCCGGCTGGCGCAAATTGGCGTCAAACAAACAGTTAATCATGCAATAATTGATGTTGTCTGCGGTGATGCATGCTGCATTCCAGATGCTGCTTTGCTCCGGCTGAAACCAGTTGCACCTAAAGCAACAATAACCTACTGACGCTGTGCTTGACATTCACTGGACTCTCAAAATACATGACGTTACGTAGTTTACGGCTTGGAAGGGCTGATTGACAGTCCAAGCAGACAAACCCTATGAAGGTTTCAAGGCATTCAGTTCACAGCTTAAAAATGTGCGACAGGACTCACCTGTAGCATGCCAACAGCTTGGGAGCCCTGTCCTGGGAACACGAAAGCTATGGGGGTAGACTGTTCTACTGTCTTCTTTGCAGGGGCCACTTCCTGCTTGCTGGGGGCAGCAGCCTCAACGGCTAGCCCAACACTTTGCGCCTTCCTCTCAGCCTTCCTGCGCTTCTTCGCTTCCAGGTCTTTAGCTCTCTTTATCTCCTCTGCATGCACAAGATGCATGTGAGGACCCTGCTGACTCAGCACAATGGGCAGCAGTGGCAGCAGCAAAAGCAACATTGTCAATGTGTTTGATCACACTGACTGTGGGCACAACCCCTGATCTGATCTCTGTGCGCAAGCAAGGAGTGGGTTCCAGAAGATGCTAGCCAATTTATTGTGAGACAAGACTCTGCAGATGCACAGAGCAATAGGTTTTACAGACCAGAAGAGCCACAGCAGCTTCAACAGCAGACGTTACCAACAGATCTCAAGGGCCTAGGAGTGGTGTGGTCAGCTCATTTGGGGTGCAAGGCTTTGTATGCCTTGCACACTGAGGGTACAAGTGTGCTTTTGCTAGGCCTGCTGGTGAACGCAATACCCGGGTATGGATGCTTGTGCTCCTTGGCCCAGGACTTAACAGCATCTGGGCCATAGTCATACAGTGTCTGCCAGCAGCCAATGTCTGGATGTGGTTCCTGGCATTTTGGAGTGTGTGCATATAGCTTCTCCAATGCTCTCAGCTGGTCGCGCACATCCTCATCATCGATGGCCACTTCCACAGGGCTCTTTTTGCCAGGGTTGAGGTAGGGCTCATAGTCCTCTGACAGTATGGTAGGGTCTGCACCACGACTCTGCAGCCACGTCACAGGCTTCCTGGCAGAATTTGCTGCTGCTGATGCAAGCACTTACACCCAGATTACAGCACACATGTTTCCTCGCTGCAGACAATATGTCGAGGGTGACTCGTTTGCTATTTAGCACGACAAACAGCCAGGTACCCAGACAGGGAGTGAGCCAGCGTAGTTTGTGCACACACATACATGCAGACAGACACAAAAAACCACAGTTGACTCGATCAATGGTGCCCACCAGGAGGAACTCGTATATTTGCAAGTATCCGTCGTATTGAGCAAGGTGAGCGGCCCTATGAAGGGCGGTAAGTCCGTTGTCGTCGCGTTGGTTGATCTCAGCCCCGTTGTTCAACAGGTGGTGAAGCATATCGAGCTGCTTATAAGTTGTCGCAAAGTGGATGGGCGCCCCGGCGCCGTTATTTTGCGTCAGAAAATACGGGTCGACAGACATGATATGAAACAAACGCTCGGGATCCCCCAACCGGACTGAGCCGTAAAACTCCGTGGGCTGATGTTTCGGCACAGGTGGGTAGCGCCCAGTTCCACTCATATCTCGAGGCATGTTGGAGGGTCTATGTGTGTTGTCGAGGTGCAGCAAGCTCAGCGACATGCTTGCAAAGCAGAGTGACATAGATTTTTTGCCATCGACAATTCGAAATTGTAACGCCCGCATGCGTTACGTTTTACCGTAAAGACCGTAAGCCACGTTGACTGCGGTTGCCCTTTTGCAGTCAACGAAGCTTCTTGCGCAGGAAGCTGCCAAGTCGAGCGACAGCTCTCACATTGGAAACCCTTAGCATCTGTGAGGGCGTGGATCTTTGTGTGTGTTGCTTGCACCAACAAAGTTGCGCGTGTTGTTGGCACAACTCAAATCGATCCCTGAGTTACATTCCGGAGTTGCCGTTTTGCTGAAACCGGATGCAGAGACTCCGTCTGGGTGTCTTCTTGCCGCTCATCAAACAAGCACACGCATCGCCAGCTCTCAGCCCCTTGCCAGGATTGTGGCAACTGGGAGCTCCGACACTTTGTGCATTGCGTACGGCTCTGCCTGCTGCCTTGCACGAACCTGCGCTGTGCACAAGCTTGATCAGCTTGCGCAGCTTCGCAGCAGCAGCGGAACCATGTAGAATTGAGGACCAGCAATCTGCTGCTGAGGCTTTATTCAAAGTTGCACCTGATGACCAGATAAGCGAAGCTCACTCTCATGCGCCTGCTGTCTATCCCTTCTTTGCCAGAGCTTACTATGTCGGTGAGCGCAAACGTGTTCTGTCAAAGTTTTCGACATCATTCATGCTCCTACACCTTTTTACACGTGCTTGCTGCAGGCAATTCTATCAACCTGGTACAGTTGACAAAGCGTGCCAACAAACTAGGTTATCATACCTACGTAGGCAAAGGCATGGTTTTGGTATGTGCTGCTGCAGACACAAAGGGCAAGCTGTCAGAGAATGCCTGTGAAACGGTCAGTATTGCAAACCTGCACAGTGTCATGACTGCAATCATTGCATATCAGCCCTCCACTATTCAAGCCGCAACATTGGGCATGAACATGGTAGCAAAGATACTGTGCATTTACTGCATTGTATACGTACTGTAGGGTCTTCCGCTAGAGACGTATGTAGCTGCCTACAAATACGGCTCTGTTGTCATCTTCAATGGCCGGGACCGAGAGAAAGAGGTGCTCAAGCTCTGTCAAGAATTTTGCACTGAGCCAACAAAGCAGAACTACACTGAAGGTGAGCAGGGCATGGTGCTATTTGCAGGTCGTGTGAGCATCATCATGCGTTGCTAGAATGCAGGTTGTGCAGAGCGTGCAGTTGCAAATCTAATGATGGACCTGTGTGCATGCGCCCTTCTTAATGACTTTGAGTATTTTTCATTTGAATCAGCCCTCAGATGCTACAGCTAAGCACACATTCAGTAGCAAGCAACGCTTCAGCCAGTAAGCAGTTGTCAATGAGCCGTTGACTCTCTGCGTACCTGCGCAGAGTTTCCCATCATCATACAGCCTGACCATCAAGAGCCAAATGATCTGACGCCAGATTGCATCATCCTTCGGCAGCTGGAGTTCAACAACATTCGGACGCTGTCACATGTGCTGGGACAGTCAGTGGCCCTGGACAGATATGCTGAAGTGGCTGAGCGCATGCTGTCAAATTTCATGCATATGAACAGCACCATGAAGCGGAGGGGAGATTTCAAGGATGTGAAGAAACACAAGCTGTTGAGCTTGGTTGCAGAAAATAACATGATTCTGACAGACATCATAGCCAAGCTGGGCCTCCAAGAGCGGTTTGACATTGCTTGGAAGAGCACCCAGCACAATGAGGTATATGAGCACCTGAGAGGAGAGCTTGAAATTGAAGAAAGGTTCAGCATTGTTCAGACTAAGGTAAGCATAGCTCTAAGGTTGTCCTACCTTGCCCGGCTGACCTGAAGTGCAGACATTGCCAAGCAATTCTAGGCGCTGTGCTGTGATGTGCTGTGCTGTGCCGTGCTGTGCCGTGCCGTGCTGTGCCGTGCCGTGTCTTGCCATGTCATGTCTATCTATAAAACTAACAGTTTATGTTGACATACACTGGCAATTTGCTGACAGATTGTGCATTACTTGCAGCTGGAGCTGGTACAAGACAATCTGAAGTACTTCTTAGAAATTATGCAGAACAACAAATCTGTACTTCTGGAATGGTTGATCATTGGTCTGATTTCTGCTGAAATAGCATTGGGTGTGTTTGAGATTACAACCCGTGTTTAAGTTCTTCAACCGCATTAAAATTTCCCAACTCGTTGGCAAACAAGCTAGCATACGGTATACAGCCTTGCAGGTCAGCAAGTTGCTACAACATCGACGGGCCACATAGGTGCAACACAGCTCAGGTTACACAACGCCCTATCCTGCAATTGCAATGGCTCAGGTTTGCATTACTAACGTCTGGGCATGGCATGCGCTCGATGCCAGTATTGTGTACTGCGTGGAACAATGTCACTCCTGTGCTAAGTCCTTGATAGATTGGATCTCAGATACACGTTGCAGAGCCTGACAAAATGCCGGGATCATAGAGATATTGTGTCACAGTATGCAATCAAGCAAGGTTGTGTTAGGCTGCGCGGTGCATCGAAATGCATTCCTGTGCTATTTGCGGGTACATTTCCCCCACTTCGCCTGGATTCATCGAACAGATTCAATGGTCTTCCAATTGGCATGTGCAGATTCCTCTGACTAAAGCATTTTCGATTTTGGATCCCTGGGAGGCTTGCATGTTGGGTAAGCAAGATTTTGCTCCTTTTCGGAAGTCAAAGTCGCAGTCGTCTGGCGCAGTCGTCTGGCGCAAAGATCGAGCCAAGCATGTGCTTCCACAGGCTGTACATGAAGCCAATGCAGCGTTTGCGGGTGTAGGACGAAGCTGTAGGACCACTGTCCCTGAAGAAAGCTGCTGTGTTGCAACATTGAGACTGAGCCGTCCTACCAAAGACCTGCAGTGCCGCCGCAAGAAACCGCCAATCTGTATCCTCCTCCTCTTGCAAAGGTGATTTCTGCTGTCGATCATGGGTCGCAGTCCCAGCGGGTATGCCTGGCAGGTCACACCGATTAGCGAGTGAGGGTCAGTCTTTAGAGTGACTTAAGACCCTGCGTCAACAGCAAGCTCAATGGAACGTACGTGCAGGCAAATTACACAAGATCCAATCCGTCCAGTATACCCTGACAGCAAAACAGATCAGGTATGTGAGCTGCTGCTTGAGGCTGAAGATCCTGACTGGCTCTAAACAAGCGTTTGCAGCACAGGATTGCAAGCAAGGCTTGCATGTGAACTGCAAAAAAGTATATGACATCCTGCTGCAGGGTCCGTACGCCAGGATGGATCAGCCTCCCAGCAATGTTTTGATCCAGCCAAGCGAATCGCCACGCAGGCAGCAGCAGCTAACCCCTCACTTCGAAAAGCCATCCAATGCTAGCTCCCTGGGATATTCGAGATACAGCAGAAACAGCGTGGAGTTCAGTATGAGCCTAGCACACACTGAAAGGCGTGGAACAGCTGAGTCTGGCAGTTGGAGAATTCGCGACATTGATTGGCGGTTCTGTTTCAGATCTCAGCACTATGGCACAGCTTTCTTTGCCTTGATGATCATCATTGCACTTGGCATCATACACTGGACTGCAAAACCCAGGACGCGGCCCTTCTTCCTATATGATGCCAGTATCAGCTACATAAGCGGTGGAGACACAGTCCCAGCAGTGGCAGCGGTGCTGGTCCCCTTTGCCCTGCTGTGCATCTCTCTGGCCTCCTTTGAGTTTGGCATCTACAGACTGGAGAACTGGCACATCACAAACGCTGTTGCAACCTCCATACATTTCCTGCTGGATTGCATATGTGCTTTTGCAACTGTGGAGTGCTTCACTGAGTCCACAAAGATGGCAGCCGGCAGACTGCGACCCGACTTCTTCCAGCAATGTCAGCCAAATGTGGACTGGACCAGTGGAGCTGTCATGTTGGGTGTGGAACACACTGCACACTGTCAGGCATCCTCAATTGACGGCAGGAAGAGCTTCTGCTCCGGTCACTCATCCACCAGTTCTGTCATTGCTGGCTACAACATCATCTATCTCATTTGGGCAGGTGAAAGCTCGCCCATCAGTGCAGCGGTGTTATGAAGTGTGCCTTGCATGCATGTCTTTGCAGAGTGTTGTAAACATACAGCAAGACAAAATGGTTGCTGCTCTTTGTACCACAGCAAGACAGCAGGGCCAAAGCGTGTTTTAGTCTCACGATGATTTCATACCTTGTGCACATCATTGCGTATTTGATAGACAGCTATGCGTGGGCATTCCTTGTACTCTCTGATTTGAGGTCCTGTGTGACAGCAATCATATAAGCTGTGGGTGTGTGCCAGACCTTGCTGCTGATGCAGGTCAGCCTGAATGTGCCTGTCACAATGTGCATGGTGCCTTGCAGGATACATTCGCGGCGGCGATGCGGCTTTCATGGGGCTGGACAAGAAGACAGGTTGGAGGGGAGGTCGCAGATATCTTCGTGAGCTGGGGCATGGCTTGTATCTCATGTGGATGCTGCTCAATTTCACCTTTGTCTGGGCTGTGGGCGTCAGCAGGTTCACCGACAACAAGCACAACATCTCAGACATTCTTGGAGGGTGGATCCTGGGGTTTGCTTTTGCCCTGATCTATGCCACAAGGAGCACGTGCTTGCACAAGTATGTTGTCATGCACAACGTGCAAGAGATTGATGCGCTGAGGAAGCCTGCTCA
>JAABUH010003667.1_pt1 | contig 12967 bp, 10 predicted proteins | sample 5559121 | NCBI WGS metagenome assembly JAABUH01 (sample SAMN10711871, study PRJNA513364) | rock metagenome | isolation source: Antarctica rocks | place: Antarctica: Victoria Land, Battleship Promontory nord | collected 2015-12-28 | reverse complement strand
GTGGTCAAGCCGAGGATGGCCTCGCCCGCGGGCTGGGCGTGGAGCGTCGAAATGACGGTGCGGGCGTTCGGCGAGCTGTTGCTGGCGATGCCGTGATACTCGGCGCGCTCGACGACTACCGGCTGGCTGCTCGTGACCGCGATCGCCTCACTGTAGTCGCCGTCGGGCCTGACGATATTGGCGCGACTGTGGGGGCCCACCGTGACGCCGGGCGCCGCGGCGACGCTCCCCTGCGTGACCCCTTCGTAGTAGCGCGCGGTGACCCGCGCCGGCCGGTCGCCGGGGTTGAGCACGGTCAGGTAGCTCTCGAAGAGGATGGTCGGCGAGCCGCCGCCGAAATACCATGTCGTCGCCGTGCCGGTCGCGCCCATGCGTGCGGTCAGCCCGTAGCCGCCTTCGCCAAAGGTCAGGCTGCGTTCGACGGCGATGGGGTGATCGCTGTCCACGACCGCGCCGAGCGACTGATTGGGCAGCACGCGGTTCACGTCGACGAGCGTCTGCGTGTGCGCGGGCACGCTGATCGGCACGTCGCGGCGCGGCCCCGTGGCCGTGGACACCAGGCGCAGCGTGACGTGCGCCGGTCCGTCGCCGGGGTTGAGCAGCGCGACCGTTTCGTGGAAGGTCAGGAACGTGTAGCCCTCGGCCAGATACCAGCGCGTGGCCAGCGCCGGGCTGCCCAGGATGTCGTCGCCGTCCTGGCCGTCCCGCGTGAGATCCAATTGCGCCGTGACGGGCTGGTCCGCCTGGACGCGCAGGCCGAACGCGCCCACGCGGCTGATCAAACGTCGCGCCGGGACGGCGCGCTGGGACGAGGCGGGGACGCTCACGGCGGCGTGCGCGGTGGCGCCGTCGGCGAAGTAGAAGGTGAGGCGCACGGTGGCCGGCGCCCCAGTGGCGTTGAGCAGATCGAGCGTGGAATGTTCGGTCGCGCTGTTCTGGCCGCCGGCCAGGTAGAACTGGGTCGCGCCGGGCGCGCGACTGGCCCGCCCGGCCACGGCCAGCGTGGCGCCGGGCGTCGTAGCGTGCGCGCCCGCGGCGCCGGCTGTCACGCCGAGCAAGGCCAGGATGGCGCACCCACAAGTCATGAAACGTCTCATACGATCTATCCTCCTATGATGTCTAGTGTTCCGATGATGCCTGGTGTTCTGATTGACCAACGTGACTCGTCCCGGCCAGACAATGTCTAGGGGCCGGGCTGATAGGAGCCGGCGATGCCGTCGAAGACGATCTGCGCATCGCCGATGTCCTGCGGCGCGGCCGTGAATGAGAGGAGGTGCGCCAGACCCCCGGCGACGACGTACACCCGCTCGCTATCCTCCGTCGCCCCTGCCACGGTGACCTGCGCGAGGTCCCGGTAGGCGTGGCGCCCGGCGACGACGACGCGCTCCTCGTCGAGGAGCCGCCGTCCGGGTTGGCGCGCGAACGCGCTGCGGTACCGCTCCAGGCTGTCTTGTCCCCGCCCCACCGTCGTGAGCGTCACCGACAGGGCTGTCGTGCCGGACGGGGCGCGGAAGGCGGCCGCGGCGCCGCGCGACGTCGTCTGGCGCCAGCCGGCGGGCACGCGCACGGAGAAGCGCCCGCGCGGGTCGGTGTAGAGCTGTCCCCCGCTCAGGGGCTGCAACGCACGGCCCCAGGCCGTGCCCGCGCCGCCCGTCGCGGATGGCGGCGCGCTCTCCACGGGTGTCGCCGTCGCGCCCAGTGTGCTCCTCATGGCGACAGGGGTCGCGGACGGTGTGCCGCGTCGCACCGCTAGTATAGGCGTCGGCGGCGCCTGTCCCCTCATCGTCGCGGTCGCGCTCGCCGTCATGGTCGCGGTCGCCGTCATGGTCGCGCTCGCCACGGTTGTCACAGTGGCGTGCGCCTGGGCGACGGTTGGCGTGGCGGGCGTCGACGTGGCCGCCCTGGTCGCTGTCGGCGTGGGCGCGGCGTCCGGCTCGATGCCGATCTCCACGCGGCACGCAGTGAGCGTCGACAGGGGCAGGAGCAGGATGATGACGCCCAACGCTTGCCTCGTCCGCGCGGGCCTCCATGCGCGCATCGTTCCCTCCTTCGCGCCTTCGCGTTCCCCCGCTGATGGAGCGGCCTCCCGCTACTCTTCTATCATACAGGGCCGCTGTTACGGGGCTATGGCAGGGATGTAGCAGGCGTGCAACAGGGTGTTACAGTTCCGCAACGCCCGAAGGGTGGGTCGGTAGCCGCAGGGTGACAACCGTGCCCTGCCCCGCGCGGCTGCGCAGGTTCACCGCGCCGTGGTGCCGCGCCGTCACAGCGCGGACTAAGGGTCTGTTCCAAAATAACGTGAACACCATGTACCAGATATACGGGTAACTTGTGTCTGAACAGCCCATCTTATTGTGGAACGGGTCCAAGGCCAACCCCAGCCCGCTGCCCGGCACGGCGCGGGCGGCCTGTGCGCGGTAGAGTTCCTCCCACACGAAGGGCTGGTCCGCGGCGGCGATGCCCGGCCCCGTGTCGGCGACCTCGACCACCACATCCGCGCCGTCCTCGAAGCTGCGGACCTCCACGGTGTCGCCGGGGGCCGTGAATTTGACGGCGTTGTCCAGCAGGTTGTGCAGACACAGAAAGAGCAGGTCACGGTCGCCCTCCACCATAGGGAGGGGCCATGGCGCGCGTGGCACGCTCAACGACACCCGCCGCGACCCGGCGTCAGGCCGCTCCTCGACGAGCGCCACAGCCTCCTCCAGCAGCGCGGTCACGTCCACTGGCGCGCGCTCTAGCGGCCGCGTCTCCAGATCGGCCAGCTTGCGCAGGTCGGCGGCCAGCCGTCCGAGGCGCGCCGCTTGGGCGCGGATCGACCGCACCGTGCCGTCACGCCCCGCTCCGGCCGGACCAACCGACGCCTCGAGGTTGGCCAGACCAGCGTGGATGGCGGTCAGTGGGTTCTTGAGCTCGTGGTCCAGTTGGCGCAGGAAGCGGCGCCGGTCGTCGGCCGCCTGTGCCCGCGCCGCGGTGTCGGCGCGGCGGCGCGCCGTTCCGATGCGACGGGCGCCGGCCATCCCACCGAGGGTCGCGAGGGTCAGCAGCAGGCCCAGCGCGAGGGCGACGGCGCCGAGGTCGGCGCGCAGATAGAGGATGGGATCGGGCCAGAGGCCGAGGGACGTCAGGATGAGCAGGAGCAGCCCCAGGGCGGCTGGCGCGAGCGCGACGGCCCAGGGCGGCGCCCGCCTCACAGGGCCGGCTCCGGCTCCACGACGCCCGCGAAGCGGTAGCCCTGGCCCGGCACGGTCTCCACGTACCGCGGCCGGGCCGCGTCGTCGTTCAGGACGCGGCGAAGCTCGGCCACGCGCGTGTCTACGGCGCGCGTGCCGGCGGGATAGTCCCAGCCCCACACGCTGTCCAGCAAGCGTTCGCGGGTGATCAGCTCATCTGGGTGCGTCATCAGGTAGTCGAGCAGGGCCAGCGCTTTGGGAGTCAGCACGACCTCGGCTCCGGCGACCCAGGTACGGCGGGCCCGCCGGTCGAGCGTGAGGGCGCCGCTGGACACCCGCCGCGCGGCGGCGAGCGGCGGCTGGCCGGGGCGCGCGCGGCGCAGTACCGCGCGCAGGCGCGCCACCAACTCGTGCGGGTCGAACGGCTTGTTGAGGTAGTCGTCGGCGCCCTCGTCCAGGGCCATGGCGCGCTCGGTGGCGTCGCCCACCTGCGTGAGCAGGATGACCGGGGTCCACTGACCGGCGTGGCGCAGGCGCCGCAGGACCTCACGACCGTCGAGGCGGGGCAGCAGCACGTCGAGCACCAGCGCGTCGGGCGGCGTGTCCGTGTCCGTGGCGCGTCGCAGGCCCTCCGCGCCGTTGGTGGCCACGGTGACGGCGAAGCCGGAGCGCTCCAGGAACGGCGCCAGATTGTCCGTGATCGCCGCCTCGTCGTCGACGAGCACGATGAACGGGCGGTCACCCATGGGGTGGGCGCTCCTCCGCTGACATGATCGCATGGGTCAACATGTGTCCCGCTCCCCCTATCGATCGACGGCCCGACGAGTCCGCACTTCGTCAGTACGGAGTATGGGGCACGCGGCGCCGTGCGTCAACACGCATAGCCCTGGCGCCTCCGCGGAGGGAGGAGACCAGGCCACAACGGCCTGTCTCGTGCAGGGATCGTTTCACCGATAAGAACGGCTGTGCTGGCCGATACATCCGTTGTGCGCCTGATCGACGGGGACCGGGTAGCACCGTGGCCTGCACCTGCCGCAGTCCATATGTGGCTTCAACCATCATGTGGACACGCCAAAGTCCGGGTTAACAACAGGTGTCTCTTGCCTCCTCTGGCTACCACCTCGGGTACAGCGAAACGCTCCTCTTGCGCGGCATAATGGTAGCCTTGCGCCCGCGGCTTACACGTCGCGGTCCTGCCGGTCGCCGGCGTCGGCCTCGTCGTCGGGGACCATCAACGCATCGACCTCGGCCATGTCCAACGCGGGGTCGTGCCGGTCCAGCGCGTCGCGCACGGCCAGACCGTCACCGTCCGCCCCATCGCTGGCGTCGTCGGGCTCGCGCAGGCGGGGACCGACGTCGCCCGCAGCGGCCGGGCCGTAGAGCGCCTGGTAGAAACGCGCGGCGAGTTCCCCCTCGCGATTGGGCGTCGCGGGGCCAGGGATCGGCACAGTGAGGGCGCGCACACCGACCGACGACCGCGCGCCCGCGGCCTGCACGGGGTCGAACAACGATTCCTGCGTAGGGCAGCCATTTGACAATAACTCTGTAGGGCGCATCACTGGCCGATGCACTCCCGTCGGACTGCATACGATACTGTCCTCCCCAGCTATAGCTCCCAAACGTGTCGGCCAATCTGGGATCTCATCTGCTGACCCTTGCTGCGGTGCGTGTGATGGGCACTGGTACTGGTCCCTTGCTGCACGCAGTCATCGTGCGATGGAGGGCCTCGCGCCTGTTTGGCCTAGAATAAGCGAAGCTGTCAGGAAGTGCAAAGTAGGTTTACAAGGAGAGACTCAAGGTTGTCGATGAAGTGCCGAGAATGGATAGTGTCGGTACTTATCCAGGATAAGGGACGATCGATAATAGCTTTGTACTATGCTGCTGAACGTCGCAAGGTCTCAAGTGCCACGTCCAGCAGCACAATCAGCACTTTAACCAACACCTTGAGTGGCTGTCTATAAAGTTACCTTGCCCCTGGTGGTCGGGTAAGAGGAGCGCATTGCTACGCCCCTCTCCCCTCAGAACCGTGCGTACGACTTGCACCGTACACGGCTCAAGCAAGTTGCCCGGAAGATACGCTGCCTCAGATTGCGCACATGCCGGTTGACCGCGCGCCAGTTGACGCTCGTCCAGTCAGTCTGCCTCTCTGGTCCGTTTGCAGGGGTCTGCATCTAACTTGTCCTTCGATGTGCAATCCTCGCCGCGTCCTTCGGGCGGCTCACCTGGTCGACGTCAGCCGCCTTTCGGCGTAGGCATCTGCCCTATCCACCCGGTTATGGCTTCCCGTCGCCTTTCGGCGTGGTGGCGTTCGCTTCTTCGACCATCCTCCTCCCACTGGCGACGTGTGCCCTCCTTACGGAGGACCGACTGGCCGGAGCCAGACGCCAGTGGGGTTATCACGTTCCGCACCGCTGAGATGCGCGTGGGGTGGGTGTCCTCTCTACTCCGGGGGCTGGTGTCCGCGCACGAGAAAGCTGCGATTCTCGCGCCTTGCCCCATGATCGCCGTCTTGGGTACCCATCGTTCCGGCGACTAAAGCTAACGAAGCCTCGTCAAGGATTCACTCACGTTCACCCGTCCACGCTTTCCCTAACCCGGTTCGATCTGATGGGTAGATCTCTCCTTAGGCATTTCCCTTGGCTTCGCACCCCACCGTTGCCGGCGACGCACGCAAGGGCGGGAACAGGCATTGAACACTCGCCTGAGTGTAGCTTTCCCTCCTACACTACTCTAACGGTGCGACGTCGTGTCGCACACAGCTTCGCTTATTCTAGGCCTCCTACTCAAGGCCGACGTCGCGGCGGGTGGTCCCGGCTGGCCGGATGAGCAGATCGCTGCGGCATTGGATGTGAGCGCGAGTACGGTCCGGCGCATCCGTCTGCTCTTCGTGGAGGAGGGCTTCGACCTAGCCCTCAACCCGCGCCCGGCCCAGCGGGCGTATCCCACCAAGCTCGACGGAGCGGGCGAGGCGCACCTCATCGCTCTGACGTGCGGCGTGCCGCCGGAGGGGCACGCCCGCTGGAGCACCCGCCTGCTGGCCGACCGTTTCGTCGCGCTCGGGCACGTCGCGGCGCTCTCCCACGAGACCGTGCGTCGGACTTTAAAAAAAGCGAGTTACAGCCCTGGCTGAAGGACTGCTGGTGCATCCCGCCGCGGGCGAACGGGGCCTTCGTGGCCCAGATGGAGGAGGTCTTGGACGTGTACATGATGCCGGAGGACCCCGACGTTCCATTGGTCTGCATGGACGAGGCCAGCAAGCAGTTGGTCGGCGAGACGCGGGCACCCCTGCCCGTGCGACCGGGCGACAACGCCCACGAGGACTATGAGTACGTCCGCAATGGGGTCGCCAATCTGTTCATGTTCTTCGCGCCCTTGCAGGGCTGGCGCCACGTCGCGGTGACGGAGCGCCGCACCAAGGTGGACTGCGCCTATGCCCTGCGCGACCTGGTCGATGTCTACTTCCCCCAGGCCCGCACGATCCGCGTGGTGTTCGACAACCTGAACACGCACGCGGCCGGCTCCTTGTACGAGGCGTTCCCACCCGAGGAGGCCCGCCGCATCCTGGATCGGCTGGAGTTGCACCACACGCCCAAGCACGGCCGTTGGCTCAACATGGCCGAAATCGAACTCAGCGTGCTCGCCCGGCAATGCCTGGACCGGCGCATCCCCGATCAGGACACGCTCAGGCGCGAGATCGCGGCGTGGGAGGCGCCGCGCAACAGCGCCCAGGCCACCATGGACTGGCGCTTCACGACGGCCGACGCGCGCATCAAGCTCACGCATCTGTACCCCGTGACCACCGTGCGGGAGGGGCACGCCGCGACAACACCGCCGCCGACCCGGGCCACCGCTCAGGTCGCCTAACGCGGCTATCACCATGCTGCGCCAACTGTTCATAATTCGCTTGACGGACTACTAGGACCAACCTCAGGCCTGCCCCTACCCATGGTAGGCGAAAGAAACGGTGTCTCCAATAGGACATCTATCCCTGGCGGGGCGGTACGATGGGTAAGGTTGCACAGTCCTCTACCGTCCAGGCCCTCTGTCGGGGGTCTGTAGGCGTCACGTTTGAACTCCGGCACTCACACAGGGTCCTCCGGGTGACCCGCCCCCCCCACTAAGGCTATCCCGCCGCAGATATTAGTACCACTTGCCACCTCATCGCCTGTTTCGCCTCGATGCTGGCGCCCAACGTGCCTTAAAGATTACATGCATCAATATGCTATGATTAAATGCGTATAAGCGACAAACATAGCAGCTACCCGGCCTTGGCCGCTTGGTACGGGCGCCTGATTCCCCGCATTGGAGTGCTGCACGGGATAGGCCGATCATACGTCCATCGATTAGACTGGAAAGGGAACCACGACCATGACACGCCACCGCCCCCGCCATTTCCTCGCCGCCGCCCTCCTCGCGACCGCTTCACTCGCGGCGAGCGCGCCCGTCGCCGCCCACTCCGCCCGCCCACCCGTCGCTCTCCCCGTCGGTCTGACGAGCCCGCCCCCCGCCGCGCCCGCCGCGCATGTCAACCAGGCGACGAGTGACCCGCGCTTCGGGGTCGACGAGGCCTTCCCACAGGCGGCGGTCGCCGATCAACTTGGCGCGCGCTGGACGCGCATCCCCTTCATCTGGGACTATGTCCAACCCACCGGCCCCGCCTCCTACAACCCCTTCGTGCTCTCCAACCACGGCTCCGACGCCGTCATCGACAGCGAGATCGCGCAGGGACGTACTCCCGTCGGCCTCCTGCTCGGCACGCCGCCCTGGGCGCGCCAACACACGGCCTGGGGCGAGGCCTCGGTCCCCCTCAACATCAACCTGCCCTGGAACAGCCCCACGAACTACTGGGCCGCCTACTGCTACAGGATGGCGACACACTACGCCGGCAAGATCGACCAGTGGATCATCTGGAACGAGGTCAGTATCCCCGCCGGCGCGCACGGCCAGGCCGGCCCGTGGACGCAGTGGCGCGGCACACCCGCGCAGTACGCGCGCCTGCTCCAGGTCGCCTACCAGGCCATCCACGCCGCCAATCCCAAAGCCACGGTGGTCCTCTACGGCGACCCTTACTGGTACGACCATGGCGCCTACCTGACCACCATTTTGACGCTGTTGGCCCAGGCCGATCCCACCGGCCGCTATCATGGCTACTTCGACGCGGCCAACCTGCACCTCTACATCGGCGCGCCCAGCTTCTACTGGATTGTGTCCGACCTGCGCGCCAAGCTGCGCGCGCACGGCTGGGGCGACAAGCAGATTTGGGTCAGCGAGACCAACGTCGAGCCCTACGACGACCCCACGCACCGCGAGCCGGTGGACCAGTTCCGCGTCACCATGGATGAGCAGGCCGGCTTCCTCGTCGACGCCTTCGCCACCGACGTCGAGGCCGGAGTCGATCGCGTCGCGGTCTACCGCATGTTCGACGGCACGGAGACCGCTGATGGGCTCGCCGCGCTCGGCCTAGTCAGCAACCGCGTCGTCGGCGGCCAGCACGTCGTACGCCCGGTCGGGCATACCTTCCAGTTCCTGGTTGACCTGCTCAAGAACGCCCGGCCCGGGACCTACACGGCGGGGGCACTGTACCCCGACCCCTTGCTCGGCGGCAAGGCTGGCGTCTTCAAGGTGGTGGTGACCAAGCCCGGCGCGCGCATCACCGTGCTCTATAACCAGCTCGGCGCGCACCCCTCCTACATTGCGCCTTTCCACACCGACCCGCAGACGCCCGGCGTCCAGTACGACGCCAGGGACTTCATCGTGTTGCCCGTGCGCGACGGGCAGGACGTGCGCTACGACCGCGCCGCGACTGCCACCTACACGCTCGCGGCCCAGGCGGCGGAGGCGACGATCTACGACAAGTACGGCCACGCCACGACCCTGCGGGAGGGCCAGACCAAGGTGATCAACACCCACGACACCACCCCTGACGGGACGCCCCTGCGGGGTCTCCCCCCGACCACGATCAGCTTGGCCCATGGCGTGTACACGGTGCAGTTGCGCGGCGGCCACACCTACTCCAACCCGGATGACCCGCGCATCCCCACCGTTGGCGGCGACCCCGTCATCATCGTCGAGTCAACCGCCCGCTAACCGAGATCCAGGGAAACCACAGGGACACCCGGTCTCCCTGGACCCGGGCCATCTCCCCATGCTCACCCCCATCCGCACGACACCGACACCGTCCAACAGGAGGACCGCACGATGCACATCCACTCTCTTCACCGCCCGCTCCTGGCCACCCTCACCTCGGTCCTGGCCGCCCTCGCGTGCGGCGGCGTGGTCTGGCCGTCCGCCGCGCCCGCCGCCCGCGTGACCACAGCGGCCGTGGCGGCGGACACGCCTCGCGCCTGGCTCACCATCCCGCGCCTCGGCGTGTCCGCCCCCGTCTACGACCGCGGCCTCGACGCGGGGCGCCGGCCCCTCGTCGCCCCCGGCTACGCCGCGACGCACTATCGCTTCTCGGCCCCGCTCGGCGCGCGCGGCAACTATGTCCTCTACGGGCACGACGATATCGAGGGCGCGCTCTTCCATGCCCTGCCGACCCTCCGCCCCGGCGACCGCCTCTCGCTCGCCGCCGCCGGTCATCGCTACACCTATCAAATCACGGGGAGCCACGTCGTGGCGCCGGACGACGTCGCCGTGCTGGCCCCGACGCCGGGCGCGACGATCACCGTGCTCACCTGCACCCCCTATGGTGTTGACACACGCCGCCTCGTCGTCACAGGAATCTTACAGCCGACGCAGACGGTTGCCCCCGCGCACGGTGACGCCATACAGGACAGTAGAGCCACACGGTTAGTCTCTCCGTCTCTGTCCACGTCCAGCGTCGGCGGCACACGCCTGCGTCACGGGGCGACCCAGCTACATGATGTGATCCACGCGTGAGCAGACGCCGCGCCACGCGCGACGGCCAGCTATCATCTCAGGGACGATCACGTCAGCAGCAATACCGCACGGGAACGACGGATCGGTGCACGCAGCTCACATAGTCAAAATTTCCTAGTGCGCGGTAGCCCGAACAGGGGATGCGGCCACTGGACTCTTTGCGGCATAGTGGCAGTCACAGCCTACAAGACGCGGCACGCTCGCGCGTATCTGGAGGTAGACCATGGCATCATGTACCCCCCGTCACCACTCACATGCTCTGTTTGGCGCGGCGCTCCTCTCAAGCGCCCTCTTGTCCGGCTCCGTCGTCCCGCGCGCCGCCCACGCCGAGCTCGGCCCCTGCGGCTCGGACCCGGTCATAGTGCTCTCCAATGGAGCGACGATCGACCTGAGCACCGCCATCGACGCGACGGAGGCGGATGTGCGACAGGTGAGCTACACCCTCCACACGCCCGTGGGGACGCGCGTCGTGACCGTCGCGGCCACCTCCGGCGCCCTGGGACCGAAGGAGGACGTCCAGGTCTCCGCTGACAACGCGCCGAACGTGTATGACAGCGTCACCACCGTCCGCACGACGACCGCTGGCATCGCCGTCATGACGACGATGACGGTGCTGGCGCCGCGCGCCCCGGCGGTGGACGCCACGGCCTCCGCGAGCGCGGGAACCGCCCCCGACGCCACGCCCCTACCCACGGTGATGACAGGCACGGTCACGGCGACCTCCCCCACGCCTGCGGGAACCGGATCGGCCTCTGGCTACGCCCATCACCCCCTGTTCATCCACATCGCGCTGTAGAGACGGCTATGATGACTGCGCCTGTATCCACGCACCAGCCAGCCGGCCTCACCGCGCCGCGCCACACTGACACGCTGTCCGGCGGGGCTCACGCCGGCCACCGTCAGGACCGCCCACGCTCGGTCGCTCACCTCCCCCCCCAGCCGACCGTCGGGATCGTGACGCTGGCGCTCGCGCTGCTGACGACGGCCGCGACGTGGCGGACAACGGGCCTTGAACGCGTCCTGGGCGGGAGCGCCACGTTCCCGCTGGTGGCGCTCTGCCTCGCGGGCCTGACGGTGCTGGCTTATCAGTTCCCCCTGCATCTCCACCGCCACACGAAAGTGTATATGTCCAGCGCAGTGTCCTTCGTCCTGGCGGTGCTCGTGCCGCCACCGCTCGTCATTGTGGCTGCCGGCCTGGGCTCACTCACCGGTGAATGGTCCGTGCGCGCGCGGCGCGGGACGACCGCCAGCACGATCGCGACGCAGGGCGGACGCCGCATGCTGGTGGTCTGGCTCGGGGCGATGGTGGCCCACCTGCCCACCAGCCTGCCGCTGCACGCCGTCGCGCTCGGCGGCGCGGCGCTGGTCTTGGGCGCGGGCGATGTCCTCACCTTTCCCCTCGTCGTGGGGCCGCTGTCAGGGGAACGCCCCCTGCGCGTCATCACGGGCGCGGCGCGCGCGGCGTGGGGAGTGGAAGGCGCGCAGTATCTGTGCGCGCTGGTGGGGGTCATGGTGGCGCAGCAGGGCTGGACGCTGGTCTTGCTCGTCCCGCCGACCGTGCTCGCCTATCGCGCGTTCAAGAGCGCCACGGAGTTGCAGGAGGGCACGCGCACGTTCCTCGAAGGGCTGGCCGACGCCGTGGACCTGCGCGATCCGTACACGGGTGGCCACTCGCGCCGCGTCACCGCCCTGACCGCCGGTATTCTGGGCGAGGTGGGCGTCACGGGTCCCGAGGCGGCCCTCATCCTGGCGGCGGCGCGTGTCCACGATATCGGCAAGATCGGCGTCCCGGACGCCGTCCTGCACAAGCCGGGGCGGCTGACCGACGCGGAGCGCGCCCTCATGGAGGAGCACCCCGCGCACGGCGCGGCCCTGCTCACGCGCTACGGCGATTTCGCGCGCGGGGTCGAAATTGTGCGCCACCACCACGAGAGTTGGGATGGGACGGGCTACCCGGGGGGCCTGGCGGGCGGCGCGATACCCTTTGGGGCGCGTGTCCTGGCCATCGCGGACAGCTTTGACGCCATGACCAGCGATCGGCCGTATCGCGCGGGGATGCCGATCGAGACGGCGTGCGGTATGCTGCGTCAGGGCCGGGGGCGGCAGTGGGATGGTGCGCTGGTCGATGCGTTCCTCCGCTCCATCGCTCCCCGGCTCCAGCAGGCAGTCAAAGCGCGGGGCACGGTACTCGTGATCGACGACGACCCGGCTATCGTCGCGTTCCTCACGGCTGCCCTGCACGAGGACGGCTATCACGTCCTGGCGACGGAGAACCACGATGCGTTGCAAGTGGCGCGCACCCAGCATCCCGATGTGATCCTCCTCGATCTCATGATGCCCGAGATGGATGGCCGGGAGATGAGTCGGTGTCTGCGGGCCGATCGGGCGACGGCGGACATCCCGATCGTGGCGATGTCCGGGCACGAGCGCTTACGGGCGAGCGCGCGGGAGATGGCGGTCGATGACCAATTGCCCAAACCATTCGAGCTCGCGCAGTTGTACGACACAGTCGAGCGGTGGATGCGGACATCGTGAGCCACTAACGGTACTTTGTTGATGACGGAAGCACCGGTGTTAGACACGCCAAGATGGGCATGAACTCCTTGCGCCAGACAGCAGCCGCTGCTGCTAAAAGGCGGTCTGCGGCGGCGAGAGAAACGCCTGAGCTTGGTGTTCGCCTGCCGGTTTGGCGACGCCTTCGAGCTGTCCAGCCGGCTCATTGTCGGAATCAACAAAGTACCGTTAGTAGCGATAGGTAGGGCGTCGCCGCCTTTCCCCCGCTCCAAACGCAGCATGCGGTAGGATAGGCACCCGACGAGGTACGTTGCCGCCCTTTTCCGTGTGCCCTCCTCCGAGTAGAGTAGGCCGCCGGCGAGGTATCTTGCGACCCTTTTCCGTCGGCCCCTCCGCCAAAC
>JAABUH010003661.1_pt1 | contig 12982 bp, 22 predicted proteins | sample 5559121 | NCBI WGS metagenome assembly JAABUH01 (sample SAMN10711871, study PRJNA513364) | rock metagenome | isolation source: Antarctica rocks | place: Antarctica: Victoria Land, Battleship Promontory nord | collected 2015-12-28 | reverse complement strand
GCACCAACACGCAAATGGGATCGCTCACCTTTTCAACATCATCAACCAGCGCGCACGCATTCTCGCACTCGAATATCGTCCTCAAGCGTCGACCACTCACATTGGCTATTCGGGTCGTTGGTTCTGCCCACGCGCCAGGGACCAGAGCAAGACCCTCAGGCAGACCCTTGCCAGCAGCAGCAAGGCCCACAAAGCGCCATGGAAAGACCATGCAGCGCCCATGAAAAACAACCCCAGCAGCTGACTGCAAGCACTGCTGTCATAAGGGACACCCTACACTCTTCATTCTGCCACCTGGGGCGACCTAATACACTGCCGCACTTTCGGCGCTCAACAAGTTCTCACTGTCGACTCGAGCATGGCCCCAAAGTTGCTGCCACGCCCACCACAACAGGCCACGCACAAACAATACAATCGAAGACATGCTAGGCAGGCTCGCGCGCACACGGCCGCCGGTCTGCTAAAAACACGCGCCCCCGTCGGCTGACTGCTACAGGTGAGGGCCATCATACACGCTGCACATGCGCTCCGCCGCACGCCACAAAAGCTACTAGTATACGCTCCGCGTAACGTTACGGCCAGCACCCAATTCTGCATCGCAATGCTGCCCGGCTTACTTTACAGGGTCGCCCGCCTGCCTTCCCCAAGCGGGCGCATCACTCTTGTTTCGCTGCCCGTTAACCTCTGCACAGGCCGCAACAAGGGGGCGCCGGCCTGGCTGAGCGCCTTTGCATGCTGCCAGTGTTCCGAACAGGTTCCTTGTCTGGTGCTCCATGCAGCTGTGGCGGCATCCGCGTGCTGCTGGCACTCGACTGAGAGGGGCCGCAGATGCACACAGGAGAGCAGGCCCATCCCGTGGTGCACACTGGATACTGTCAGGCTGCTTCAACAAGCCCACAGCCTGCAGCCCGCGTCTCCGCAAGCGCCTGGCGCTGCACATCATGCATTCCTACAAAGCAGGAAATATATCGCACAGAAGAGTGGGCCGTCGTGCTGGCTGAAGCTGGGGATACATGCGCGCAGCCGTCCGTCATCCATTCTGCATCGCAGTGACGGCGGCTTGTCCTTACGCGCCTCGCCCGCCTTTCTCCAGCCTCACCCTTGCCTCGCCTCTGCCTGAGCAGGTAGGAGGCCAGCCGCAAGTCAGCACCGTGCAACCTAACTGCAAAGCCTGGTGGACCTGTCCCTTGCGTCCACTAAACGCCCGCGCAGTGCAACGTACTCAGCGGCGAACAGACATCGCGGCAAGCAGATCTCAGGGCAAGAGGAGCTGGCTCGCGGCGGCGCACCAGGGCGGAGCGCGTCGCATTGTACTGCTCGAAGTATCGCGGGTTCTGCGCCTCCAAGTGGTCCCAGACTGCGACGCGCGAGCGCAGCCACCAGGTCAGCCCCGCTGCGCACGCACAGCGCACGTTCCTGCCTCCAGGCAGGTGGATGAGCCGCGCAGCTGCCCCACAGGAGGTAACCGCTGCATCTGCAGGAGCTGGGGGGGGGCACGGGCAGCCCACACATCCAGTAGGTATGGACGTGACAGCAGCAGCAACCACGCACGACTGCAGCTGCGCAGCCCCAGAGGCAGCAAGCAAGGGCGACTTCCAGCAGCGGTCCGCCCGGGAAGCCGAACCTGTGGCAGTGACGAATGCCAGAACGCCCTGCCGCTGCAGCGCGCTGATGGTCTGGCCGCGGTTCAGCAGCTTCAGCAGGCAGTACTCCACGGCGACATGAACCTGCCACCCGGCGTGCATACACAAATTTCAGGTGCGCAGAAGGGCTCAGCGGGCCTGAAAGCTGGAAAGCCTGATCCTGGCGCCCGCACAACATACTGGGGCAAGTGCGCGCGGGGGTGCTACGCAGTGGCGCGCACGTTGTGCAGATCAGCGAGGGTGATGAGCTTTGTCGCAGCATCTCCATTGTCGCCACAGCCTGCACGACAATAGAACGGGCTCATGCCGCGCGTGGCACTCCAGGGCGGCCCGGCAGAGGCGTACATCAAGCAAGGGCATGGCTGATGTACAGAGGTGAGAACTCAGGCTGCGCACCCTCCAAAGGCTCGCTCCAGGCGCGCTGCTCGGCCGCCCACACGCCTGCAGTGAGCCCCACATCAGGTTGTGTCCCCATGTTCACCACGGTCTGGCAGGTCAACCGGGTAGACCTCAACAGCTGATTGCGGGAACCTGGGCTCTGGAGCACCGGTCTAGGCACTGACTGTGAACGCTCTCAGCTAACGGAGCTTGCCACTGTCCGCTCCGACACCGGGGTGGCTTGATCTTCCGTGTCAACGCTCGAACGCGTGCAGAGCTTCCGTGTCAACCGCGCCTGCAGCAGCACCGTAGCAGCACATCTTGCCCACGTCGACGGCCAGGCGCCGCTCGCAGCCCGGGTCCCCGACACACGCTGATCTCAACCTGCAGGCCCTGAGACGCCTGGTAGGTTCGCAGCACGCGCGCTTCCACCCAAGGACGCCTATGCAGCCCGCAGAGCTCCCACTCCTTTCTGATACGTCAGATACACTCGCTGGGGTGTCGGATGAACACGGAGAGGTTTAGGGTACAGGTTGTATTAATATCATCCATATTAATTGGTGCACACGTCCAGCACTGAATGTCAGCATCCGCACGTGATTCGGAGCGAGTCGGAGCGGTCAGTGCGTTCCAGCATAGCATGTGCGGATGGCTACCTGCCTTTCAAGGCAGCAAATTTGCAGCAAACTCTGACCTGGCGGAGTCTCACCGCATACAGTCACGCTACTACCAGGCTGCTACACTGGGTACCGTGACAGGAGCAATGCTGTGCCAGAGCGAAGCCGCAGAGCAAGAAACGGCGTAGCTCATCACCGCCTAGGGTCTGGACATGCAACTCTATCAGGACCCCCCTCCCTGCCCTGCGCCTGGCACGCGTGCGCCTGCGCGAGCAGGCGTGCGTTGAGCTTGCGCTCGACCGCGCTCATGGGCGCGACCGTGCGGCGCTGCGCGCTGGCATGCATCTGCTCCTCCAGCAGCGCCCGGAGCGCGGTCTTGGCCTGGAGGGTGCGCGCCCTGTCCGCGCGCACGCGCGCGCGGTCCTCCTGCGGCCGGGCCGTGCGTCACCGGCTGCCTTGCCAGCTTCTGGGTTTCCGCTGAACTCAGAGATGTTGCCTGGCTGCTTGCGATGCTCCAGAGACCTGCACAGGCCTTGCTGGCTGCTCTACCTGCTGCACGCCCCAGAGCTGTGAAAAGGAATGTTATCGGCGGCACGCGTCTCGCAGGTTCGGGCACCCGGGCGGCACCCAGCGTTACTGGCGGATAACCTGTGTGCTGGTTGCGCCGCCACAGCAGCGGCCTGATACACCAGTGATGCATGGCCACGAGGGGATCCGTCAGAATGCGGTCATACAGAGTGTGGCACGGCGACGAGAGCTGGTGTGCTAGCCCATGGACCCGCTCGACATGCCAAAACAACAGGCAGGCCGCCATACGCTCCCTCCTCAAGTGCATATGCAGCAGCCAGGTGCAGCGCACGCTATTAAACACCCATTGTTGCACAGGAACAGCAGCCAGTCCTGGGCGTGCCTTGACGAGCTCCTCGGCTGCGGCGGCCTCCGCCAGGCGCGCGGCCTCCGCCGCCGCGCGCGCGGCGCGCAGCTCGGCCACCTGCGCCGCCAGGCCCGCGCGGAAGGCCGCATTCGCGGCCGCGGCCTTGTCCTGGCGCGCCTGCCGCGCCGCCTCGCGCGCCGCCTCGCTGCGCCTGGCGCGCGCGGCCCCGATCCAGGCTGACGAGGCGTGCGGCGGGGGGTGCTACCATGGTGCCGTGCATGGTCTGTGCGGCAGGGCGCAGGGTCGCCAGCAACAGAGTCCCAGCAGCAGACCCACGGACTATCTGCAGATAGTCTCTGCTTGTCCTCTGGTATGCATACAGGCGGGAAGCAAGAGGCCGTGTGGCCCGAGCCCGACTTGAGGACGGCAGCGTTGCTCAGCAGTGCTCGGCAAAGCGCCGCGCACTGCGAATTGCGCTCTATGAGCGCCGGGCTCATCCAGCGCTTGAGCGGCGTGATGGCGAGCGTGCCCGTCTGCCGCGCGCGCACGCGCCCCGCCAGCTCCCGCCGCTCCTGCTCGCGAGGTGTGTTGGCGTGTTTGGCGCGGGTTTTGCGGGTCTGCCCCAATGCAGGTCTGCGGAAGGCCTCGAGCAGCACAGGAGGCCAGGCCCGGGCCGACATGCAGGGCATGGCCTACCCCGCACTCATGCGCGGCGCCAGGGGCTGAGCGCACTCAGCTCGCCCGTGCGCGCGCATGCTGGGTCAGTGCAACTGATTATGCGATTGAGGCGCAGCGCGCGCCGCGTCGCGCGCAGCCTCGACCCGCTCGCCGAGCGCGAGCAGGCGCAGGTCGGTCTCGCGCGAGCGCAGGCGCGCTGCGGCCTGGGCCGCCTTGCTCTCCTCGTTCCGCAGCAGGAACGCCTTCAGGGCGGCCTTGGCGCGCGCGTGCGCCGCCTCCTCCGCCTGCTCGCGCGGTGCGGCAGGCTTCACTCCTTGACGGCCTACCTTGGGACCTTTCTCACCAGACACTTGTGTCCGCTTGCGACATCTTTGTTGGCTAAGCGCAAGTTTGGTTGGCCGGCCACTGCACACTTGAAGATAGCGCGACGCAATGCTTGCACCCCCAGCAATATGTATTGTACATAGACCAGGAGTATTTCCTGGTCGAGCAAGTCATGCGCAGCCCTTGTCAGGCCGAGGCGCCCTGACGAAGGCGCGGCCTGCAGCAGGGACACAGCCTTCATACACGTTGGGCCTATAACGAGCGCTGGCGTGAAAGCGGCTCTAAACGGCAGCGCGCGGTCAAGCTGTCCCTGGCAGGCGCTGGAGCGGTGCGGCGCGCGCCTCCATGTCCTGCCGGCAGGCGGCCATCGCCTCGCGCGCCTGGCGCCCGTCCTGCTCCAGGCTGACCGCCGCAGCCAGCGCGCGCGTGCGCCCGCTTTCCTGCAGCTGCGCGTCCACGTCCACCTGCATGCGCGCGCCGCGCTCGGTGCCTGCCAAGCAGCGCGCTGCCCTGCACACTTCACACAGGTACCAAGCGAGCCCCTGGGGCATGCTGGCCGCTGCTGCACCCTGCCTACCTCTTACAACTGCATGTGCGCCACAGCGCGCCTTACCCTACCCTACCCTACGACCTCCCAGGAACTGCGGACCCGCAGCCGCGCGAGCGCGGCCTTCTGCGCCTCGCGCTGCGCGGCCTCCGACGCGCGCCAGCGCGCCACGTCCTCCGTCGCCGCCGCGGCCGCCGCCGCGTCCTCGGCCGACGCGGCCGCCGCGCGCGCGGCCGCCTCCGCGCGCTGGCCGTCCAGCGCCGCCTGCAGCGCCGCGCGGCGCGTCGCCGCCGCCTCGCGCCGCCGGCGCTCTGCATGGCACGTCTCACAGTCGAGTCAGTCAGTCCGCACGTTGGCTCTCACACATTACTGTCTTCTGCTGCTTGGCGATGTGGCCATTGTGGAAGTGTCACCAGGAATATGCAGAGCACACCGAACAGGACAGACAGCAGCAGAGTGGGTCGGCGCGCCGCACCCTGCTGGGCTACCTCCTCGCACTGAAAGGCGTGGATGCGCGCCCACTCGTCCCCATCCACCTGCCTCTGCTTCTGCAGCAGCCGCGCATTGCGCCTGCATGCCGCCCTGCCCGTGTCAGCGCACTTACCAGCAAGAGCCTCAGGCACAGCGGTGCGCGGCCGTGTCAGGAGCAGGCTGGGACAGGGGGTGCGCACACAGGAGGCTCCCCCGACAGCCGTGCGCACACACGCTCACACAGCCGGGCCACGTCGCGCTCCTGCGCGCACGCTGTGGAGCCTGTCGCATGTTTGTTGCAGTCCACGCAAGCACCAGATGACAGCTTGCAGGAGTGACAAACCCCTGTGGGCTCGTCTGGGGCAAGGCTGACGAATGGCTTGCTCTGCAGCGGCTTTCTTCAGGAAACAGACCGGCTAACCAGTGCCAGCCCAGCGAGCAGCTAGGTGAGACAGCAGGCTGTTGGCGCACGGTGTGAGGTGGAGGGCGGCTCTGCACATAGCTAGCTGCCTCCTGCACGGCTAGCTTGAGTGCAGCAACGTCGCTTGCCAGCTCCTGCACGCGTGCAGAAAGCACGTGCTAAGCACGCCCCACGCGCCTGGCGTCCAGGCAACAGCCAGAACGTGTGGAGATACATCCTCTAGGGGAGCTGCGCACCCCCAAGGCAGCCACAACCCGCTCAGCCAGCGCCTCTGCAGCGGCCATGGTCGTCTGCTCTGCGCCGCCCGCGGGGGGCAGCAGGCCCTGATCTTTTCCTACAGAAACTCTTGGCTTTGCCGCAGCACGCGAGCTGTTTAGTCAGCGTTTAAGATAGCAGACTGTGCTGTGGTGTGCGTGCGCCCGGACAGAGTTGGAACCTGGACGCCGAAGGATATGAGTGGAAGTGCACAGACAAAGCCTTGGCACAGTCGTCAGTGACGTGCTGAAAGGGTGTGCTGTGCTGCTGCTCGTGCCATCGCGCCCAGGATATCACCGGGGAACTCGGAACATGCAAGGCGCCATTCAAATTCAAAGACAAACCCCGCTTGGTGGCTCACTTGTGCGGCCGGCCGTTGCGGCGATTTATAGCTATCTCAGCCTGCTCGCTCGGCCAGGCGCAGCCCGCTTCACCAGGCATGTCATGTACTTCCCCCCTGCCCTGCCCCGGATGCATCAGCTTTTCTAAAAAACGTCCATAACCTAGGGCTGCAGGCGCACGTCCACCGCGAGGTGCTCAGCTGGCTGTGCCATGTGCGGCAGCAGGGGGGCGCTCTCGCTCTCAACGACGCCCGTTCCACTGCTGACCGCCCCAAGCTCGCCGCCAACACCGCCGCCCGCGGCCCCAGGCATACTGAACTTGACGTGAGCGCCACGGGGCACAGCGGCAGGGACGCTGAGGGGCTCAGCAGCAGGGTTTGCGGAGCTCCTGTGCGGCCGCAACGCCGCGGACGAGCGCGGCCAGGTGGCCGCCTCCAGTGTGACGCGGAGCGGCGCGGGCACAGAGTAGGGGTTCATGACAGGGTTTTCTGACTGTTGGCGGGCGCCATAGTAGGGGTTCAGGATGGGGTTGATCGACCGGTGGCCGCCGCCGCTGGCGGCCGACGTGCGCGGCCAGGTGGCGGCCTCCAGGGTGACGCGCAGCGGCGGCGCAATGCCGCGCAGCGACGGCGACGCGCCAAACTTGGACGCCGGCCGCGGCGTGGCGGCCGGCGCGGCCGCTTTGCTGCTGCGGCTGCGCGCCAGCGTGTTGAACGTGCTGCGCGAGGCCGTCCGCGCCTGCTTCGCCTTCACGTTGGAGCGCTTGCGGCCGAAGCTGACACGCGGGTACTTGAGGTCCCTGCCGGTCATGGTTCGGAGCACGTCAGCGTCATGATGCGAAGGACAGCCGCGGGCCCATGCGTAGGCGTGGGAAGACAGCAGCAGGCTGAGACAGCAGCCGCTCAGCCCTGGGGCATCATTGCGCCAGTTTGACCAGATGGCGCAACAGAGCGGGATGCGCCCATGCATGCAGCTCATCGGCACACGCGTGCGGCATGCTGCTGTCTGTCGGCTAGGAGCAGGGTGGGCCGCTTCGGGCGCACCGTGTCAGCAACTTGGTCAAGAGGCTTACAAGCAGGCTGCCAGAGCCCACGCCGATGGCAAACAGCCACATGTAGCCGTCCTGGTACTGGCACTTGAAGAACGCGGCCAGCGGCGTCGTCATGATGACAACCTGCGCGTGCCAGCGCATTGCATGCAGCGCGCCACAGCCTGCTGCCAAGCCGAGGTGCACATGACCGCAAGCACCACGCGAGCCAGTTGCTGTTCGTGCAAGTGCTGGTCCACCACAGCACGCAGGTGCTGTCCTGAGGCACACATGCACACGCCAAACAGGGCTCGCACGAGTGGCGTGCATCGGCTACTTTCGCCCCTGCTTTGCCAGGCTCAATGGCTTTGGGACAAGGACCTGGAAGGCGACCGTGATGACAGAGATGTACAAGAACGTCCGCGACTGCCAGATGCCGGCAAACACGTTCAGCTCGTCCTGGATCTTGCGCGCGTTGAATTCGTTGAACACCTGGCGCATGCGCGCATCCAGTGAGCTTGCATGCCAAAGCTCAGGGTAGCAGGCGCCGAGCATGACAGCTTTGGGGTTCTGCACATTAGTCAGGTGGAGGTGCGCATGCAGCACCCCCGTTATTAGCACTCTGGCGAGGCCTTACTCCTGACTCGATGGTGTGCCTGGATCCCCTCTGCCTCCCTTGCCAATGTGCATGTGCGCAGCCATGCATGCGCATGCTGCTGCGCAGCAGCCCGCTTTGCAAGCACCTGCATGAAGATGAAGGTGTTGAATACAAGCGAGTTGCTCTTCGCTTGGCCCGCCTTTGTCGCGGCATCCATTTGCAGGAGCGCCTGCGTCGTGCCACCGCTCAGTTACTGCTCGCGCCGGGCCATCATGAAATGTCTTTTGCGGGGGCCTCAGTGCATCTCAGTGCGGTGCTGGAGCTTATGCTCGACGGAGCGTCCCGCATGGTGCACAGGGCCTTCCTCCCGGACAAGCGGGTGTGGGTGGGACTTGTGTGCAGCGGGTCCCGCCCTCATGTAGCAGCTTGTAAAAGGTCATGAGCTATGCGACTAAGGCACATTGCTGTCCTGTTAGGACCTGCACAGAGGCCCCGCGAGTAGCAGTATGCATGCCTGCGTCTGCAGCGCCTCATATGCGTACAGACGGGCGCAGCCTCCGCTGACGCCTGGGCAGAATGCGTCGCTGTGGTACTGAACCGCGTTGGTGTAGCAGTCCAGCTGGCCCGTGTTCTCGTTGAGGCCCTTCATCACGCATAGTGGCACATCGCCTGCGCATCAGCACACGGGCCGTCAGAGGCTTACACCCACCGTGGGGTTGCATTGTTGACACTCACGGGGGCTCGAGCTGCACATGCATCACAACAAAAGCAGCATGCAGGAAAGGCAAGGAGTGCACAGTGAAGCTGCATGGCCAGTCTGCAGCGGCATGCACAGCGGGTTGACTTGGTAGTAGCCGCTGTTCATGGAATCATTAAATTGCTCAACGTGGTGCTGAGGGCGTTGCCAATGCAGCATCATTTGCCTTTCTATGCATTATGGTGCAGCCTGCATTAAGCTGGGCGGCCGGCCAGTGCGGCCCAGCCGGGCAGGCGCAGGCAGCAGCTTAGCGGGCCAGCAGATGTGGCTGCATCCAGCGCGCACCATGCAGCCAGGGGGCAGGGTGGGCGCACTGGGCTCATAATGGCCGCCATTGGCCGCCAGGTTGTCTGTGCAGGCGCCGGTGATTGCGTCTGTAGTGCAGCACGTGTTGAGGCAGGGGCCTGTACGGCAGCTGGCCAGCGGCGGCAGCGCCCCAGCGTGCGGCCAGGGCGCCGGCAGGTTGTACAGCGGCGAGCTGAACGTGTCATTGGGCGCGAGCGCGGACAGGTCGATTCCGACCGCGTCCACAGCCGTGTACACCGTGCACGGCGAGGGCAGCTGCGCGGCCATGTGTGCGGTGTGAAAGAGTGGCGCACATGCGCAGGAGGGCAATGTGATGCTCGCCACGTCCATAGCATACCCTTACCTGGGTATGCATATCCGCATGTGCATATTCAGCTCACAGGATAACATCTGCTCTTTTTGTTCAATCTCGCAATGGGCATGGCAATAGGCATGCCACACATGAGTGCATTCGCGGGCGGCCTCCCTCGGCAGGCGCCCTGTGGCTCGCGCTCACCGCGAAGGCTGGCAGCTGCGCCGGGGCGCCGTAGATGATGAGGAAGAGCCAGAACAGCTGGTAGCAGCCCTGCACGATGACGTGCTTCCACATGCGCCGGCTGATGAGCGGCTCGGCGCGCCCGTGCGGCCGCTCCAGCAGCAGCTCCGGTGTCGGCATCTCCGTTGCCAGCGCTGTCGGAACATGCACACCCGCTGTGTGCAGCCAGCGTGTGACATGGCGCTCGGATGCCTGCTTAGCCTGGTTCAAAGCATAGCAGCGGCCAGGGGCAGACTTTAAGCAGAGGTACGAGTGTTGGCAAGCATACTGTCGGTGATGATGCGCACAAGCAAGCGTTTAAAAAAGTTGGCAGCATGTACCAAAGCTTGGACCCTCACCTTGCATGCAGCGCTACATGCATACACTGTTTTGTGCGATATGCATGGAGGTGGGAAAGGCTGCTCACCAAAGGCATCCCATGACAATATGCATCTGCTTCCCCATTGGCTATATAAACATGCGAGTTTGGGCTCAGAGCGGAAAAATTCGCACCTAGTGCTGCCATAGCGTCCATGATCAAATTTACCCACAAAAGCTCCAGGACGTTCAGCGGTGTCTCTGTCCCGCCATCACCACTTAGCCTCATTTGTTACGCTTGTTAAGTACGCTGCTAACAGAGTCGCTTGCAGACAACGACGACTCAGCACAGCATGTCTGCAGAATAATCACTGAAAGTCACCTCCAGGCACAGTCCTAGTGGATACAAGTGAGATGGAGGGGCGCGCCTCCATTGGTTACAGCAGCCACAAACGCAATCACCAGAGCCACAAAATTCACCTGCATGGCGGTGCCAAATCATGTGTGTTTCCTGGATATGTACAGAATTCAGGATTATGCTTCTCACAAGCAAGCAGCGACTAATCACGCAGCACAACAGCTTTGCCTGAGCATTTGACGGCGCTGCGCAGCAGTGTGTCCGTAGCGATCTGCTGGTTGACGCGTTATAAACATAAGAGATTTGGTGCTCAAGTGAAAAGTACGTTAGGACTGGACTCACCGTCAGCTGAAACTGAAGAAACTTTCGGATGTTGCTGAAGACAGACCGGCCCCATAGCACAGACTTGACAATGCTGCTGAAGTTGTCGTCCATGATCACAATGTCTGCAGCCTCCTTCGCTACTTCCGTGCCTGCGCATGCGCAGTGAAGCGCTGAAGCTGACCTTTGTGCCTTTTAGCTCTGGTTGAGAGGCAGCATGGACGCCCTGCCGTGAGACCAACATGAGCACATTAATCATGTTCTCTTTTGGAGTGGACTGGCTGCCTGAGTGTGCGGGTGCTGCAGCGTGCACTCACAGCAGCCCCCGTCAAAGCAGCCGCCCAACCCTCCGCTGGCAAAAGTCCAACACAAACTATCGTCAACCGTGTCTGCTAAGAATAAGATGCGCACCGGCAATGCCCATGGCCAGGCCAACGTCGGACTCCTTCAGGGCGGGCGCGTCGTTGGTGCCGTCGCCGGTCACCGCCACGATGTCGCCCAACTTCTTCAGCAGCTGCACCAGATGGAACTTGTCCTGCGGCGAGCTGCGCGCCAGCACCTGCCCACGGAGCAGCAGTAGCAGATCAGCCGCACCAGTGACACGAACGGTCTCATAACTTTGGCTGGCATCACGCTCGTCTCTCACCTTTTTGACACGATATAGCATCCGCCCCGGGCAGTGGAGCACTTTTCTGTGTGTGTGCCACTACATGCAGCTTCCGCAGCAGCAATGGCATGCGTCTGTAGAGTCCCCATCGAGCGCTGCGCGCGCGGCCGGCGCGCCTGCAGCTGCGGCAGCAGCGGCAGCAGCTCCTCCTCGGCCATCGCGCGGAAGGTGGGCCCCTCCAGCGCGAGGCCGCCCTCGGCCAGGATGCCGCACTCGGCCGCGATGTGCATCGCGGTGTGCAGGTTGTCGCCCGTGACCATGCGCACCATGATGCCCGCGCGCTGGCAGGTTGCCACCGCGTCGGGCACCTCCTTGCGCACGGGGTCCTGCGCGCGCGGGGTGTCGGGCTGGGGTTGCTGTTGTAGACAGCGATGTGTGATGCCGGTCTGTGCGCGCGTGTGTGCCCAGCGTCTTGTGACAGAGCGGTCATGGTCGGGAGTGCGTCCTCGGTCGGGCGCTATGACGCCTGTCCGTGCATGCGCTTGCATGCGGCTGGCTCAGTGCCTGTTGTTGCACCTGTGAGGGACCCGACAAGCATGCTTGCGAGCCCACCGGAGCGCAGAGGGCCGTGTCGTCCTCACTGGGGGACGCAGTGCGCAGGCATGTCTGCAGGCGTGTCAGGAGCGGCGCGCAGGCGCGCCTTGATGCCCACGATGGCGCAGAGCGTGAGGTCGTCGTCGGGCGCGGCCTCCAGGTAGCCGTCCGGCAGGCCGCGCTCGCGCGGCAGCTGCCGCAGCGCCAGGCACAGCGTGCGCAGCCCGCGGCTGGCCATGCCCGTGATCACCGCGTCCAGCTCTGCGCGCATCAATTCGTCCAGCGCAACTGCAGCGCCCGCGCCGTCCAGGTAGCCCGTGCAGCGCTCCAGCACAATCTCGGCGGCGCCCTGTGCGCACGCGGCATGCGCGTCGCATGCGCAGCATCATCGGCACACCCCAGTGGCATGCCAGATCGAGTTCTGGTCGCGCCTGACGCCGACATGGGCCCCTGCGTGGCTGCACGCACACGGGACGGCGTCGGCCGTGTGTGACGCGGCTAAGCAAATTGAGTTCTGGTCGGGCCTGACGCAAACAGGGACCCTTGCGCGGCCGCACGCACAGGACAGCGCGGGCCGTGCGCGCCGGGCGCACGCGCGCAGCAGCGGGGTAGGGGAGAGGATACCCTACCTGTACCCTATCCTGGGCGCGCGCCTTGTTGTACAGGCAGTGCCCGCCGGGCGCGGCGAGCAGCACGGAGGCCATCTTGCGCTCGGACGAGAACGCGTACAGCTGCTCCACCGCGTCCGCATGCGCCGCGCGCAGGCCCTCGTAGCCCACGCCCCAGCCGCGCAGCAGCATGAGCAGCGCGCACTCGGTGCGATTCCCAACAAACTCCACCGCGTCCTTGCCGTGCTCGATCAGGAAGGCCTGTGCGCGCGGCGCGCCGCGCTGGGCGCCCACGCCGCCCCTGGCTCTGGCTGAGAGGCGGAGCGTGTCCGTGTGTGACCGGGAGGGTCGCCTATTGGCATGCCCGCAAGTGGGCATAAGCACTGGAGATTCGCAGCTCGGTGGCGTCCGCAGTGTGTTACACA
>JAABUH010003659.1_pt1 | contig 12985 bp, 12 predicted proteins | sample 5559121 | NCBI WGS metagenome assembly JAABUH01 (sample SAMN10711871, study PRJNA513364) | rock metagenome | isolation source: Antarctica rocks | place: Antarctica: Victoria Land, Battleship Promontory nord | collected 2015-12-28 | reverse complement strand
GGCGCGAACCCTCCAAAGATCGTGACGCCAAGACTATAGCTCAGCGACAAACCGCTAGTTCTTGTCTGCGCAGGGAACAGTTCAGACATCAAAGCGGGCAGCGGTGCGAAGTAGAGTGCGATTATGGTCCCGAGGCTAAGCTGGACGGCAATCAACGTCGTGATCGACGGATGACTGTTCAAGATGATGAAGAGCGGAGTAGCCAGAGCCGTGTTGGCAAGGACTGCCAGCAGCATGCTCCATGTGCGGCCGTATACGTCCGAAGCCAGCCCGATCAGCGGGGCGAGCAAAAAAACGGTCGCACCGGTGACCGCCGTACCCATGAAGGCCAACGCAGGATCGAGCCGGAATTGGCTGACCGAATAAGCAGGCATGAATACTGACAACCAAATAGCCACGGTCGCGAGTATGATCAGCAGAGCAGAAACCGCGAGTGGCAGTTTTTGCGTCCTCAACACGTCGAGCATTGGCTGCTTCACATGAACTGTGTTCTCGAATTCGGCCGACTCTTGCGTGTGGCGCCGGATGTAGATCCCAACCGGACCGGCGAGTGCACCGAAGATGAACGGCACGCGCCATCCCCAACTCTCGAGTTGGTGGCTGTCGAGAGACGCGGTAAGGCCAGCCGCGAACAAGGCGGACAGCATCATGGCGAACCCTTGGGTCGACGTCTGCCAGCTCGCGATGAAGCCACGCCGGGATGGGTTTTGCTCAGCCAACAGCGCCGTCGAGTTGCCGAATTCGCCCCCCGCCGAGAAGCCTTGCAGCATCCGCCCGATGACGATCCCGATTGGCGCCGCGATCCCGACCATGTGGTAGGTCGGCATCAGAGCGACTATCAACATCCCGAACGTCATCATGATCAGGGTCAAGCTCATGACGGATCTGCGTCCGATCTTATCGCCGAGGTTGCCCAGGTAGATCGCCCCGAGCGGGCGCATGAAGAACGAAACGCCGAAGGTGCCCAGAAACAGCAGCAGGGAGACCGTTTCATTGTCGGTGGGAAAGAATAGTCTTGCGATGACACCGGCCATGGTGTCGTAGATATATAGATCGAAGCACTCAAATATGTTGCCCAACGTAGAGGCGACGATCACCCGCCGTGAGGCAGGTTTAATGGCGTGATCGGCATCAAAGTTATGCGCAGCGCTGGTCATAGTCTCCCTCCCATTGCGTCGGTGTGGCCGGACGTCGACTGGGACGTCCGGCTATACGGGCACAGCGAAATATTTGGTTGACTGGATTTGGACGTTGCCAAAAACATCGACTCGATATAGTTGGCGAGAGAAAGAGGATAGACTTTTCCCTCACCTCCACATGCTTAAGAAGCAAACTTCTCTGCCTCACACATCTTAGCTCGCCCGATTAGGTCTCTATACTGACCAAACTGCTTAAGGTGTCAGGCCGAGAGCCTGGTCGGCTCCGCGGGCGCGAATAGCCCCGGTCCATTGACGTTGACGACGGATTCGCCGTGACCAGCTCTGACGAAGACGTAATAGACGTCATCGCCGCCTTCGAGGATCTGGCAACGATGGATCGCCCGCCGCGGGAAGAAGGCATAGTCTCCCTTGCCGATCTCGAACGACTTTTCGCCGTTCTCGCCGAAATCGACTCGGATGCGGCCCGACAGCATGTACATGACGCTGTCGAATTCGGCGTGATGGTGCCACTGGCTTGGCGCGTCCAGAGCCGTGACATGGCACTCCCCGACCCAGAGCCCGTCAGCAGTGATCGCCTTGCGACGGTTTTGCCCTGGGGTGATGGGTCCTTCAGTCGTCTCATCGGACGTCACGTAACCGATGGTTTCGAAAAGCCCTTTTTCCATAGTGATGTCCTTTGACTATCGCGCAGTCGCATTCTTTTGTAGCATTGGGGTATGACGACATCCGGCCATTTCCTGTCGCCGATCAGACAAGCAGCGATCCGGCCCTTCGAGACCGCATCGCGACCCTTGGTCGGCTTCGCTGAGAACTATGCGGCAGGCCTGCGGACGGGATTGCACGCCCATCCGCGCGCGCAGCTGCTCTATGCCGTCTCCGGCGTGATGCGCGTCGAGACGCCGTCGGTGGCCTATGTCGTGCCGCCCACCACGGCCCTGTTCCTCGCAGCGAACGTACCCCATTCGGTCACGATGGACGGCCCAGTGGCGATGCGCGAGTTGTTCCTACGGGAGGACGCGGTTGCGCGTGCCGCTATCAGAACCGCGGTCATCGTGGTGTCGCCGTTGTTGCGCGAATTAATCCTGGCCGCATGCGCCGAACCGCTGGACTGGGCTCTCAGTGGCCGCGGCTATCACCTGACTGAACTTGCGCTTGGTGAGATCGCGCGCGCGACTCCGCTCCCGCTCGGGTTGCCGATGCCGCGCGACCCAAGATTGTGCCGTGTTGTCTTAGCCCTTCGCGGCCGTCCAAGCGACTTGCGAGGGCTCGATGAGTTGGCCGTCATGGCAGGCGCGTCGAGCCGCACTTTGGCTCGCCTTTTCCGCGCAGAGACCGGCCTCGGATTTCGGCAATGGCGGCAGCAGATGCGGATGACCGAGGCCCTGAACGCGTTGGTCACCGGCGCGACCCCTACTCGCGCCGCCGCCATAGCGGGCTTTGCAAGCCAGCCAGCCTTCGGCGCTGCGTTCCGCAGCCTGTTCGGCATGACACCTGGCCAGGCCCGCTCAGTAGATAAGACGTTCGGGACCGCGGCAATCGAGGGCCAGGCACGCAAGCGCTGGAATCCCGAGACGCGGCAAGATCCTCAGGATTGTGGGCCTGCGGGATGATCTGACTCAGGAAGGGCTGGGGCCCTTCCGACAGGGTTCAGCGACAGATCCGCTGTGTCGATCTCCGGTTCGACCCCCGTCAGGAGGTCGGCCAGGACCCGGCCCGACCCGCAGGCCATAGTCCATCCGAGCGTCCCGTGACCCGTGTTGAGGTAGAGGCCCGGGTATGTGGTCGCGCCGATCACCGGGGTGCCGTCCGGCGTCATGGGGCGAAGTTCCGACCAAAAGGTGGCCCGTCCGAGGTCGCCGCCCGGGAACAGGTCGCGGACGGACATCTCCAGCGTCGCTCGTCGCCTATGCCGAAGCGCTGGCCCATGAGACTAGTGCACTGACGCGCACGGAAGGTTCACAGGACGCTTGGTCTGTGCGAGTCTGTCGGCATGGCTCAAACTGTCTCGCTTCTGCTCTTGGCTCAGGGCCGCGCCGGGCTTGAGGAAATCGTTGAGGATCGCCGCCGACCCGTGAAACATGAACCGCGCCGGGTTTGCCGGAGGCTCCAAGCCTTGAGAGGATGGAGCGATGAGCAAGCCAACAACGAACAAGTTTTCAGCCGAGGTGCGGGATCGCGCCGTGCGGATGGTATTTGATCACCGGGCGGAGTACCCGTCGCAGTGGGCGGCGATCAACTCGATTGCCGGCAAGATCGGCTGCACGGGGGAGACGCTGCGCAGTTGGGTGCGCCGGTCCGAGCGCGACCAAGGGCTGCGGGCCGGTCCCACGACGCAGGAGGCCGACCGGATCAAGGCGCTGGAACGCGAGAACCGGGAGCTGCGCCAGGCCAACGAGATCCTGCGCAAGGCGTCGGCGTATTTTGCCCAGGCGGAGCTCGACCGCCCATTCAGGCGATGATCGCCTTCCTCGACGAGCATCGCGGGGCGTACGGGGTCGAGCCGATCTGCAAGGTGCTGCCGATCGCCCCGTCGACCTACCGTGCTCGTGCCGCCCGGCCATCGGCACCCTCGTCGAACGCACAACCCGGTTCACGATGCTGCTGCATCTTCCTCGTCAGGAAGGCCACGGCAGTACACCGCGTATCAAGAACGGGCCCGCGCTCGCTGGCCATGGCGCCGAGGCGGTTCGAGACGCCATCGCGCGCACGATCGTTGCCTTGCCCGAGCAACTCCGCCGGTCGCTGACCTGGGATCAAGGGGCCGAGATGGCTCAACATGCCCGCCTCAAGGTCGATGCGGGCATCCAGGTCTATTTCTGCGATCCACAAAGCCCGTGGCAACGCGGCACCAACGAGAACACCAACGGGTTGCTACGACAGTACTTTCCGAAAGGCACCGATCTCAGCATGCACAGCGCCGAGGAAATCGCTGCCGTAGCTGCTGCCCTCAACGCCAGGCCCCGAAAGACACTCGACTGGAAAACGCCCGCAGAGGTGCTTGACCAGTGGCTTCCATAAGCCAACAAAAGCAGTGTTGCGACGACCGCTTGAATCCGCCCAATACGTCTCGATCCGTTACACCGAGCGTCTGGCCGAAGCGGGCGTCGAGCCCTCTGTCGGCAGCATTGGCGACAGTTACGACAACGCTTTGGCCGAGAGCGTCAACGGCCTCTACAAAACCGAGGTCATTCGGCGCCGAGGGCCATGGCGCTCGCTTGAAGCCGTGGAGTTCGCCACCCTCGAGTGGGTGGACTGGTTCAATCACCGAAGGCTGCTCGAGTCGATCGGGAATATGCCTCCCGCTGAAGCCGAAGCGCGATACTATGCCGAGCTGGAGACCCTCGCCATGGTGGCGTGACTCCAAAAAACCAGCCTCCGGCAAACCCGGCGCGGTTCAACACGTCCAGCGGGCGCAGATCGTGCTGCTCTCGGCCGACCGTCTTCCGATGCTGGAGATCGCCAAGCGGATTGGCGTCAGCCGGCCGATGGTGTGGCGCTGGCAGCAGCGTTACGCCGAGCAGGGTCTCGATGGTTTGTTGCGCGACAAAACTTGGCCGCCCGGTACACCGCCCGTCCCGCAGGCCAAGGTCCATGCCGTAGTCGAACGCACCCTGCGGGAGCCGCCGGGCGCGGTGACCCATTGGACCGGACGCGCCATGGCCAAGGCCATGAACCTGTCGCTGCGAACCGTCCAACGCATCTGGGCGGCGTACAGTCGATGCCAACTTCTAGCCGGCGAGAAGTGGTCTGAGTTGGATGCCGAAAACTGGTTCTTCACCTCGGGCCCGTCGATCGTAATGCTGGGCTGGTCATCGGGAACGGATCGGCTCCTCCGGTCTGATCGGCTACGGTTCAGTTTGTTCACGGTCGATTTCGGCCTTCGTCAACATGGAACTCTCGGAATGATCGCTCGTCACCAGAAAACACCCATCTTGCACCAGATCCTCGAGCGCGACGGCCTGCTGTTCCTCTGGCCTCACGGCCGAGGACACCTCCGCCTCCATGTACGAGCAGACGAGGAGTGTCCTGCAGCAGGTCGACGATTTAATCGTGCCGCGCGGGAGCAGTCGGGAAAAAACTCTTGTCAGCCACGATTTTCGTGACCGATCTGTCGGCAAAGCCGGAGATGAATAAAACCTGGACTGAGTATTTCTGCGACGAGCTGCCGAGCCGGGCGGCGATCGGAGTCTCGAACCTCGGACCGGGCCTTCTGATCGAAGTCGTGGTTGTCGCATCCACGACCGACTGATCTGCCGTTCGCGACAGGTCCAACAGCCATAACATCTCGCCTACAGTGCGCGGAGTGATCAGTGCCATGTCAGACGACGTACTCATCTATCCAGTAGATAAACTCAATCGTGTAAAACGACGACATGATCGAGGCTTCTACGATCATGATACGGTTCACAAGCTCCTGGACGCCGCCGCCCTGTGCCATGTTTCTTACGTAATCAATGGTCGTCCGTTCTGCACGCCGACGCTGTTTTGGCGGGAAGGGACGCGCCTCTACTGGCACGGCAGCAGCGCGAGCCGGATGCTGCGCAACCTCGCCACGGGCGAGCCGGCATGCCTCACGGTCACGCATTTTGATAGCCTCGTGCTCGCCCGTTGCGGGTTCAACCATTCCGCCGACTATCGCTCGGTCATGTGCTTCGGCCAGGCGAAGCGCGTGGAAGGCGATGAGAAGGAGCAGGCGCTGGTCCTGATGGTGGATCGCCTGTTCCCGGGCCGCACGGCCCAGCTGCGCCAGAGCTCGCACCAGGAGATCAAGGCGACGACCGTCATCATGATGGATATCGAGCAGGCGTCGGCGAAGATCCGCGCCAGGGGCGTGGTTGACGAGGACGAGGATTACGAGTTGCCCATCTACGCCGAGCGGATCCCGCTCCAGCTTGTTATGGGAGAGCCCGAACCCTGCCGTCGGCTCATGCCGGGCGTCGAGCGTCCGGGAACTCTGGACGGCTATCGCGCCGACCGGCCGCTGGAGGAGGCTCTGCTGGACGCGTACGCGACGACCTATCCGGGCTGAGCGCAATCGCTCCGTCCAAATCTCCCGTCGACAGCGAGATCTTTCGTGAAGCCGCCGGCGCGGGTGGGGATCGGGCCGTTGTGTTCCAATATGGCGGACAGGGTCTCGATCAGCCTTGCCCGGCTTCGTACAGCGGTTCTCCGCGGGTCGGGGCAGGTAGGCGAGAGATCGGCTACCTTGAAGCTTCGCAGCCAGGGAAGCTCCTCGTAAATGCTAGGTATCGTCCATGGCACAGCACGGTAAGCTCACGATCGCAGTGATCGGCGGGACGGGGTGCGATCGCCTTCGCGGGTGCGGAGACGGCGCTGCCCACCCCCGACGTCTTGCGGGCGCTCGCCGCCCCCGCCCTGCGCGCGGTGGTCGTCTGCCCACGCCGGACCAATCGGAAGGCGAAGTACGAGGGATTTCTCGCAGACCGCAACGCCCGCTCGCCTTGATACCGCCCGCCATAACACCTCAACACCGCTCCAGAGTCGTGCCACGGCGCCCTGGTGCCGCGTCTCGGGAGGCTCTCCTCGGCGAGCGGGTGGATCAGGGCTCGATCCACCCGTAGGATCGCTGCAAGGCTGCCGGATCGAGAGAGTGGCGAACCGCATCATTGAACAGGCCGAAGAATGCCTCGGAGATCTCTCCTTCCACTCGCCATCTCGCTGCCGAGGGAGTCGTCGAACTCCGCCCCGCTGCATCGGCTGATCTACTCGGCGATCCGGGAGGCCATCCTGAGCGGTCAATGGCGCGAAGGAACGCGGCTTCCCTCATCGCGCGAACTCGCCAGCGAACTCGCAGTGTCGCGGACAACGATCGTCGCCGCATTCGACCAGCTTCTTGCGGAGGGCTATGTAGAAGGAGTAGCCGGTTCAGGAACCTTCATAGCTCGCGTTCTGCCCGACGATTTCGTCCGCAGCCAGCAGAACAATGAAGATGCCACGCGCCAGAGGCTTGTCGAGGGGCCAAAGCTTTCCCGGCGGGGATATCTCATCGACGGGCTGCAGCCCTTCTCCGGTATGCCGGCGGAAGCCTTCGCACCAGGGCGGCCCGATGTGAGCCTATTCCCATTCGACCTCTGGGCTCGACTTCATGCGCGGATCTGGCGCTCACCGAGCGTGGAGACTCTTAATGCAACCGATCCACTGGGGTACCGACCTCTGCGCGAAGCCTTGGCCAAGTATCTGATTGAGGTTCGGGCGTTGAGGTGCGACCCAAGCCAAGTGCTCATCGTTTCCGGCGCGCAGCAGGCATACGACCTGATAGGACGCGTGTTGCTCGATCCCGGCGACGAGGTCTGGTACGAAGAACCCGGCTTTCCGCCCGGAAAGGCGGCCTATGCGGCTGCGGGTGCGCGCATTGTTCCGGTTTCGGTCGACGATAACGGTTTGGTCGTCGACGAAGGGCGAGCGCTATCAGCAAAAGCGCGGCTAGCATCCGTAACCCCCTCCCACCAATACCCACTCGGCTCGGTGATGAGCCTCGGTCGCCGCCGCGAACTGCTCGGTTGGGCTGCTGACGCGAACGCCTGGATTGTTGAGGATGATTACGACGGAGAGTTTAGGTACGATGGACGTCCGATGGCTTCACTACAGGGCCTGGATCGCGAGCGCCGGGTGATTTATATCGGCAGCTTCTCGAAAGTACTTCTCCCGTCGATCCGACTCGGTTTCGTAGTCGTTCCCGAACACGTCGTCGCAGCATTCGGGCGCGCGCGCGCGTTGGTTGATCAGTATCCGGCCATGTGGCAGCAGCCGACGATGGAGATGTTCATTTCGGAGAATTATCTGGCCAGCCACATTCGACGTGTCCGGCGTATCTACAAGAATAGAAGGGATAAATTTTTGCAGCAGCGGCCATATCTTGACGGCCTGCTCGACATCGAACCGAATGACACGGGAATCCACCTGGTGGCCAGGCTTTCGCACGAACTATCTAAGGTGAGGAAAGACACGGAGATCGTCAACGGACTACGGCTTGCGGGCCTGCATGCGACGGCTCTTTCCACACTCTACTTCGGGCCAAACGTAAAACAGGGTCTCCTTCTTGGCTATGCTTGCGTATCCGAGGCGGCGATGGAGACTCGTGTTAGGCAACTCGCATCGGCTCTGCGTGCCATGATGCATGAGCAGTGAAGGATCGTTTCGAGCGCTGGCCGCGGCACAGGCAAGCGTTCGGCTGGCGGGGCGAGCCCTCGCCCGACCCCAAGCGCGGACTTAGATATACCGCCGGGATGCGGGACGGGTCGGAAGGCAAGAGAGAGCTTGCCCGCCCGTCGCGGAAACCCGTCAGAATAAGCACTGTGCCCCGAGGAGAAGGACAGGCGACCAGGTCGAACTCTCTGACACGGTCCCACACTCGCCGCGCACGGACCTTTACTAGACCGGATCATTCGCGCATTTGAGACGGGCCGTGTGCCTGGGCGCGGCCTTAAAGCCTGTTTGATCGGGATCAGCTTGGGGCGTAACGGGCTGGTCTAGGATTGAGCAGGGCTTCGACGCCGGACAGGACGGCGACGCAGGCGAGGCGGCCTGTGGCCACATTCAGGCGGCCAGCACGGTCGCGCAAGAGGCCACCCCGGTGCGTCAGCCATCCGGAACTGCGCTCGATGACCCAGCGTCGCGCGATCACGACGAAGCCCTTCTGCCCCTCGCCGCGCACGACGACGTGGTGGCGCATGCCGTGCAGGTTCGCCCATTCCTGACAGCGCTCGGCGGTGAACGCGCCGTCGAGGAGGACCTCTCGCAGGCTTGGCCACTCGGCCTTTCCCGCGTCCAGGGCGGGCAGCACGTCGCGCTTCTGCACGGAGGCGGGCACGACCGCGACGGCCAGCCAGTTGCCTTCGGCGTCGACCAGGGCCACGCGCTTGCGCCCCAGCACCTTCTTGCCAGCATCGAAGCCGCGCGGCCCGCGGACGGGCAGGCACTTGACCGACTGCGTGTCGATGATGCCCAGGCGCGGCGCTCGCCTTCCCCCGGCAGCACGACGCCGCAGGCAAGCCACGTCGCACAGCAAGCGATCGAACAGCCCCAGGTCAAGCCAGCGGCTGAACCAGCCATACACGGTTCGCCACGGCGGCATGTCCGGCGGCAACGCCCGCCAGCGCCGCCCACTCGCAGGTGCCAGGCGATCAAGCTGACCACGGAAAGGGCTGGTGTTTGCCACCTCGCTCCGCGGCGGATCAACTCGCTCCAGCCAGCGCGCCACCTCCTCGACCGCACAACGCGACACCACCTGTTTCAGGCCCACCTCGTGGAGCGCCCGATGCTGCCCTGTCCCCATCTCTCCTCCAATCCGCCCCGCCAGGCGGACTATGGTGATCTCACCGGAGAGATGGGGCGGGCAGCAGAGGACCGCTCAAACAGGCTGTAAGTATGGAACCGGCAGATTTGCCCTTGCGGCAGGTGTTCCCACCCATCCTGCTGCCGATGTTCCTGGCCGTGGTGGACGTTACCATCGTGGCGGCGGCGCTGCCCGCCATGGCCGGCGCTTTCGGCGACGTGCAGCGGGTGTCCTGGGTGGTGGCTTCCTATCTGGTCGCCAGCACCGTGGCGGCGCCGGTGTATGGCCGGCTGGGTGACAGCTTGGGGCGGCGGCGCCTGCTACTGCTGGCGCTAGCGCTGTTTATCGGCGCGTCCGTGCTGTGCGCCTCGGCGCGGGGCATCCTGTCGCTGACCGCGGCGCGGGTGCTGCAGGGCTTCGGCGGCGGCGGGTTGATGGTGCTGTCACAGGCGCTGCTGGGCGAGACCGTGTCCCGGCGCCAGCTCGGCCTCGCCCAGGGCGTCACGGCCGCGGTGATCGTAGCCTCCTCCAGTTTTGGGCCAGTGGCGGGCGGGGCGCTGACGCAGTGGTTCGGCTGGCCTTCGGTGTTCCTGGTGAATCTGCCCTTGGGCGCGCTGGCCATGCTGCTGGTGCTGCGGCTACCCGCACGGGGCGGTGCTGGCGGACTTGGGGGCGGTGCCGCCCGCTTCGACTGGGCGGGTCTGGTGCTGTTCGCCGGGCTGGTGGTGCCGTTGCTGCTGGCGCTGGAGCAGCTTCAACACCTCGACGCCGCTGCGCTGCCCGGTACGCTGGCGGAACTCGGCCTGTCGCTCCTCTGCCTCGTGCTACTGCTGCGGCAGGAACGGCGGGCGGTTCAGCCTCTGTTCCCGCTGGACATGCTGCGCCGCCCAGCCATGTGGCGCGCCAACGCCATGTCCGCCCTTTCCGGCGCACTGCTGGTTAGCGAGTCAACGATCCTGCCGATCCACCTCCAGGCGGTGGACAGCGCTTCGGCCGGGCGGATCGGGCTGATGATGCTGCCGTTGACGGCCACGGTCGGGGTGGGGTCGCTGGTGACGGGGCGGCTGGTGTCGCGCACCGGGCGCGTCGCGATCTTCCCCGCGGTGGGGCAGACAGTGGCGGCGCTCTGCCTGCTGGTCGTTGCGTTCGGGGCAGGGCCCGTCAACGCCGTGCTAGGGCCGTGGGGACTGCCGGCGATGCTGGCCGTGGTGGTCTTGTTCCAGGGCACGGCGATGCCGGTGGCGCAGATTACGATGCAGTCCCAGGCTCCGCCTGCCATGCTGGGCGCCGCGTCGGCCTCGGTGCAGCTTTCGCGCTCGGTCGGCTCGGCGATCGGCGTCACCATCGCGCTAGGCGCGTTGTTCGCGACGCTGGCCCGGAATGCCGGCACTGCTGCGGCCTTCGCGAACGCGGTGCGGCACGGCACTGGCGTCCTGGCGGCCCTGCCCGACGCGACGCGCGCGGCGGCGACGGCCGGCATCGCTGGCGGCTTCACCGCCGCCTTCCTGGCGGTGGCGGCGTTCGCCGCGCTGAACGCCGTGGTTGCTTGGACCTTGCCGTTGCGGCGGCTCTGAAGGCGGCAGCAGCAGACATGATGCCACATACCCATGTGTGGACGGCCCCTGCGGTGCAAGCGAAAAGTGACGGCGGTCGGTCGGGTTGCAGCCATGTGTCCGGCCTGTCGGTGCGGCGCATATGGCCGCTGGCCTTGATGAAGTCCGCGATCGAGGTCCCAATCAATGGATCGCGCTCTGGAAGCGCCTGGGTATTTCGGGTTGCCCTCGATCCCGGGTCGACCGGTTCGTCATCACGTCTCAGCACCTTGCACACCCGCCCGTCGACGTCGGAACGCCGACAAGCGGGATCTCGTCAGGCGGCCGCGGCCGCCTTGAACACTTCGCCCCGCGTCAGCACCGCCCATGCGATCCGGGCAGTCTTGTTGGCCAGGGCCACGGACACGACGCGAGCGGGCTGACGCTCCAGCAGCTGCTTCGCCCAGGCCTTGCCCGGGTTGTCCTGCCGCGCTCGATGAATCATCGACGTGGCGCCGATCACCAGAAGGCGCCGGATCGAGCCGTCGCCCTGTTTGCTGATGCGCCCCAGCCGTTCCCTGCCTCCACTGCTGTGCGGCTTCGGCGTGAGCCCGAGCCAAGCTGCGAACTGCCGGCCCGAGCGGAACAGGGCGGGATCGGGCACTGAGGCCGAGATGGCGCTCGCCGTGATCGGCCCGACGCCGGGGATCGTGATCAGCCGGCGGCTGGCCGTATCGGCCCGGCACCAAGCGACGATCTCCTTCTCTGTCTTTCTCACCTCGTCCGTGATCTGGCGGATCCGCTCGATGAGGCGCAGGAGAGCCGACCGCGCCACCGCCGGGAGGCTGGCCTGCTCGGCGTGGAACTGCGCGATGGCGTCCTTGAGCCCGGCTGAGCCCTGCGCCGCCACGATGCCGAACTCGGCGAGGTGCCCGCGCAGCGCGTTGATCAAGGCGGTCCGCTGCCGGACAAGGAGTTCACGCACCTTGTGCGTCATGAGCACGGCCTGCTGATCGACCGTCTTCACGGCGACGAAACGCATGGTGGGCCGGGTCACGGCCTCAGCGATAGCCTCAGCATCGGCAGCGTTGGTCTTGCCCCGCTGTACGTAGGGTTTCACATAGATTGGCGGCATGAGTTTGACTGTGTGACCCAGCTTGATCAGTTCTCGTGCCCAGTGATGCGCCGTAGCACACGCTTCTATGCCGACGAGGCACGGCGAGAGCTTCTTAAAGAATGCAATAACTTCTAACCTTCGCAGTTGCCGGCGAACGAGAATATTTCCTGCGGCGTCTATGCCATGTACCGGGAAGACGCTCTTGGCCAGATCGGGCCGATGACGCTGACGTTTGCCATGGGATGCTCCTACTGACGATTGCAGCTCTAATCTTGGCACATCCGTGCCGGGAGCAGGAGCCGTCCACCCCATCAATGTTCGCTTGCCCGCCTTGCTGCTCCAAACCAGACCGTCGGCTTCCGGCCAGCACCTGCTGGGGCCAAAGCCTGCTTTCCGAGAAGGATCGAACTCCGCGGCTCCTAGGGATCCCCGGTCCATTCACGTCTCTTGGCCCGGTTCATCCGCTTCAGCGCGTTCCGCACCGTGTTGCTGGCGGCCGGGTTCGGCACTTCTCCGCCCGGTGCAGGTGCGCGATGCTCGAGACGTACCCTTTCGCGACACCCGCAACTCACGGCGGATCCGCGCCATCGTCTCCACCACCAGCATCCCAAACAGGCTCTTAAGAAGGACCGGACGCGTCACCCTCGGTCTACCGCGGAACGCGGCGACAGGGCGAGTTTACTCCGGGATCGACATTGTGCTGCTCTGGGGCGCCTCGCCCTACCGTGAAATGGATTTAGATCCGCAACTCCGAGTCGGGGTCCTAGTGGATAGAATCTAACGCTTGGTGCCCTCGTTTGACGGAAGCGATGATTGCGTTGGGGTCCCTGGTCCAGGCAAACGGCTTTGAGCTGAGATTATGCTCGGCGATGTAACGTTT